>JACCDS010696540.1_pt1 | contig 17906 bp, 14 predicted proteins | sample 7446441 | NCBI WGS metagenome assembly JACCDS01 (sample SAMN15323445, study PRJNA562643) | freshwater metagenome | isolation source: river surface water | place: USA:Blue River Watershed | collected 2017-08-17
ATAATTTTACCTCCTTGCATCACTACAATTTGATCGGCGTATTGTATGGTCGATAAGCGGTGTGCTATAACGACCGATGTACGGTTCTTCATTAAATTCTGAATGGCTTCTTGAACTAATCTTTCCGATTCGGTGTCTAATGCTGATGTTGCTTCGTCGAGAATTAAAATTGGTGGATTTTTTAGCACTGCCCTGGCAATAGATAATCGTTGACGTTGCCCTCCTGAGAGTTTTGTACCTCTATCGCCAATGTTAGTATGGTAACCTTCTTCTAACTTCACAATAAACTCATGTGCGTTGGCAATTTTTGCGGCTTCTATTACTTGCTCTTCTGTGGCTTGTTCATTACCAAATGAAATGTTCTTAAAAACCGTATCGTTAAATAATATCGACTCTTGTGTAACGATGCCCATTAAGTGATTTAAGTCCGATAGTTTTATCTTTCTGATGTCGACACCATCAATGGTAATGGCTCCTTCGGTAACATCATAAAAACGTGGTAACAAGTCGGCCATGGTTGATTTTCCAGCACCTGAAGCACCTACTAAGGCAATCATTTTTCCTTTTTCAATAGTTAGGTTGATGTTCTCTAACACGTTCTTCTCCGCATATTTAAAAGATACATTTTCATAGCTAATTTGAGCTTTGAAATCTTTTAGAGCAATGGCTTGTTGATCTTCTTTGATGTCAACTTCTGTGTCGATAATGGCAAATATTCTTTCACCCGATGCAATGCCTCTTTGAATATTAGTTAATGCTGATGAGATATTTTTTGCCGGAACTAAAATTTGTGAGTATAAAATAATATAAGTTATAAATTCTGATGCGTTTAAATCCGATTGATTTTGTAAAACTAATTGTCCTCCGTAGAGAATAACTACCACCACAACCCCCACTCCTAAAAACTCAGATATAGGAGATGCTAATTCTCTTTTGTTCCACATCGATTTTAAGATGGAACGATACTTTGAGTTTTGTTCGTCGAATTTATTGTTCACATATTTCTGTGCATTAAAAGCTTTTATAATTCTAATTCCAGAAATGGTTTCCTCGATAATACTTAATATATTTCCTAGTAAAATCTGACCTTGTTGAGCATCTTTTCTGAGTCGCCTTGAGATGGTTGTAATAATTAAACCTGAAATAGGTAATACAATTAAGGTGAACAAAGTTAATTGAACCGACATCATAAATAATAAAATGATGTAGCCTATTAACATTAAGGGTTCTCTGAAAATTACTTGTACAGAACTAACCACCGAACTTTCAATTTCATTCACATCATTTGAAAGACTCGACATGATATCTCCTTTACGCTGGTTGTGAAAATAACCAACATGTAATTCTGTAATTTTTTTATACAAACTCTCGCGTATGTTTTTTACAACATAGGTACGCATATTTGTCATTACACGTTGCGACCAATATTTAAAAAGATTTGAGAAAAAGACAGAGATTAAGATTATACCACATACAAATTGTAGTGCACCACTTTGTCCGTAAAGTTTAAATATTTGGAAGAAATAATAATCGAATAATTGCTTAGCGTAGTCGAGGCTTAAGTTAAAAGTAGGCTCAAGAACAACTTTTGTTGGTTCTACTTTTTCGAAAATTACGTTAAGTAAAGGGATAAGTAGTGAAAAATTGGCTAAGCCAAAAACCACCGCTAAGATGGCTAAAACCGCATATTTGGGTACAAAACGGTTTAATGGTCGGGCAAAAGCCAGTATTTTAAAATAGATTTTCATTCTAGATGCAAAATAATACAAATATTTCAATACGTAGAAGATAATTAGAATAGTATCTTTGTTTTTCGATATGATTAGTATAATAACGGCAGTTCATAATCAGCTTGCCATCAATAAAATTTTTCTTGAGTACCTTAAAAAGTACACCCATCATCCCTTTGAGTTAATTATTATTGATAATAATTCTACCGATGGTTCTCGTGAGTTTTTCAAGGAAAACGGTGCTATTGTTATTGAGAACGAAGCAAATTATTCCTATCCATATACCCAAAACCAAGGCATCAAACAAGCGAAATACGACGTATTAGCTTTTTTAAATAATGATATTACCGTAGCACCACAATGGGATTTACACATTTTGGAAGCTATGAAAGCAAATGCATTAGATGTGGCAACGGTATGTGGAATAGAACGATTGGAAAGTGCAGAGCAAACAAAAGCATATGGCCGACGTTGGAAAAGAATAAAAAATGTTATTGCATACTTCAGTAGAACAGAAAGCAGTTTCCGATTAATGCATAAACTGATGTATGGGAATTGGGAAAAATTTTCGGCAGCACGTCATTCGAAATTTGGTAATAAGTGTATTGAAGGATTTGTAGGAAACAGTGTGATTCTTACTCGCAGAGGATTAGATTTACTTGGGATGTTCGACGAGCGTATTCAAGCGGCCGATTTTGATTTGTATGTAAGAAGTAAGAAAAGAAATTTAGAACATGGTGATATAAAACCTTGCCACATTGCATTGGGTGTATACAACCATCATTATATACGAATTACCTATAAGTCGAAACCACCTGTTTTTATTGATGCGGATAAATTAATCCAATTCGATGAAAAATGGAAAAAAGAAGAATTAGCGGTATATTTAAAAGATAATGTGAGTACCTGATATTTAATAAGATGGAATCAAAAAGACAACAAAAATTTTCGCGCGTAATTCAAAAAGAATTAAGTGATATATTTCAAAGAGAAGGATTATCTTTTCATGGCAACACTATTGTAACCATTACCATGGTACGTATCTCTCCGGATTTAAGTGTAGCGAGAGTGTATTTAAGTTTGTTTAACTCAAGCAATAAAGAACAACTACTAAACGAAATAAAAGCTCAAACAAAAGAGATTCGATATAAATTGGGAGAACGTATTCGTAACCAAGCACGCATTGTTCCACATTTAGATTTTTTCCTCGACGATTCGATGGAGTATGTTTCTCGAATGGATCAATTGTTTAATCAGATAAACAAGAAAAAAGAAGACGAAGAATAATTTTATGAAGAGTATCATTCGCGAACCCGCTAATTTTTTCACACACATTATACCGGCAATTTTAGGTATTCCTGCGGGAATATTTTTATTCATAAAAGCGGATACATTTTGGGGAGAGTTCTCGTCTGTATTGTATTCGGTATGTTTTGTGTTGTTGTTTGCGGCAAGCGGATTGTATCATGGAATTCCTAAAACGGAAGCAGGCATTAAGTTTTGGAGAAAGATAGACCATGCAAGTATTTACTTAATGATTGCAGGTACGTATACTCCAACATTAATCGCATTGTATGAAGGCTGGGTTTTTTGGACCTTACTAATACTGCAATGGAGCATCGTAATTTTTGGTGTAAGCACTAAACTTTCTGGTAAGATGATGCACCATAAACAATCGTTGTTTTTGTATTTAGCCATGAGTTGGATGGTAATCCTAGGTGTAAGAACACTGTACAACGAATTACCTTTTAACGCTTTGTTTTTATTATTTGGTGGTGGTGCTTTTTATACGTTTGGTTCTTGGGTCTATCACATGGATAAACAGAAACCGAATAAAGGCTTTCACGAAATTTGGCATCTCTTCGTAGTTGGAGGCGCCGCATGCCATTACTTCTATACGTATTACTACATCGTTTAGTCTAAACTTGCAGTAATTAACCTCATAAATTCTGCCCTGGTTTTTTCGTTTTCAAAAGCGCCAGTAAATGCCGATGTGGTAGTTACAGAGTTTTGTTTTTGTATACCACGCATACTCATGCATAAATGTTTACACTCAATTACTACAGCAACCCCAGCAGGTTTAAGCGTATCTTGTATACAATCTCTAATTTCGTTTGTTAATCGCTCTTGTACTTGTAATCTACGTGCAAAAGCATCGGCAACTCTTGGAATTTTACTTAAGCCAACAATATGCCCGTTGGGAATGTATGCAATATGTGCTTTGCCAAAAAACGGCAATAAATGATGCTCGCATAAAGAATATATTTCGATGTCTTTAACAATCACCATTTGTGAGTACTCTTCCTTAAACATCGCAGAACGTAAGATGTCGGCCGGATTAACATCGTATCCATGTGTTAAAAATTGCAAAGCTTTTGCTACTCGCTCTGGTGTTTTTAACAAGCCTTCACGTGTTGGATCTTCACCAATTTCCGAAAGTATTTGAGAATAATGAGAAGCGATGCTTTCTATTTTCTCAGGATTATAATTGTCGATTTTTTTATAGCCGTCCATTTCGTTTTCTTCGGCCATGTTGTTATGGTTTTTCATTATGATCCAAAATATTCTACAAAGTTGTTTTCTGTTTCATACAACTTTACAGAATGTAAAATTGCACCTTCTTGTTCGATGGGCTTTACTAATTGATTCCATATTTCTATGGCTAAGACTTCGGTAGAAGCCATCTTACCTTTCATAAAATCTACGTCGAGGTTTATGTTTTGATGATCGAGTTTGTTAATCACTTCGCGATTAATAATATCTCTTAAAATCTTTAAATCGATTACAAAACCTGTTTCTTCTTTTACTTCACCTTTTACTGTTACAAACAGGTCGTAATTATGTCCATGCCAATTGGGATTTGAACATTTTCCAAAAACTGCTAAGTTCTTTTCTGCCGACCACTCTTCTTTGTATAGCTTATGTGCAGCGTTAAAATGTTCTTTTCTAGTTATATATATCATTTTTAATGTTGAATGTACAAATATACAATACTTTATCTTGTAAAAACATAACAGCATTTTTAATATGATGTTTTAGTAAGTACCTTCGTATTAAATAATAATATGAAAATAGCTGTAGTTGCTGCCACAGAGCCCGAAATAAATGGAATCAAAGATATGTTTAATGCCGATGAGCTTAAACACATCGATTTTATTATTACGGGAGTAGGCATGATTAATACTTGTTTCGAACTTACCAAAGCCAGTTTAACACAATCATACAACTACGTAATTAATGTGGGTATTGCTGGAAGTTTTGAAAGAACAATTAACATTGGCGAAGTGGTTTGGGTGAAAAGAGAGTTGTTTGCCGAAATGGGTGCCGAAGATGGTGAAGAGTTTTTGAGTCTGATTCAATTAGGTTTGCAATCGCACGACGAGTTTCCTTTCGAATGGGGTGAACTAAAAGCGAGCACCTTGCCTGAAATAAATTCACTTTCTGAATTACGACAAGTTAGAGGGATAACCGTTAACAAAGTTCATGGCAATGAACAAAGCATCATGAAAACAAAACTACAGTTCAGTCCACAAATTGAAAGCATGGAAGGTGCTGCTGTTTTTTATGTTTGTTTGAAACAAGGCATTCCCTGCATTCAAATAAGAAGCATATCTAATTATGTTGAACGCAGGAACCGCGATGCTTGGAATATTCCTTTAGCAATAAATAATTTACAACAACGTACAGTACAAGTCGTAAAGGAATTACTTCAAACCTAAGGTTACTCCTAGGCTGATTCGATTTAAATTTAATCGATCATTTCCACTCAAATTTAAGGTAGAAGAATTCCCGTTGCTATTCAATTTTATCTCATCGAGAATAGCATTTCTGTAAGTTGCGTTTATTCCCAAATTGAAATAATTGTTCAACGCAAATTCAGTACTTAAACCAATATGATATCCTACATTATCTGCAGTAATTTCAAACTGATCTGTATCTACTGAATAAGGACTTCTATACTTGTTTAAATCAAATCCAGCACTAAATACTAAATCCATGTTGTTTTTTATAACAGGAGTTTTCATGAGCAAGCTCGGTGAAATAGTATGTAAAAAAACAGAATGTTTATAGTTCGCATAAATCGGATTGTTAGGTTCTCCTAAATCGATGATGCCTTTGTTTCCAGTATTTGCAAAGTAATCGTAACGTAAGCCAATACCTATTCTGTTTAAGTAATACACTTGTGCCTCGCTTTGAAAACCTAAGCCATCGCGATTACCTCGCATATACTCCTCTAAGGATGTAAGTTCAAAATTTTCGTAATAGTTGATTAAGTTGGTATGATTAACACCAAGGTTTAATTGATAATTAAAATATTTAGTGTTTTTTATAACCTGTGCGCTAACAAGGTTCGGGAGTGCTACCATCAGCATACATATAAAAAATAAGCCAATAGTATTTTTTAAGTGTTTAGTTGTTTTCATCTTTGAAATTTTTTAATTCAAATTTCAAAGGATATGCCAAGACGTTCTATTAATATTTTATGAATACAAAAGCTTTGTCTGCTTAAAAAATAAAATGTCAAGTAAAAAAAACGAATTAATAATTTTCTCTAATTTGAAACAAAATTCTCAAAACAAGAAATGAATTAAGCCGAAATGCTATCGCGAATGTGCTCACCTGCTTTCTTACTTTGAGCAGAAGTTAACCAACCTGTGATGATACTTAATATCATTACCGTTGCAAATACCAAGAGGTAATCGGTATAAATCATTTTTACTGGATATTGTTGAATTAAAAACTCGTCGGAACCACCAATGGTTATTAACCCATAGGTGTCTTGTAGATACACAAAAACACCTCCAATAATTAATCCGATAAACAAACCAATTAATGAAATTAAAATACTCTGTATAAAATAAATACTACGAATAGTTTCTTGATTCATTCCCATGGCTCTTAACAAAGCAATGTCTTTTTTCTTATCTATGATTAACATGGTTACAGCTCCAATAATATTACAAATGGCTACCGTAAGTATGAGCGTTAGAATTAAATAAACAGCCCAACGTTCGGTGTTTAGAACTTTGTAAAGCACCTCGTTTAACTCGTATCTATTTTTTATTATATAGTCTGATGGTAGTATTGCAGTTATTTCTTCTTGTAGTTTGAGCATCTCTTTCTCTGAGGTGCAGTATATTTCTAAACCATTTACCGAATCTGTTTTTTCAAATAAATCTTGTGCAAATGATAAAGATGTAAACACATATCGTTCATCTAAATTTTGTTGTACACTAAAAATTCCGGCAGGGTAAAAATATTTTTGTTTGATGGCAGTGCTTGGGTCGATGCTTTGTGTTTTGAAATTAGATTTGGGAGCGTACACATCAACTTGTTCGATGGTTTGGCGAGCATCAATTCCTAAAGCATCGCTTATGCCTTTGCCCATAACTGCATAACTTGTAAGGCTATCTTCAAATAAAAATTCTCCAGCAACAAGAACCGAATCAATACTTTTTAATTGTAGAAAATTATCGGATACACCTTTAACAATTGTATAATATGGAGTGTTACTATATTTTAATAAGGCTTGATCTTCAATGGTAAATACAGAAGTGTTTTGCTCAGTTAATACATCGGTTACATTTTTTAATTCGGCGGGATTAAAATAATTATCATCGATGCGCATTATTTTTAAATCGGGACTTAATTTTTGGTAATACAATAAATTAAGTTCTTCGAAACCATTAAAAACGGAAAGGATAACAAACAATGCTGCCGAACCAATGCAAACTCCAATTACCGAAATAATGGAAATGATATTAATCGCCTGTGTCGATTTTTTCGAGAACAAATAACGTTTTGCAAAAAAATAGGCGAGCTTCATGGGTTATACATTTACAAATGGATTGTACATTTTTTCGGAACCAATGGTAGTTGTGGGTCCGTGCCCCGGGTATACCAAGGTTTCATCGGGCAAGTTGTACAAATTATTTTTAATAGATCGTAGTAAGGTACCATGGTCGCCACCCGGCAAATCGGTTCTGCCAATGCTTCGGTAAAAGAGCACATCGCCAGCAATCATAAACTGTTGCTTTTCACAATAAAATACCACCGAACCAGGACTGTGCCCCGGACAAAAAATCACTTTTAACTCATCCTTACCAAATGTAATTACTTGTCCATCTTCCAACAATTCTTTGGGTTCTGGTCCCTCTTCATACATAAATCCATAATTAGGAGCATATACTTTAACAGCCCTGAATACTTCTAATTCTTTGGCATGCATCTTGGTTACCAATTGGAAGGTTTTGTTAACAAAAGCATAACCTAATACATGGTCGATATGGGCATGTGTATTCAACAATTGCTTTATATTTATGTTATGAGATTGAACGTAATTAACCAGTTCTTGTTCTTCCGAAGCATCGCTACAACCCGGATCTATAAGAATTGCCTCGTTTAATTCGTTTATAAGCAAATAAGTATTTTCCTGAAAGGGATTAAAACTGAAAGTTTTTATTCTTAACATTTAACAAAAATGATAAAAAAATATACATATAACACTAAGCTCTCAATAATTTCCTTAAATTTAATGTTCTAATTTCGGCACGTGAGAAGTACTAGGGCTCTTAATATTTCATTGATTTTAGTTTTAAGCATTTTATGTTTAAGCAATAGTCGTGTGTTTGCCCAAGCTCAAGGTACCCAAACAGACTTTGGTAAAAATCGAGTACAATACAAAGACTTTCAATGGTTTTATTATCGCTCTCCACATTTCGATACCTATTATTATAAAGATGGTAAAGAGTTGGCGGCAATGGTTGGCAAAATTGCTGAACAAAATTTACGTCAGATAGAAGACTTTTTAGATTATAAACTAGAGGGAAGAATTAAAATACTTTCGTACAATAAATTTACCGATTTAAAACAAACCAATTTAGGACTCATTACCAATGCACAACAAAACACTGGGGGGCTTACACAAATTGTAGGGAATAAACTGTTTGTTTATTTTGATGGTAACACGATTGAATTGCAAAAACAAATTCGAAAAGGGATAGCTCAAATCTTAATTTCAGAACTTCTCTACGGAGGAAATATTCAGGAAAAAGTTTCTAACTCCACATTACTTACTTTACCCGATTGGTATGTACCCGGTTTAACTTCGTATTTATCGGAAGAATGGAACATACATATTGAGAACGATATTAAAGATGGTATTGCAGAAGGACGTTTCAAAAAGTTTAATAGAATTTCAGAAAACGATGCTGCATCTGTAGGTCATTCTATTTGGAAATATGTGGTTGATAATTATGGTGCAGCTTCTATTTCTAACATCGTTTACATGACTCGTGTAAACAGAAATGCCGAAAACGGATTCACCTATATTATTGGATTAGACTTTAAGGAATTAGGTCCGCAATGGTTAGAACATTATACAAAACTGTATAAACAAGATGAGTTAAATAAAGAGAACTTTAATCCGAAAGAACGTTTTGTTCACAAGAATAAAAAAAGATTTAAGAAACTCAATTACGTACAATTTAAAGTTTCTCCCGATGGCAAATCATATGCTTATGTAATTAATAGAGAAGGGAAATATTGTGTATATGTTTATGATGTGTTAACTCAAAAGTCGAAAAGAGTTTTTAAAACCGGGATGAAATCGGTTGCTTTTTTACAACAAGGTAGCACACCAGTAATTTCTTGGCACCCGAGTAGTTTTTTATTAGCCATTGCATTTGAAAAAAGAAGTATGCCATTTGTGCAAGTCGTAAATCTGCGCGATAAAAAAGAATCGATTACGGTAAACATGTACAAGTATGAAAAAATATTAGATTTAGATTATTCGAAGGATGGAAGGAAGTGGGCAATTTCTGCGGTACGTAACGGTCAGTCGGATTTATTTGTTTATGATATACCATCGCGAAGAGATGAACAAATTACAAACGATTGGTACGACGATTTGAACCCACGTTTTTTAGAACGATCAGATAATATAATTTTTAGTTCTAACCGAGTACAAGATAGTTTAAAGTATGAAGTATACCGAACCTTTCCAACCATCAATTCATACGATTTATTCATTTATAATTTTGAACAACGTAATCCAGTTCTTACCAGAGCAACCAATACTCCATTTATCAATGAAATAAATCCTATTCGAATAGATACCATGCAAATGGCCTATTTGAGCGATGAGTCGGGAGTTATGAATAGGAACATTATAAATTTCGATAGTGTTGCTGTATATAGTTACGATACTACTATATATTGGTACGATACAACAATCACCGTTTATAAAGATACCTTTAGTACTTATCCAGCTAGTAATTATTCGCGCAATATTGTAGACCATGATCAATCGAGAAAAACGAAAAGATTATCGGAGATAATAAACAAGGCTGGTGTTTTACAAATTTATATTAAACCAGCAAGTAAGAATTCTTTCGATACTACGAGTGTTGCACAAAGTCCGTATGCTTATAAAAAACAAAAAGCGGTATTACAAAAGTTAGCAGCTCTTGAATTTAAAAGAGTACAAGACTCCATAGCACATGCCGACTCAATACGCATGATAAGTTTAACAGACTCTTTGATAAAATTAGGAACTAATAAACTCGATTCGAGCACTTATAAACCAAATTCATTCGATACGTATTATTTTCAATCAGATTTTCCAAGGGCAGCATCAGAACAAACCACACCTGTTACACAAAAAACAGCAGATGGCTTTCAGATAGCATACATCAGAAAAGATAAAAAAACAGATCAAACACAGAAAGGCTATCAACCAACCTTAGAAGATTACTTTAAAAAATCGGCACCTAAACCCTATACACCAGAGTTCTCTACAAATTATGTGGTGAGCCAACTCGACAATAGTTCACTGAATAATACTTATCAATTGTTTACTGGATCGGGACCAATATTTATCAACTCAAATGTGAATGCCTTGATAAAATTAGGAACATCAGATTTAATGGAAGATTATAGAATTACGGGAGGATTTAGGTTAGCAGCAAACTTTAGTGTACCAGAATACTATTTAAGTTTAGAGAATTTAAAAAAGCGATTGGATAAACAATACATCTTTTATAAACAAGGTAATGTAAATCAAATTAGTGGTAACACTGCAATACGAAGTAATAGTTATGAATTTAAATTTATAGGTCGTTATCCATTAGATGAACATACATCCATTCGTGGTTCTGCGATGTATCGTAGAGATGAATTAAATGTACTTTCATCCGATAGCATATTGTTAAACTTCCCTAATTTTTATTCAGATAATTTAGGATTCCGTTTAGAGTATGTTTATGATAATACGATAAGTAAGGGATTAAATTTATACAATGGAATGCGCTACAAATTTTATGTGGAGCAGATTAAAGAGATTGGCTCTAACAATGAAAATATTTCGGATGTATTACAAGCATTATCACAACCAACACAAAACCTAGTAAATTTCGGATTCGATTTTCGTCGTTATGAAAAATTACACCGACAAATAATATTTGCTTGGAGGGTAGCGGGTTCATCGTCTGTAGCAAAACAAAAAGTAATGTATTATTTAGGTGGTGTTGATGGCTGGTTAGTGCCGCGTTTTAACAACGATATTCAAATAGATCAAACCAGAGAATATAAGTACCAAGCATTAGCTACGAATATGCGAGGCTTTACACAAAACATTCGTAATGGGAATAATTTTTTAGTTATTAATTCTGAAGTTCGTTTCCCTGTATTTTCTTATTTCTTAAATCGACCAATTAAATCTGACTTTGTAAAAAATTTCCAATTGGTTCCTTTTGGCGATTTAGGTGCGGCATGGTTAGGAGCCGATATGTTTAGTTATGAAAACCGCTTCAATAGAGTTGAAGTTCAAGGCGACCCAGTATCTGTAACTGCGATACAATCGAAATACCCAGTGGTGGGTGGATTTGGATGGGGAGCACGATCGAGGTTATTGGGTTATTTTGTACGATTCGACATGGCTTGGGGAGTACAAAATAATAGAGTGGAAGAAAAGCCAGTGTATTACGTTTCTTTAAGCTTAGATTTCTAAAAATTATTTTTAAATAGTAGTATTTTTGCTACCTTTATATTGAGGGGCAGAATAGTGAAGTCAAGAGAATTCCATAGAATTATCAAAAAAAATGGTTGGAAACTACTAAAGTCTGAAGGTAGCCATTATATCTATGAGAAGAATGGACTCAAATACCCTGTTCCATTCCATGGTTCGAAGGAAGTTCCCGAAGGACTAAGAAAAAAAATGATAAAGGAAATGGGTTTAAAAATTTAAAATGAAAAGCTTAACTATAATAATTGAGAGGGGTGCTGATTTATATGCAGCTTATTCGGATAAGTTTCCGGGACTTTATGCAACCGCAGAAAATGTTGAGGAAGTAAAAAAGAGTATTCACAAGGCAATAAAATTGTATATAAAATATAATGATGACAAGCTTTCATCTTATTTAAAATCAAACATTACCATTAAGTATAAGTTTGATTTAGAAAGTTTCTTTAATTATTATAATGGTGTATTTACGAAATCAGGCTTAGAAAAAATTACAGGGATAAATCAAAAACAAATTCAACACTATGCCTCTGGTTTAAAGAGACCAAGATTGATACAGCGTAAAAAAATAGAAGATGCTTTACATAAATTGGGAGATGAGTTGAAATCTATCAACTTCTAAATAAGATAAATTATTTCCTTTCAATCTGTATCCTAAACATTCCTTTAATGAAGGAGTAATTAAACAGAATTACCGATACCAATAAAATTAAATACGCAATCATTTTTTGAACGGTGCTGCTCTCATCGAAATAAAAGAACGCAACCATAAAAGCTACAATGGGATTGATGTATATTAATATACCCATGGTAGATGATGGCATACCTATGAGTGCATAAAGACTTAGGAATAATGGGATGATCGTAAAGAATACGGATATGATGACAATCTGCATCCAAAAATTAATATCGGTAGTAAAAGTAACATGCTCTATACTAGCAAATGGAATAATAAATACGGATGAGATGAGTAATTGTAACATCAATACATTTAATTTATCTAATCCTTCTATTCGTTTTTGTAGCATTAAGTAAGCTGCATACAATACAGCTATAACTACCGAGTATATAACTTCTGTAATAAAACCTAATGATAAAAAAGCAATGCTTAAAAAACACAAAGCAATAGAAACCCATTTAATAATGCTTAATTTTTCTTTCAGGAAGATAAAGGCAAATACTGCAGTAATAATGGGACATACCATATAAGCAAAAGCACCGGCCTGTACACTTACATGATTGATGACATAGATAAAAGCAAACCAATTGGCTGTTACAAACATCGAAGAGTATAAAATTCGAAGTAGTAATTTATTGCGTTCTTTTTTATCAAGTGTTTCTAAAAATTCAACATCTTTTTTAAAAACTTTTCTTCTGATAAGTAAAGAGATACCAATGGTTATTAATAATGAACATAAAATTCTAAAAACTAATATTTGCATTGATGGATGTTCTTTGATAGAACGTAATGAAATAGAAAAGAAGCCCCATATAATAGATGAAGAGGCTCCCGCAATGAAATATTTAGCTCTAGATTCCAATTTATTTAGCAGCAATCATGGAGATTTCCACGTTCACATTTTTTGGCAATCCTAAAACAGCTACTGTTTCGCGAGCTGGATAATCGCTACTGAAATACGAATGGTAAATTTCATTTACAGCGGCAAAGTGCGACATATCTGAAAGGAAGATGCTAGTTTTAACAACATTAGAAAAATCCATTCCCGCTTCGCTTAAGATAGCCTGAAGGTTTTTCATTACCTGATGAGTTTCAACATCTATGTCGCCTACTAAGAGGTGATCATTTTCAGGGTTAATGGCAATTTGTCCGGAGATAAATAACATGTTTCCGGTTGCTACTGCTTGGTTGTAAGGTCCAATAGGAGCAGGAGCTTTGGGTGTTTTTATAATTGTTTTCATTAATAAAATGAATTACATGAATTTTTTAATAAGATAAATACTTAATGCAATGATGAACATCAATATAGAAATTTTATTGATGGTGTGCATCGCACGAATATTAAAATTACTAGGGCGATTGGGATCTTTTTTTCTAAAAAAATAAGTGAGTACCTCTTTCATATCGTTATGATTAAATGGATAAATCTTTACCAATATCTCTTCTAAAATATTTTCCTTCAAAATGTATTTGTTCAGCGTATTGATTAGACCTGCGTAATGCTTCTTGTTTATCAATATCTAAACTTGTAACTGCTATTACTCTACCACCGTTACTCACAATATCGCCATTTTCTAACATTTTAGTTCCAGCGTGGAACACATGTGTATATTCTATGTTATCGAGCTTGCTTATTACTTTCCCTTTTTCATAATCGCCAGGGTAACCACCTGCCACCAACATTACCGTAGCGGCATGTCGTGGGTCGGTAATCATTTTCTTTTCGTTTAATCGACCTTCTGCAACAGCAACAAATAAATCAAGCAAATCGTTTTCAATACGAGGTAAAACACTTTCGGTTTCTGGGTCACCCATGCGAACATTGTACTCAATAACATAAGGGTTACCATCAACATTCATTAAACCTATAAATATAAACCCCTTATAATCAATTTCTTCTTCAATGAGTCCATCTACTGTAGGAATAATAATGCGTTCTTCGACCTTTTGCATAAATTCTTTATTTGCAAAAGGTACGGGTGAAATAGACCCCATTCCTCCAGTATTTAAACCAGTATCGCCTTCGCCTATACGTTTGTAATCTTTGGCTTCTGGTAAGATTAGGTAGTTGTAATTATCGAACAACACAAAAACAGAAAGCTCAATGCCTGAAAGAAATTCTTCCACTACAACCTTTTGACTAGCTTCTCCAAATTTAGCTTCGGCTAACATTAAACGTAATTCGTTTTTTGCTTCTTCTCTACTTTCGCAAATAAGTACTCCTTTGCCCGCTGCTAAACCATCGGCCTTTAGTACAATAGGTAAACTGTGGTTTTCTAAGTATGTTAAACCTTTGTCGAGTTCTTCTTTGGTAAAGGTTTCGTACGCAGCCGTAGGAATTTGGTGGCGTTGCATAAACCTCTTGCTAAAATCTTTACTTCCTTCGAGTTCCGCACCATTTTTACTTGGTCCGATTAACGCGATGTGCTCTAATTCTTCATCGTTTATAAAGTAATCGGCAATACCATTTACCAAAGGATCTTCTGGGCCAACCACCACCATGTTTATATCTTCTTCGATACAAAATTGTTTAATATACTCGAAGTCGTTTACTCCAATATTTACATTGGTACCATATTGTTGTGTTCCAGCATTTCCAGGTGCGATAAATAGTTTTTCGCACTCTTTACTTTGAGAAATTTTCCATGCAAAAGCCGACTCTCTGCCTCCAGAGCCTAGTAGTAAGATGTTCATTCGTTAAAATTTGCTCAAAGTTAATTAATTCTAGCGTTTCTGAAACTTCGTAAATTCTTTGAAATATGCCATTCTACTATTCGATTATTCGCTATTTTTAGAATATATTTGTTGTTTATGCCATTCTGTCAAGGATATTTGCTTTGGCTAGACTTTTGGTGTAGTGTATATTAAAATAATTAAAATTCATGTCAAATTTCATTTCATCTTTTGTATCGAAGGTTTTCGGAAATAAGTCAGATAGAGATATAAAAGAAATAAGTCCTGTAATCGATAAGATTAATACAGAATTTCAAAAACTGCAGTCAATTAGTCACGATGAACTTCGTGCAAAAACACAAGAATTTAAGAGAAGGATAAAAGAATATACTTCTGAGGTTTCTTCAGAGCTATTAGAGATTCGTTCGCGCATTGAGCAAGAGCCTGATATGGATATTTCTATAAAGGTAGAGCTGTATGACCGAATTGATAAGTTGGAGAAAAACGAAAACGAATTAATTGAGCAAGTATTAAAGGATATTTTACCTGAAGCATTTGCTGTGGTTAAAGAAACTGCTCGTCGTTTTTCTGAAAATGAATTCATAGAAGTAACTGCAACGGATGCAGATCGTGAATTAGCTGCTAAAAAAGAAAACGTACAGATTAAAGGCGACAAAGCGATACACGCAAATACTTGGATTGCTGCGGGCAACCCAATGAAATGGGAAATGGTTCACTATAACGTTCAGTTAATTGGTGGTTCTGTTTTACACAGCGGTAAAATTGCGGAGATGGGAACGGGTGAAGGTAAGACTTTAGTTGCTACCTTACCTGCTTACTTAAATGCATTAGCTGGTAAAGGTGTTCACATTGTAACGGTAAACGATTACTTAGCACGTCGTGATAGTGAGTGGATGGGTCCATTGTATGAATTCCACGGATTAACAGTTGATTGTATCGACAAACATCAACCTAATTCACCAGAGCGTAGAAAAGCATATCAAGCCGATATTACTTTTGGTACCAATAACGAATTTGGTTTCGATTATTTGAGAGATAACATGGCGCATAGTCCTGAAGATTTAGTGCAACGTAAATTGCATTATGCGATGGTCGATGAGGTCGATTCGGTATTGATTGACGATGCTCGTACTCCTTTAATTATTTCTGGTCCGATACCTCGTGGTGATCAACATGAGTTTTATGATTTGAAACCACGCATTGAACGATTAGTAAATGCACAAAAGAATTTCATAAATACTGCATTATTAGATGCGAAGAAATTAATTTCTGAAAATAAAGTCGACGATGGTGGTTTAGCCTTGTTAAGAGCATTCAGAGGTTTACCAAAGAATAAAGCATTGATTAAGTTTTTAAGTGAGACTGGTATGAAACAGATTCTTACGAAAACAGAAAATCAATACATGCAAGATCAACAAAGAGAAATGCATAAAGTAGATGCAGAACTTTTCTTTGTGATTGATGAAAAGAACAATTCGATAGAGCTTACAGAAAAAGGGATTGAATTAATTACTGCAAGTGGTGAAGATCCAAATTTCTTTGTACTTCCGGATGTAGGTTCTGAAATTGCAGAAATTGAAAAATCAACATTATCAGATCAAGATAAAATAAAAAGAAAAGATGAATTGATGCGCGACTTTTCAATTAAGTCGGAACGTATCCATTCCGTAAATCAATTATTAAAAGCTTATACTTTATTTGAAAAAGATGTAGAGTATATTATTGATGGTGGTAAAATTAAAATTGTAGATGAGCAAACAGGCCGTATCATGGAAGGCCGTCGTTACTCTGATGGATTACACCAAGCAATTGAAGCAAAAGAAAATGTAAAGGTTGAAGATGCTACTCAAACCTATGCAACAGTTACCTTGCAGAATTACTTCAGAATGTACCACAAGCTTTGTGGTATGACTGGTACTGCAACAACTGAAGCTGGTGAGTTTTGGGAAATCTATAAATTAGACGTTGTTGAAATTCCAACAAACAGACCTATTGCAAGAAAAGATAACGAAGATAAAGTTTACAAATCGAAGCGTGAAAAATACAATGCAGTTGTAGAAGAGATTGTAGAATTAACTACAAACGGCCGACCGGTATTGGTGGGTACTACATCGGTAGAAATTTCGGAATTGTTAAGTAGAATGTTGAAGTTACGTGGCATTAAACACCAAGTGTTAAATGCGAAGTTACATCAACGCGAAGCGGATATTGTGGCGGAAGCAGGTAAGGCTGGAACAGTAACCATTGCTACCAACATGGCTGGTCGTGGTACCGACATTAAGTTAGGCCCAGGTGTTAAAGATGCTGGAGGTTTGGCAATCATTGGTACAGAGCGTCACGAATCACGAAGAGTCGATCGTCAGTTAAGAGGTCGTTCAGGTCGTCAGGGTGATCCGGGTTCAACACAATTCTTTGTATCGTTGGAAGACGATTTGATGCGTATGTTTGGTTCGGGTAGAATCGCTTCACTAATGGATAGAATGGGATTAGAAGAAGGTGAAGTTATTCAACACTCAATGATTACTAAATCAATTGAACGTGCACAAAAGAAAGTAGAAGAAAATAACTTTGGTATACGTAAACGTTTATTGGAGTACGACGATGTGATGAACTCACAACGTACTGTAATTTATGCGAAGCGTCACAATGCTTTATTTGGTGAGCGTTTAGAAGTGGACATCGATCATATGTTGATGGATATTTGTGAAGAGCTAGTGACACAATACCAAGAAGAAAAAAATTACGAAGGATTCCGTTTAGAAATGATTCGTTTATTCTCTAC
>JACCDS010102837.1_pt1 | contig 17899 bp, 15 predicted proteins | sample 7446441 | NCBI WGS metagenome assembly JACCDS01 (sample SAMN15323445, study PRJNA562643) | freshwater metagenome | isolation source: river surface water | place: USA:Blue River Watershed | collected 2017-08-17
CGGACGACACCAGCGACGACTTTGATGCGGACTATGTGTTGGGTGATACCGACAGCGACGACCTGCTGGACGTCGATGAGACCTGGACCTTCAGCAGCACGCGCGAAGTCACACAGGCGATGCTCGATGATGGCGCTGACCTGACGAACGTCGCCACGGCCAGTGGTGACGATGCGACGTCGGATGACGATGATGCAACGGTGGAGATGGCGCTGAATCCGGCCATCAGCCTCAATAAGGTGACAGTCTTCGGAAACACGTCTGGCGATGGCCTGACCGGCATTCACACCGGTGACCAGATTTCCTGGAGATACACCGTCAAGAACCTGGGCAACACAGCTTTGTCGAATGTGCAGGTTGAGGACGATAACGGTACACCAGGGGTAACGGCCGATGACTTCACATTAACCCAGTCGTATTGTTATGTGTCGGGCGATGCGGATGCAGATGGCAGACTGGATGTCGATGAAACCTGGATCTTTGAAAACACCGGCACTGCAGTTTCAGGTAGCTACGAAAACATCGGAACAGTCTCAGGTACCGCGGGCGACGCCACGGTATATGACGACGATGCGAGTTCGTACTCCGCAATCCAGCCCGGTTCATTGGTCTCTCCCACGGGCACTACGGCACAGCAGTACATCAGTGGTACCGCAATGACGTTCGAAGATTACTACGCGTACCAGAACGGTGATATCCAGTACAGCGTCAAGAGCGGCAAAATCAACCAGACCAATCCGGGCGTGTTTTACTACTTCACCGGCCTGTCTGGTGCCATCAAGGGAGTCGATGGCCCGGATGCCGATACGAAGGCCGATCAGATGACTGTGCTGATCGACCAGACCCGCGACTCGGATAGCGCGATGACGACTCCCTTTCTGACGGTCAAGAACGGCGTCATGTTGTACAAGGTCATCAGCAGTGATGACGTGATCGATGCCAGCGATACGCTGGTGGCTGTTAAACCGACGGCCATCTCCGCTGCCAACGCGGATGGCGATTTCAGCGTCACCTTCACGCCGGGTGCGGTGGGCTCGATGTACGTGCTGGCGATTAAATATTCGACGGTGACCTCCTTCGTCGGCGGTTCGATCACCAATCCGTCACTGTGGCCGACGGTGGACTACCAATTCGATACCCGCATTGGCGGCAACATCGTCGAAAGTGGTGTCGGCGGCATCATTCTCGCCCCCAAGCCTGCCAGCCTGATGCTGCTTGCCGGTGACGAGGGTTCCGGCGCACCGCAGATCCACGCCGCGCCGCTTCAAGCGGCGTTCAAGGCCGCGCTGGCGTGGTGGGATAAGCAGGGCTATGACGTCGCTGACCTGAAGCAGCAGTCGGTGCAGATCGCTGACCTCGGTGACTCTGACGAGGGCTGGATACTCGGCATGAGCAGTGATGGACAGATCACGATTGACGACGATGCCGCCGGACATGGCTGGTCCATCGGCATCGGGCGCGTCGCACCGAACAAGGTCGACTTGTTCTCGGTGCTGGTCCACGAGATCGGTCATGAACTCGGCCTGACCGACGCGCAGATGGGTGATTTGCTCGAAGTCGGTGCGCGCATGCTGCCTGAGCTCGAAGGCAGCAAAGATCTGACATCGCTGCCCTTGCCGGCGGCGCTGTTCGGTCTGGTTGGCACACAGCCTGTTCAGGAGTCGAATCATTTTGGCTGAACCTTGACGCAGTCGAGGTGGCCGCGATGCGGCGGGGATTCTTCGGGGTCTCCGCCGTTTTTTTTCGTGCTTAGTGCCCCTTACAAAACGCCGCTAGCGTCGTTGCGCCGCCTTGCCGTACAGCTTGTACTGTCTGCGGCGGCGCGCCTAGCCACCGACTTTTTGTTAGAGGCACTTATCCAACAGTCATGTTGCATGGGTCATGCACCATCGAGTGGGTTCCCTGCTGATGCACTGGCATCAGGGTTTCCAGCGCGAGCGGCAGAGTGAGTGCTAGCGGTGACGCATTCCGGCATCGCGATCGTGGCTCCCGTTCAACGTTAGCCCTGCGATACGGCCATACACGCGCTTGCTGCCGGCTTTTCCGCTGATTAGTATTTTTGTAACTCTCATCCGCAGCTTTTTTCAACCAAGGAGAAACACGATGGCTCAGGCTCCGTCTACCGGCACTTCATCCAATGGCACGGGCGCCGTCCCGCTCGAATCCCAATCGCTGCAGGTCGCATTGCGGCTGCGGCCGTCCGAGCGATCCGATCGCGCGATCGTGTCGAATGTCAGTGCGGTGCATGCGGGTTCTGGCCTTGTCTTCATCGATTTCGGTTTCATCGAGCAGCAGGCGATCGATGAAATCACGCGCACGATGCGTTCCGACCAGAAGACGCCGGCGAATATCGATGGCCGTCTTGAGTGCCGCATCGCGATGAGCCCGGGCGATGTCGCTCAGCTCGCGCGGCAGTTGCAGCAGATACTCGGGGCGGGAATGAAGCGGCCGGCCGAGGCGGTCGGTGACGACCTGTCGCGCGATCCGGACGCCCGTCTGCAATAAGCCGGCACAGTCGCCACTATCCGCATGAGTCCCTCAGCCTCTGCGCGTGCCGCTGGCACGCCGCCCGAGTTGCGTGCCGTCCTCGTTGCCAGCCGAAGCGCGCTGGCAACGGCGGCATTGTTCAGTCTGTTCCTGAACCTGCTGATGCTGGTGCCGTCACTTTACATGCTGCAGGTCTATGACCGCGTGCTGTCGACCGGCAGCGTGCCGACGCTGATGATGCTGACCCTGATCACGCTCTTTCTGTTCATGGTGTTCGGCGGCATCGAGTGGCTGCGATCACAGTTGATGATTGTTGCCAGTGTGCGTTTCGATGCGATGCTGGGACCAGTGGTGCATGATGCGATCTTTGCGCGCACGCTCGATAGCGGCGGGCGTATCGCCAGTGCACAGCCGTTGGAGGATCTGGATCGGGTGCGTCAATTCATGACCGGTCCCGGCCTGTTCGCGCTGCTCGATGCGCCCTGGGTACCGGTCTATGTTGCGCTGATGTTTGTGTTTCATCCGTGGATGGGCGCGGCGGCCGTATTTTCTATCATCGTGCTCGCAATATTCACTGCATGGACCGAACTGGCGACGAACGGGCTGTTGAAGGAAGCCAACCGCGCCGGTATTGCGGCCAATGGCCAGACCGCATCGCATTTGCGTAACGTGGAGGCGATCGCGGCCATGGGCATGCTGCCGCGACTGCGCGAGCGTTGGATGACCGAGCGCGAAAACGCGCTCGATGCCCAGCATCGCGCCAGCGCACGGGCCGGCCTGATTGCAGCATTGTCGAAGACGTATCGGCTGACATCGCAATCGCTGATCCTCGGCGTCGGCGCGTATCTGGCGATACGCCGCGAAATTACGCCTGGCATGGTGATTGCCGGATCGATTCTGCTCGGTCGTGCGCTCGCCCCGATTGATCAGCTGGTGGCATCGTGGCGTACGCTGGTCGCCGCACGCACCGGTTACGCGCGCCTGTCTGAATTGCTGACCGCGCATCCGACTGTGCCAGACCGCATGCCCCTGCCGGATATTTGCGGCGCGTACCGTATTGAGAAACTAGTCGTGGCGCCACCGGGCGCACGTACTGCAGTGATACGGGAATTGAGTCTCTCTATTCCGGCAGGCAGCCAGCTCGGCATCATTGGCCCCAGCGGCGCAGGCAAGTCCACTCTGGTGCGCACGCTGCTCGGATTGCTCAGGCCCATGGCCGGCAGCCTGCGGCTCGACGGCGCCGAGATTGGCCAGTATGGACGCAGCGCACTTGGCCGCTCCGTCGGCTACCTGCCGCAGGATGTCGAGCTGCTTGACGGATCGCTGTCAGAGAACATCGCCCGTTTTGGTGACATTGATCCGGAAGCGGTGGTCCGGGCGGCACAGCGTGCCGGCGTTCACGAGATGATTGTGGCTTTACCGGATGGTTACGACACACGGCTTCAAGGCAGTTTCACGCTGTCGGCTGGCCAGCGGCAGCGAGTTGCTCTCGCGCGCGCATTGTATGGCGAGCCGGCGGTCGTCATTCTTGATGAACCGAATTCCAATCTGGATGAAGCGGGCAACGCGGCATTGCAGCGCGCATTGAGTGAGCTGCGGAGCGAAGGCAGCACCGTCGTGATCGTCACGCATCGCAGCAGTGTGCTTGCGCAGATGGATGCGGTGCTGCTGCTATCCGAAGGCAGGGCTGCGTTGCATGGCACGCCGGCGGAAGTGGCTGATGCATTAAAGCGGCGCCAGACGACGGCACGTACCGATGACCTGGAGATGCTCCGCCCGTCCGTGGTGGTCGCATGAACGCTCCGGACACGGCGGCAAAGTTTCGGCTTGCGCCAGGCCTGGAAGGCATGCCGGCACTTGATCCGGCGATTGCGCGGCGCGAACGCTGGTTGATGATAGTCGGAGTGGGTACCGTGCTGATCTTGTTTGGCGGACTGGGCCTGTGGTCTGCGCTGGCGCCACTGGACAGTGCGGCCATCGGACCCGGTGTCGTCGTACTCGAAAATTACCGGATGGCGGTCGATCACCTCGAAGGCGGCATCGTGCAGGAGGTACGCGCGCGCGAGGGGCAGCTTGCAAAGAAGGGTGAGGTCTTGCTCACCTTGCAGGATGTGCAGGCGCGCGCGCAGTTGGAGCAAGTACGCGGCCAGTGGCTGATGATAATGGCACGGGAAGCGCGGCTGGTCGCGCAACGCGATCGTCTGCCACAGGTCATTTTCCCGAAAGAGCTACTTTCGCAGACGGGTGATACGCGTGCCGCCGATGCGATGCGCGTGCAGGCGGAAACCTTTCGCGTACGCCGCCATGCGCTGCAAAGTGAAGTCACCTTGTATGAGCGCCAGATTGCGCAGCTGCGGGAGAAGGCGGCCGGGCTGAATCAGCAGCGCACCATGCGCGAGCAGCTGGTGGCATCTTACGAAAAAGAACGCGCGGATTTCGAAGCGCTGGCCGCCGAGGGCTATGCGGAGCGCCAGCGGGTGCGCGAGATGGAGCGCAACCTCGCGTTGAATGACGGACAGCGCAGCTCGCTGTCTACCGACATCGCTGCGACTGACGTCGAAGTCAGCGCGACGCGCGTGAAGATGTTGCAGGCCGAGCAGGAATTCCAGCGCGAGGTGGCCAAGGAGCTCGCCGAAGTCCAGGCCGAGCTGTTTGCGTTACAGGAGAAAAAGCGCGCGCTTGAAGATACGCTGAAACGCACCGTCGTCGTTGCGCCGCAGGACGGCGTGATCCATGGTCTCTCGGCGCATGCGCCGGGCGAGGTGCTGAAGCCGGGGCATCATATTCTTGACATCGTGCCCGGCAATGAGCGCCTGATCGTCGAGGCGAAGCTGTCACCGCAGGACGTGGACCAGGTACATGCAGGGCAATTGGCCGAAGTGCGCTTTACCGCATTCAAGCAGCGCGACATGCCCAAGGTCGAGGGGCGGCTGATCACGCTGTCGGCCGACCGCATGGTCGAGGAATCGGGTGGCACAAAGCAGCCTTACTATCTCGGCCGGGTCGAGATCACGCCTGAAGGGCTGCGCCGGCTGGACAAGCTGAAGCTGCAGCTGGTGGCCGGTATGCCGGCCGATGTGCTGGTGAAGACAGGAGAACGCACTTTCTGGCATTACCTGACCGCGCCACTGACCGAGATGGTCACCCGCTCGCTGCGAGAGGATTGAGATGATGGTCTTGCCGCGACTGGCGAAAAGCGCCTGTTGGTTTTTGCTGGTTGCAGTACCGACCGGTGCGTTTGCGGACGATTTGCTCAGCCTATATCGTGAGGTGCTCACGGGCAGCCCGCAATTACGCGCACGCGAGTATGGTGCCGCGCGGGCACGCGCCGACGCCGGCGTTGCGGATAGCCGGCTTTATCCGCAAATCAGCCTGCAGATGTCGTCATCGCACAATGACTATAGCGATACCGCGACCAGTATGCGATTTTCGGGCAATCGCACGACCTTGTCTGCTCGACAGGCTCTGATCGATATGCCGTCGGTTTACCGCGCGCGCGGCGCACGTATGGTGATTACGCAAGCCGAGCGCGATACTGAGCAGGCGCGAGCCGATCTGGTAGCGCAGCTGGTGGACCAATATCTGAACGTGCTACAGGCGCAGGACGAGCTGGCGCAACTGCAGGTAGAAAAAGAAGCGGCGCAGCGGCAGGTCGATCGGCTGCGCGCGATGCGCGAGCGCGAGATGGCCAAGGTGACGGACCTGACTGAGGCCATCGCATGGCTGCAGCAGCTGGCGACACGCGAGATCGATGCACACAACAAGGCCAACGCAGCGCGTGTGCGTGTCGGTGAACTGACCGGACGGGTTCCCACCACGCTGGCACCGCTGGCCTTGCAGGAATTTCCACCCGTGCCGCGCGATGCCGGCTTCTGGGTCGATACGGCGCTGGCGCAGAATGCGCTGCTGGGTGCGCGACGCGCCGAAGTCGATGTGAACCGGCTAGCGACGAATGCAGCGCGCGCAGAGCATTTGCCGCAGCTGGCACTGACGCTGACGCGCAATCAGTCGAACCAGGACATTGATAACTCGCCGCGGCGTGATTTTACCGTCAACAGCATCGCGCTGGAGTTGCGCATACCGATCTATGAGGGCGGACGCACCAGCGCGGCGGCGGATTCGGCCGGCGCGCAGCTGGCGGTCGCCAATGAGCAGTTTGAGGCGGCACGCCGTCAGGTCGAGCGAGAGACTCGCCTGTTGTATGACAGCGCGCGCGCCAATCGCGACCGTATTGATTCGACCAATGCCGAAGTAGATGCGCTGATGTATACGGTCAAGGCCCAGCAGCGTGGGTATGAACTGGGCGTGGTGACGGTGATTCAGGTCCTAGACGCGCGCCGACGCCTGCTGCGTTCACGCGTGGGGCAGTCCAAGGCACGCTATGATTATCTGCGTGATCTGATCGGGTTGCGGCTGCGCGCCGGTGGTCTGGCTGAATCGGATATCAGTGAGTTCAACGGCTGGTTCGGGGTGGCGTCGGAGGTTGCCGGGCACGTGTCCTTATCCATGGGGGAGAGTCAGCTTCGGCGCTGAGATTCTCGAAGAAATTCGCGCAAAAATTATGCTGTAAATTCCGTGGCGAATTGTGCGTTGAATTACGCGCTTGGGTCGGCACGGTATGATGCGGCATCTTTTACGCATTTCCCCCGATGGTCAATCCCACGATTCGTCCCGCGCACTGGCAGGGTAGCGATGACGGCCGCATTGTTGCTCCCGATTTCGGCGATGTCTATGCGAGCCGCAGCGGCGCATGGGGACAGGCGCAGGCGGTGTTCATCGATGGCTGTGCGCTGCCGGAGCGCTGGTTGCAGCGGCCTTGTGTACGTCTGCTTGAGACCGGCTTCGGGATGGGTGTGAATTTTCTTGCGACCTGGGCCAGTCTGCGCGAAAGCGGCAACGCTGCACGACTGCATTACCTGTCTATCGAAAAGCATCCGTTTACCCGCGACGATTTGCGCGCGGCGCTCACGCTCAGCCTGGCCAGTGCGCCGCCTGAACGCGTGCCGCTGTTGCGCGAACTGGCCGCGCAATTGCTTGAACAGTGGCCACCGCTGATCGCCGGCTTTCATTCGCTGGAGCTGGATGAGCAGGTAACGCTCACGCTGATCTTCGGCGACGTGCTCGATGTGCTTCCGAGCATTGTCGGCCGATTCGATGCTTTTTTTCTGGATGGCTTTGCCCCGGATCGTAATCCGCTGATGTGGTCGGCCGACGTGCTCGGCCGGATTGCAACGCTGGCGGCGGCCGATGCGCGCGTATCCAGCTGGTGCGTGGCCGGCGCGGTGCGGCGCACGCTGGTTGACGCCGGCTTTATCGTCGAAAAACGTCCCGGCTTTGGTGGCAAGCGGGACTGCCTGTCGGCGCGCTGGCCTGCGGGCGAGCCCGCGCCCGCGCTACAGCAGTTACCTTCATCGGCGATCGTGATCGGCGCCGGTATTGCGGGCGCCAGTGCGGCACGCCAGCTCGCACGGCGCGGCATCGCGGTGACGGTGCTGGAGCGTGAGCGACCGGCAGCCGGTGGCTCGGGTAATCCGGTCGGTATCGTGCGGCCCGAGCCGGGCGGTGCGGCCAATCCGGTAACAGAGATATCGGCGGCCGGCGCCAGCTGGCTGCAGCGCTGGATCGCACGCCACGGCAGCAAGGTGCGGCATGACTGGTGCGGCGTGCTGCGTATCGCGCGCGATGCACGCAAGCGCGACAAGATGGCCGAGCAGGCGCAGCAGGTGCCGGCGGACTGGCTCAGCGAGGTGGACTTGCAGGCGGCGGCGGCATTGTGCGGCAGCCTTCCGGCCGACAGTGGCTTTCATTTGCCGCAGGCCGGCTGGGTTGCGCCGCCGACGCTGGTAGCGGCCTTGCTTGATGCGCCTTCAATTACGCTGCGTATTGGCGCGGACGTGATCGCGCTGACGCAGCAAGCGAATGGCTGGGGTGTGCAGCTGGCCGACGGCAGGTTACTTGATGCGCCTTTGGTCGTGCTGGCGACCGCGTTCGATACGGGATTGGCGACGATGCAATTTGCAATTGGGCGCGCGCGCGGTCAGCTTTCTCAGCTTCCGGCACGTGACGATCACTCATTACAGATGGTGGTGTGCCGTGATGGCTATATCTCGCCGGCCGTCGATGGCTGGCATACGATCGGTGCGACGGTGCAGCACGATGATGAGGAAGCGGCGGCACGGCGCAGCGACGATGAAGAAAATTTCGCGCGGTTGCAGAGGTTGCTGCCGGGCTTTGCCAACGAGGCGGCACAGTTGCAGAGTGGTCGCGTCGGCTGGCGTGCCACGACGCAGGATCGTGTGCCACTGGTGGGGAAGATTGCTGACGGGTTGTACGCCAGCCTGGCGCATGGTGCGCGCGGTGTGACCTGTGCGCCGCTGTGCGCGGAATTTCTCGCAGCGATGATTTGCGATGAGCCGCTGCCGCTGGGAAGCGAGTGGGTCGCCCGGCTGGATCCTGTGCGGCGGGCGGTGGGGTGACGTTCTAAACGCCGGCTAACCGCAACATCATCATCCCGGCGAAAACGAAGTTTCGCTAAAGCCGGGATCCAGTGTCTTATCGTAATCAGTCAAACAGCCGCGCCAGCTCCACCCCCGGATCAGCGGCGCGCATGAACGCCTCGCCCACCAGGAACGCATGCACATCATGGTCACGCATGCGTTTCACATCATCGCGAGTGGCGATCGCCGATTCGGTCACGACTAGCTTGTCCGCGCTGATGCGTGGCAGCAGGCCGATCGTGGTGTCGAGCGTGGTCTCGAAGGTGCGCAGGTTGCGGTTATTGATGCCGAGCAGCCGGGTCTTCAGCGTCAGTGCCGCGTCCAGCTCTTGCGAATCATGCACCTCGACCAGCACATCCATGCCGAGCTCGTGTGCGCAGGCTTCGAGCTCGCGCATCAGGCCGGTATCGAGTGCGGCGACGATCAGCAGGATGCAGTCTGCGCCCCACGAGCGCGCCTGGTAGATCTGGTACGGGTCGATGATGAAGTCCTTGCGCAGCGCCGGCAGATCACACGCGGCACGCGCAGCCTTCAGGTAATCGGGCGAGCCCTGGAAGAACTGTACGTCGGTCAACACCGACAGACAGGCGGCGCCATGTTTGGCATAGGTAGCGGCGATGTCGGCCGGACGAAAATCTTCGCGCAGCAAGCCCTTCGACGGCGAGGCTTTCTTGATTTCGGCGATCACGCCGGCCTTGCCCGCAGCGATCTTCTTACGCAGATTGGCCTCGAAGCCGCGGATGCCGGCGCGTGCTTCGCGATCGCTTTCGACGTCACGGCGCAGGCTGGCGAAGTCCTGGTGCTTTTTTGCGGCTGCGACTTCGTCGGCCTTCACGTCGAGAATCTTATTGAGGATATCGGACATGGTCGGGCTTCTGGTTATCGGGATGCGAACGATTGCGTAAATTTGATGAATTGCTCGAGTTTTGCGAGCGCTGTACCGGACGCGATCACTTCACGCGCACGCTTGACGCCCTCGGCAATGTCTTTGGCAATGCCGGCCGCATACAGCGCTGTGCCGGCATTCAGGATCACGATGTCACGCGCCGGTCCCGGCTGGTTGCCGAGCGCCTCGCGAATCTTCTGTACCGATTCCGCAGCATTCGCGACCTTCAGGTTGCGGCTGGAGGTCATCTGCAGGCCGAAGTCTTCCGGATGGATGTCGTATTCGCGGATTTCGCCATCGACCAGTTCGCCGACCATGGTGGCCGCGCCGAGCGAGGCTTCATCCATGTTGTCGCGCGCCCAGACCACCAGCGCATGCTTGGCGCCAAGACGCTGCAGCACGCGTGCCTGAATGCCGACCAGATCCGGATGGAACACGCCCATCATGATGTTCGGCGCGCCGGCCGGGTTGGTCAGTGGCCCGAGGATGTTGAAGATGGTCCGCACGCCGAGTTCCTTGCGCACCGGTGCCGCGTGCTTCATCGCGGCGTGATGATTTGGCGCGAACATGAAGCCGATGCCGGTTTCGGCGATTGACTGCGCAACCTGCGCGGGCTGCAGATTGATGTTCACGCCGAGCGCTTCGAGCGCATCGGCGCTGCCGGACGATGACGACACGCTGCGCCCGCCGTGCTTGGCCACGCGCGCGCCGGCAGCGGCGACGACAAAAATCGATGCGGTCGAGATATTGAAGGTGTGCGCACCATCGCCGCCGGTGCCGACGATATCGACCAGATTGTCGGCATCAGCCACATCGACCTTGGTCGCGAATTCGCGCATCACTTGCGCGGCGGCCGCGATTTCGCCGATGGTTTCCTTCTTTACGCGCAGGCCCATCGTCAGTGCAGCGATCATCACCGGCGTCATTTCGCCGCTCATGATCTGCCGGAACAGCGCCAGCATTTCGTCGTGGAAGATCTCGCGGTGCTCGATACAGCGCAGCAGCGCCTGTTGCGGTGTCAGCGTCATGATCGGCCCGTTCAGGTAGTGAGGAAGTTCTTCAGCAGCGCGTGGCCGTGCTCGGACAGGATGGACTCCGGATGGAATTGCACACCTTGGATCTGGTATTCCTTGTGGCGCACACCCATGATCTCGCCGTCGGCGGTCCATGCAGTGACTTCGAGGCAGTCGGGCAGGCTTGCGCGCTCGATGGCCAGCGAGTGATAGCGGATCACCGTATACGGGCTGGGCAGGTCCTTGAACACACCGACGCCGGTATGCTCGATCGCCGAGGTCTTGCCGTGCATGACTTCCTTCGCGCGGACGACTTTACCGCCGAATGCCGCGCCGATGCTCTGGTGGCCGAGGCAGACCCCAAGGATGGGCAGCTTGCCGGCAAACTGCTGCAGCACCGGCACCGAGATGCCTGCTTCGTGCGGCGTGCACGGCCCCGGCGAGATGCAGATGCGCGTCGGCTTCAGTTTTTCGATGTCCGCAATCGTGATTTCGTCGTTGCGGTAGGTACGGACGTCCTCGCCGAGCTCGCCGAAGTACTGTACGAGGTTGTAGGTGAACGAGTCGTAGTTGTCGATCATCAGCAGCATGTCAGATCTCCCCGTCCAGGCCGTCTTGCACTTGTTCAGCAGCACGCAGTACCGCCCTTGCTTTATTCTCCGTCTCCAGCCATTCCATCTCGGGGACGGAGTCGGCAACGATACCCGCTGCTGCCTGCGCGTACAGCATGCCGTCCTTGATAACACCGGTCCGGATTGCGATCGCCAGATCCATTTCGCCGCCGAAGGACATATACCCACAGGCACCGCCGTAGATGCCACGCTTGACGGGCTCGAGTTCGTCGATCAGTTCCATCGCGCGCACCTTCGGTGCGCCGGACAGCGTGCCGGCCGGGAAGGTTGCGCGCAGCACGTCGAGATTGGACATGCCGGGTTTCAGCGTGCCTTCGACGTTGGAGACGATGTGCTGCACGTGCGAGTACTTTTCGATCACGAACTTGTCGGTGACTTTCACGCTGCCGATCTCGGCGATCCGGCCGATATCGTTACGCGCGAGGTCAATCAGCATCACGTGCTCGGCGATCTCTTTCGGGTCAGCTAGCAGTTCCTCGGCCAGTTTTGCATCCAGCTCCGGTGTGGAGCCGCGCGGGCGGGTGCCTGCGAGCGGACGGATGGTGACTTTGCGACTGCCTTCACGAATGGTCTCGTTGCGGACCAGGATCTCGGGCGAGCTGCCAACGATCTGCATATCGCCGAAGTTGTAGAAGTACAGATATGGCGACGGATTCAGCGAACGCAGTGCGCGGTACAGGGACAACGGCGAATCGACATAGGGCTTGCGGATGCGCTGGCCGACCTGCACCTGCATCAGGTCGCCTGCAATGATGTATTCCTTCGCTTTCGCGACGGCTTTCAGGAAATCTTCTTTTTTGAAGTCGCGGATCGCTTCAGTACGCACGGAACCGGTCGTGACCGGCACGTCGACCGGCCGGTGCAGCATCGCGCGCAGTTGCTTCAGGCGTTGCTTTGCTCGGCTATAGGCTTCGGGCTGCGTCGGATCGGCATACACGATCAGGTAGAGCTTGCCGGACAGGTTGTCGATGACGGCCAGTTCTTCGGTCAGCAACAGCTGGATATCGGGCAGGCCAAGCGTATCCGGCGGCGCGCTGTCTTCCAGACGGCGCTCGATAAAGCGCACGGCATCGTAGCCGAAGTAGCCGGCGAGGCCGCCGCAGAAGCGCGGCATGCCGGGACTCACGGCGACTTTATAGCGCTGCTGGAATTCGGCGATGAAATCGAGCGGATTTTCGTGCGCCGTCTCGACGACCTCGCCATTGCGAACAACTTCGGTGCGCTTGCCATATGAGCGCAGCAGCGTGTTTGCCGGCAGGCCGATGAAGGAGTAACGCCCGAAGCGCTCACCGCCGACGACGGACTCCAGCAGGAAGGTGTTCTTGCCGTGGTTTTGCGGCTGCGCCAACTTCAGGTAGAGCGTGAGCGGCGTTTCAAGATCGGCAAAGGCCTCGGCAATCAGCGGAATGCGGTTGTAGCCCTCGGACGCGAGGGATTTGAATTCGAGTTCAGTCATGGTTTCTCCGGGCCGCCATTGTAGATGGTGCGGCTTGGTATTCAATAAATCAGGCCAGCCCGTGCGGGACCGGCGACATGGCGATCAGTCGATCAGTGCATGCCAGCGTCGCCACAGCCAGGCCTCAAAGGCGCCGAGTGGGATCAGCTTCGGTTTATTGACGAGAAACATGGTGGTGATCAGGCGGCCAGCAGTCTGGCGGCTTCAAATAATGTCGCGACTATACCATCCGAGTCTATCAACTGCACCGGTTTGCCATGGTTGTACCCATAGGGCACCGTCAAGCTTCGGCATCCTGCGGCACGCGCTGCGTCAGCGTCGTTGGACGAATCTCCGATGGCAACCACTTCGTAAGGGTCCAGTGCGAAGTCGCGGCAGACAGTCAGCATCGGTAGCGGATCGGGCTTCTTTCGGGGCAAAGAGTCACCGCCGTAGATGAGTTCGAAATAGCCCGCGAGCCCGGTTTTCTCGAGCAGTGGTTGTGCAAAAGCGATCGGCTTGTTGGTCACGCAGGCCAGGCGCAGGCCCTGCGCCTTCATCGCCGCCAGCCCCTCATGCACGCCGTCGTACACGCTGCTGTAGTCGCCATTAATGGCGAGGTAATGGCGCTGGTAGGCAGCCAGTGCGTCTGCGAAGCGGTGTTCTACGTCTGCAGTCACGAAATCTACCGCCAGCACGCGGCGCATCAGGTTCTCCGACCCCTTGCCAACGAATTCGATGATGGTTTCCAACGTCAGTGGCGCCAGACCGAGGTCGGCGCGCATGCGATTGATCGCTACCTGAAAGTCAGGCGCGGTATGTACCATGGTGCCGTCGAGATCAATGATGGCGGCACGTATACCGATCAGTGGCTTGTACTGCATTGCGTTCATACGGTCGCCAGCTGCGAGCGCATCGCGTCGATGATGGCTTTGTAGTCGGGCTTGCCGAAGATGGCTGAGCCGGCCACGAAGGTGTCGGCACCGGCCTGCGCGGCTGCTGCGATATTTTCTATTTTGATACCTCCATCGACTTCCAGCAGGATGTCGCGGCCGCTGGCGTCGATCATCTGGCGCACTTGGCTGATTTTCTTCAGCGCTTCCGGAATGAAGGACTGGCCACCGAAGCCGGGGTTGACCGACATGATCAGGATCAGGTCGAGCTTGTCCATCACATGTTCCAGATGGTGCAGCGGCGTCGCCGGGTTGAAGACGAGTCCGGCTTTGCAGCCATTATCACGGATCAGCTGCAGCGTACGGTCAATATGCTCGCTGGCCTCCGGGTGGAAGCTGATGATGTTTGCGCCTGCCTTGGCAAAGTCGGGAATGAGCCGGTCAACAGGCTTGACCATCAGGTGCACGTCGATCGGCACTTGCACATGCGGCCGGATCGCTTCGCAGACCAGCGGTCCTATGGTGAGATTGGGGACGTAATGGTTATCCATGACGTCGAAATGGATGATGTCAGCGCCGGCCGCGACGACATTGCGCACCTCTTCGCCGAGGCGGGCGAAGTCGGCCGAGAGTATGCTGGGGGCGATGCGGTAGGTGGTCATGCGGCTCTTCCTGAAATCGAGTTCGGCATTTTACCTGTGGCTGAGCGCTTGCAGCGGGGCGTGAATTCGTGTGCAATCCGTGCTTGTCAATTTATGTCCAGGGCACAGTGCGACGATGGCTGCTTATGAAATGACCGTGACGGTGAGGTCGCAGTACCTCGAGGACCAGTCTGCGCCAGATCGTTCCGAGTACGTGTTCGGCTATGCCGTCACGATCAGGAACACGGGTACTGTAGCTGCGCAGCTGATTTCGCGGCACTGGATCATCACGGATGCGAGCAATAAGATGGAAGAGGTGCGTGGACTCGGTGTTGTCGGGCACCAGCCGCTGCTTCAACCTGGCGAACAATTCGAGTACACCAGCGGCGCTTCACTGGAAACGCCTCACGGCTCGATGCGCGGGGAGTATTTTTGCGTCGCTGAGGATGGTCATCAGTTTGAGGCCATGATCCCCGAATTTGTGCTGTCGTTGCCCCGTACCTTGCACTAGGCGGATTCAGTCATCGTCTTTGCGACCAGAGAACATCGTCCACCATACAAGAAACACCAGCAGGCCCAGCGCGAGCCCGGCTTCCAGCAAAATCAACCACATATCATCGTGCCCCATCTGATCTACCGCTCAAGTTTAACCTCCCTCCTGCTGACTGCCACGCTGTTGATTACGGCGTGTGCGACCCGCCCGGTGGCACCGCCCCTGCCGAAGAAGCCGTCATCGGCGCCTGCGGTTGCGCCGGCTGCGCCAGTTGCGCCGCCGGTGGCACGGCCCGCAGACCATCTGCGGCGCGTCAGTTTTTCCGAATTGCCCGGCTGGGGAGACGATGATGTGCGGGCCGCATGGCCGGCGCTGCTGGCCTCGTGCGCTGCGCTGTCGGCGAAGCCGGGTTGGGGTGATGCGTGTGCTGATGTCGGGAAGATCGATTCGTCGAACCTGGCTGCTGTACGCGAATTCTTCCAGACACGCTTTGTGCCGCACCACGTACGCAACCCGGATGGCAGTGTGACGGGCACGGTGACGGGCTACTACGAGCCGCTGTTGCGGGGTGCACGCATTCGTCGCGGCCAGTTCCAGACGCCGCTACATTCGCCGCCGCCGGATCTGGTGTCGGTGGAGTTGGCCTCGCTGTATCCTGAGTTGAAGAGCCTGCGTTTGCGTGGACGCGTCGTCGGGAATCGCCTGGTGCCCTATCCGGCTCGCGCGGAGCTGGAGCGGCAGAATTCGTTATCCGGCCGCGAGCTGCTGTGGGTTGATGATCCGGTCGAGGCCTTTTTCCTGCAGGTGCAGGGATCCGGCCGGGTGCGGCTGGAAGAAACGGGTGAGACGGTGCGGGTGGCTTATGCCGACCAGAACGGACACCCTTACCGGTCAATCGGCCGTTATCTGGTGGAACGTGGCGATCTGACGCTGGAGCAGGCGTCGATGCAGGGTATCAAGGCATGGGTGGCGGCGAATCCGTCGCGCACGCAGGAGCTCCTGAATGTGAATCCCAGCTATGTCTTCTTCAGGGAAGAGAAGGTGGCTGATCCTGCGCAGGGGCCGCGCGGTGCGCTGGGCGTGCTGCTGACGCCGCATCGGTCGATCGCCGTTGACCCGCAGTTTATTCCGTTGGGTGCGCCGGTTTTCCTGTCGACGACGCTCCCGAACAGTACAACGGTGTTGCGCCGGCTAGTAATGGCGCAGGACACGGGGGGCGCGATCCGCAACCCGGTGCGCGCAGATCTGTTCTGGGGGTTTGGTGCAGATGCTGGCGAGATGGCGGGACGAATGAAGCAATCGGGGCAGATGTGGGTGCTACTGCCGCTGGCGCTTAGTGCGCAGTAATTGAACTGCAAGCATCCGGGTTGTGCGGATTGATTAGCCCACTGTCGCAATAGCTTGCCCAGACCGCAAAGGCTGCATCGATTGTGTCCTGATGCAGCCGTAACCAGTCCATCAGCAACTTCCCGCCGATGTGCCTGCCCTGATCGGTCGCCCCCAGCATTACCGCAGCATGCACGCGATGCAGTCCCCGCAGCACGCGGGCGTGCTGCTCGAGATGGGTTTGCCGCGCCGGGAAATCATAATCTTCCATTAACTGTTGTTCTGCTCCGAACAAGCGCTCGGCGGTCTTCAGCAGCGTGTGATATGCCTCCGGCACATCGCGGTCCGGGCAGGTCTGAAGACAGCGCGCCACCCGGTGAAGCTCGTGGCGTGTCGCGTGAATCCGCGCTAAGTGCTCACACATGATGCTTGTAAAAAAGAGGCGGAGCGCTGAAGGCGCTTAATGCTTCACGATAGAACGCGGCAGGTTCATGTCAATGTGAGGGTGTCAATTCAGGCCCTCGCGCAGGCTACAATCCCACAACGTTATTTAATCTGAAATCGATCTGAAATCAAAGGAGCGAGACATGAATTACGAAAACATTCTGGTCGAGACGTACGGCAAAGTCGGCCTGGTCCGGCTGAACCGCCCGAAAGCCCTGAATGCTCTGAATGACCAGCTGATGGATGAGCTCGGCCATGCGCTGCTCGCGTTCGATGCGGACGATCAGATCGGCTGCATGGTGGTGACGGGAAGCGAAAAGGCGTTTGCCGCAGGTGCCGACATTGGTGCAATGGCGAGTTACTCCTACATGGATGTATTTAAGGGCGAGTACATCACGCGCAATTGGGAGCAGATCCGCCAGGTGCGCAAGCCTGTGATCGCCGCGGTGGCGGGATTTGCGTTGGGCGGAGGTTGCGAGCTTGCCATGATGTGCGACTTCATCATTGCAGCCGACACCGCGAAGTTCGGGCAGCCGGAGATCAAACTGGGGATCATTCCCGGTGCAGGCGGTACGCAGCGCTTGCCGAGGGCAATATCGAAAGCCAAGGCGATGGATATGTGTCTGACAGCGCGGATGATGGACGCTTCGGAGGCAGAGCGCTCCGGTCTGGTGTCGAGGATCGTGCCGGCGGAAAAGCTCATCGATGAGGCACTCGGCGCCGCATCGGTAATCGCTTCGATGTCGCTGCCTTCAGTGATGATGGCGAAAGAAGCAGTCAATCGCGCCTATGAATCTTCACTGAACGACGGCGTCCAATACGAGCGGAGATTGTTCCATAGCCTGTTCGCAACCGAAGATCAAAAAGAAGGAATGAAAGCATTTATCGAAAAGCGCTTGCCAAACTTTCGCGGCCTTTGATATAGTTCGGCTCCCGTCGCGGAACGGCGTTATTTAAACAGCTATACAGCTGGTCCAGCGAAGGGATGCGGATTTGTTTCCCCGCAGTCAAAAACGAAGGTCGCTAAGAAAATTTCTTCGACAAAGTGGTTGACGACAGAAAGAAACAAGTTCATAATCTCGTTTCTTTGCTGCTGACGAACAAAACGATTCGATGGCAGTCAGCGAAGGGCAAAAAGCTCTGGCGCTGCGA
>JACCDS010595914.1_pt1 | contig 17898 bp, 18 predicted proteins | sample 7446441 | NCBI WGS metagenome assembly JACCDS01 (sample SAMN15323445, study PRJNA562643) | freshwater metagenome | isolation source: river surface water | place: USA:Blue River Watershed | collected 2017-08-17
CAAGGAGCTGCTGTTCCGCGAAGACATGCTGAACCTGCAGCGCCTGGACGACGCGCAGCTGGCGGACCTGCTGAACCGCCTGGAAAACAACGAGCTGGACGATTACCTCGACATCGCCACGCTGATTGGCATCGAGTTTGACGACAACACGGTGTGGGGCCAGCTCACGGTGATGGAGCTCAAGCTCTTGATTCACCTGGCTTTGCAGCAACTGCAAGAGGCCCACGAACTGGTGGGCGCTTTCTTGCAGTACAACGACAACACGGTCGAGCGCCGCTTGTTTTACCAAGCCTTGAACGTGGTGCTGGAGGTGACCTTGGACGATGACTTGGTCCTGGAAGACTACGTGGTGAATTTCAGGCGCATGTTTGGCGACGATCGCATGGATGCGGCCATCGGCTCGGTGGACGGCAGCGTGCGCTTTCATGGCCTCACGCCCACCAGCCTCCAGCTTGAAACCCTGGACCGGCATCAGCGCTTGCTCGACAGCTACAAAAAACTGCACGCGGCGCGGGCACGGGTGGCCGCGAAGCAGGCCTTGGTTTAAACCCGCCAAGCGGGCAGCTGCCGGTCATGGGCGGCTGCCGATGCCTGCCCATGAAAAAAGCACCCGCAGGTGCTTTGGTGTTGGCGGTGGCGCGTCTCAAGCGTGGGATATCGCATTCGCCATCAGTTGTTCACACTCTTCAAGTGAGTGGTTTCCAGTTCCCCATCCGGCCCGAGGAGCACCAGTTCTTCCACACCTGCGTTTTTGGTAACCACGAATCGGACCTGTCGGTCATGCTCCGAAAAGGGGTTGAGCACATAGACCGTGGCATTGGGGTCGCGGTCGTGGCCGCGTTCGGTATTCAGGTCGCCGATCACGCGTTGACCGTCGGCCAGCATCCGGTAGCCCAAGAGGTCGTCGCGCAGTTGCAGCTCGATGTCTTGGCCATCCAGCTCGCCAATGTAGGTGGGTCCGTTGTAAGTGGTTCGGGGGGAGGTCTGGGTGGATTTGTTGCAGGTGTCCCAGCGTTCTTCGTAGCGCCCGCCATCGTCCAGGCAGCGGTCATTGGCCACAAAGGCCCGGCCCCAGCCCAAATAGAGCGCCACAAAACCGGCGATGGTGCAGACGGCCAGCGCCAGCCATGGGGGGATGCGCAAGGTCACCGCACCACCTTCAGCAAGGTGTAGGTGATGCTGGGCGCATCGGCTGGCAGGTTTTCAAGCTTGTCTTTGCGCACGCGCAGGGTGTAGTGTTTGCTGGGCACGTGCGTGAAGCCTGCGATGCTGCCAAACAGGGGCTCCCATCGGGGGGCTGCTTGGCCGGGTACACGCTCTCGCACCATGAGGCATTGCATCTCGACCATGCCGGTGCAGCTGCGGCGCTTGGGCGCCACTTCCAGCGTGACGGCGCTGCTCATCCAGGGGCGCACGCATTGGTTCAGCTCTTCGTTCCATTGGAAGCCTGCAGAGCCTTTGCAGCCATGCGCGTCCACATCGCTGCCGGGCATGGGCATCGGCACTGGCTTGGGCGTGGACATGGTGATGCATTCTCCTTGCGACATAAAGGTGGCTTTGGCCGCATCGAGCATGCAGCGGTTGGGGAAGGTGCGGGGCGCTGGCTCGCTTGCGACCTGGCCGCACACCGGGGCGTATTCGCGGGTGCAGATTTGCGCGAAGGAGGTGCTGCTGGCGAACAGGCCCATGAAGGCGAGCAAGCTGGCACTGACGGCTTTGTGGAGATGGCGATTTTTCATGAAATTTTCAAAGGGTTTCACCACGCGCTGTGCAGCACGGGTACGGTGTGCAGAGCTGTTCAGTTTACGAAAAGCGGCGTGACGAATTTGTCAATTCCATGGGCTGGCGTCTGTTTGCGCGTGTTTTGCCCAAAGTTTTTTGTAAGGGCCTGAAACAAGGCCGATCAGATCAGGCTGCGTCATGCTGCGCTTCGATGGCGCAGGGCTCATGCATTTGGACTTCTGGACTCACAGTCCAACGCTCAACGGCGCATGCCGATGACAGCTGACCAGATGGTCGTTGACCATGCCCGAGGCTTGCATGAAGGCGTAGCAAATGGTGGAGCCCACGAATTTGAAACCGGCTTTGAGCAGGGCTTTGCTCATGGCGTCGGACTGGGGCGTCTGGGCGGGCACCTCGCTCATGCTGCGGCGCTGGTGCTGCAGAGGCTGGCCATCGACAAATTGCCAGACGAAGTCGCTGAAGTTTTGGCCCTTGGCTTGCAGGTCCAGAAAGGCTTTGGCATTGCCGATGGTGGCCGCCACCTTGAGGCGGTTGCGCACGATGCCCGGATCGGCCAGCAGTTGGGCGACTTTGTGCGCGTCGTAGCGGGCGATTGTTTCAGGGTCAAACTGGTCAAAAGCGAGGCGGTAGGTTTCGCGCTTTTTCAAGACGGTGGACCAGGACAGCCCGGCCTGTGCGCCTTCGAGGTTGATCAGCTCGAACAGGGCGCGGTCATCCCGCAGGGGCACACCCCATTCGGTGTCGTGGTAGTGGCGGTACAGCTCAAAGCCTTCGCACCAGGGGCAGCGTTGCATCGGGGACCTTTGTTTTTCTGAATTGAGCGCTTGGGCTGATTTGCCACGTGGGAGCACAGGCGCGGCACCGGGGCGTTGGACACCGTGTCTATACCCGAAGGTGAATTTACCCCATGCGGCGGGCGTTGAAAAATCCATCCACATTTTATGAAAGGTGGATGCCATGGTGCCCTGTCATGCGATCTTGGTGGCGAATTCGTCCTTGGCGCGTTTGTTTGAACGACACAGTTTGCTGCAACCTTGGGTGGAGGTTCAGGATTGGTGGCATGGTGAAGGCCAAACGCATGCCCGCGATCTGGAACGCACGCCGCCGGGCCATTCGATGGCTGGCCGCACGGGTCTGGCACCTCACACAGACACCCGGCACCGCGAGCGTGCGGTGTTTGCCCAAGCCGTGGCCAAGGACTTGGAGCAGGCGATGGTCATGGACAAGTGGCAAGAACTGGAAATTTTTGCCTCCAATCCTTTTTTGGGCGAGTTGATGGCGCACTTGGACGGCGCCTTGAAAAAGACAATTCGGGCCACTCATCCCCTCGATCTGACGTCACTGTCTGCGCAAGACATCGAAGCGCGTTGGCGCAAAGATTTCATGGTTTGAGCGGTGGCGCAGATCGCAGCATTTGCAGGACGGCTGCATCTTCGACGGGCTGAAAATCTTCGTAAAATTGCCCGACCCCCTGGAAGTTCTCTGGCACCAGCAGGCACACCAGCTCGTCGGCCCAGGGTTTGACGTGTTCGAGCGCCTGGGCACTGGCCACAGGAACGGCGCACACCAGTCGAGCGGGCTTGTGTTGCCGAAGGGTTTTCAACGCGGCAAGCATGGTGGCCCCCGTGGCCAATCCATCGTCCACCACGATCACGGTGCGGTGGGTCGGGCTGATGGGGGGACGTATCGCCGTGTACTGCCGCCTTCTTTGCTGCAGTGTTTTCAACTGAATCGCGGTTTCTTTTTGAATGTAGTGGCTGTCGGCACCCAGGTCTTGGGCATGCTCGGCCAAACAGGTGTCGCCATATTCGTCGATGGCCCCAATGGCGACTTCAGGCATCCAGGGGGCACGCAGTTTGTGCACCAGCACCACATCCATCTGGCCATCCAGTTGCCGTGCAAGCACCAGGGCCATGGGCACCGCCCCTCTTGGAATGGCCAACACCAAGGGGTGCTGACCTTGGTAGGCCTTCAAGGCCTTGGCCAATTGCCGTGCAGCGTCCAGACGATTTTTGAACATCACCGATCCATTCCTTGTATTTGAAAACCATGTGAACTTGCCACCTTGCTCACCATTTGCCCGATGCACCGCCGCCGCCAAAACCGCCACCGCCGCCTTTGAAGCCGCCGCCCGGGCCGCCACGGCCATAGCGGGCACGCAGCAAGCCAGCCAGGCCGATCCAGGTGGTCAGCAAGGTGATGCCGCCTGCCATCAGGGCCATGGAGAAGATGCCCAGCAAAAGCCAGGTGACAGCGCCGACGATGGCGGCGGTCATAACCGCGCCAGGAAAGCGCCCCAGAACGGCGCGCAAGACAAAGCCGAGCAGGGCACCGGCCACGATGATCCAGGTGATGTCCATGTAGGGCGCCGTGGTGGTGTCCATGCTGGGGGCGGGCAGGGGCTCGCCATCGATCACACGCACCATGCGCTGCACACCGGCTTGCAGGCCCCCGGCGAAGTCTTGTTGCCGAAAGCGGGGCGTGATGACTTCTTCGATGATCCGTTTGCTGGTGGCGTCGTTCAGCGCGCCTTCCAGGCCGTAGCCCACCTCGATGCTCACGCTGCGGTCGTTTTTGGCGACGAGCAAAATCGCGCCGTCGTCGACTTTTTTGCGACCCAATTGCCAACGCTCGGCCACGCGCAAGGCGTATTGCTCGATCGATTCGGGTTGCGTGCTGGGCACCAGTAGCACGGCCAGCTGGCTGCCTTTGCGCGATTCCAGCTCACTCAGGATTTGTTCGAGCGTTTGCTTCTGTTCGGCCGTGAGGGTGCGGGTTTGGTCGACCACATGGCCGCTCAATGGGGGCACCGGCACCTGTGCGCACAGCGCCCCGCTCAGCAAGGCGACAAGCCCAATGAACCGGCTGAGTGTGCGCCGCCACATGGTCACTTTGACGCTGGCGTTTGGGGCCCGAAATGGACCGAAGGCGGTTGGGCGATGGCCGCTTCATTCTCCACTGTGAAGTTGGGTTTTTCCTTGTAGCCCAACGCCATGGCCGTCAGGTTGGAGGGAAAGGAATGCACGGTCACGTTGTAGTCCTGCACAGCCTTGATGTAACGGTTGCGGGCCACGGCGATGCGGTTTTCGGTGCCTTCGAGCTGGGCCTGCAGGTCGATGAAGCCCTGGTTGGCCCGCAAGGCGGGGTAGTTTTCCGAGACCACCAGCAAACGCGACAGGGAGCCCGACAAGTCTTTTTGGGCCTGCTGGAATTTCTGGAAAGCCTGCGGGTCGCTCACCAATTCAGGGGATGCCTGGATGGAGGTGGCTTTGGACCGCGCATCGACCACGGCTTGCAAGGTGCTTTGCTCAAAGTCGACCTGGCCTTTGACCACATTGACCAGGTTGGGGATCAGGTCGGCACGGCGCCGGTATTGGCTGAGCACTTCGGACCAGCTGGCCTTGACTTGCTCGTTGCCGCTTTGGAACTGGTTGTAGCCACACGCGCTCAGGCCCATGCTGGACAGCAGCAGGGCCAGCCGGAGCCATCGGTGGAATGCAGTTGTCATGGCGTACCTCTGTTGTGGGTGGATGTGGGCTGTCGCGGCATGCAACAGGGCCGTTCACCTTATGCGGATGGGGGCGAGCGCACCGTGCGCCAACAGACGCTTGATCCGCTTTGTATCGCGCCGAACAAGGTGTGGCGCGCTATGGCGTTTCAATTATGAGCAGACCTTGGAAAGGGCGCGACCATGAAAATCCTGATGGAAGAATTGCAAGGCATCGAGATCAATGGCTTGATGCTGGAGGGCCTGTTGGCCGTGCCACCCGATGCCCGGGGTCTGGTCTTGTTTGCCCACGGCAGCGGCAGCAGCCGGCACAGTCCGCGCAACAACTTTGTGGCCCAGTTCTTGTGTGACCACGGCATGGGCAGTTTGTTGATGGACCTGCTTCGGCCCGAGGAAGACATGGACCCCTCGGCCCGCTTTGACATCGCTTTGCTGACCGAGCGCTTGGTGGCCGCAACGCGGTGGGTGCGCCAGCAGCCTTTGACTCGGCATTTGCCGGTGGGCTACTTTGGCGCCAGCACCGGGGCGGCTGCGGCCTTGCGCGCCGCCGCACAACTGCGGCCGTTGGTGCAGGCGGTGGTGGCGCGCGGTGGCCGGCCCGATCTGGCGGGCGCAGCCGCCTTGGGCAAAGTGGCGTGCCCCACCTTTCTGCTGGTGGGCAGTCTGGATTCAGAGGTGCTGGCGCTCAACCGCCAAGCCGCCCGGCAGATGCATGCCGAGGTGCACCTGACCCTGGTGCCGGGGGCCACGCATTTGTTTGAAGAGCCGGGCACGTTGGAAGCGGTGGCCCGCCATGCGGCCCAGTGGTTCGATGCGCACTGGACGCACAAGCACCCGGGCCATCAGCCGATCGGGGCTTCTTTTTGAAGGTCGGCGGTCAGGGTTTGGAGTGCCTCGGCATCCAGCGTTTCTTGTTGCAGCAGGGCTTGTGCGCAGCGCTCCAACAGGGCTCGGTGGCGCTCCAAAATCTGGGCTGCCCGTGCCAGGTTGTGGGTCAGCAGACCGGCAATGGCTGCATCGACTTGCTGTTGCGTGGCTTGCGACACCAGCTCGGGCTGTGGTGCCCACAGCGGCTCGTTCAGCCCGAAGGTCGGGGTGTGCGGGCTGTCATGGCTGACGCAGCCCAGCGTTTCGTCCATGCCGTAGCGCATCACCATGTCGCGGGCAATGTGTGTGGCTTTGGCCAGGTCATCGGCAGCACCGGTCGAGAGGTGACCGAGCATCAGCGTTTCTGCGGCGCGTCCGCCCAACAGCACACAGATCTTGCGTTCCAGTTCTGCCTGCGTCATCAGGTAGCGGTCTTCGGTGGGCCGCTGGATGGTGTAGCCCAATGCGCCGATGCCCCGCGCCACGATGGAGACCTTGTGCACGGTGTCGCTGTCGGGCAAGGCCAGGGCGATCAGCACATGGCCCATTTCGTGGTAGGCCACGGCCAGTCGTTCGCGGGGGTTGAGCACGCGCTGGTGCTTTTCCAGGCCCGCCACGATGCGCTCCACAGCGACCGTGAAGTCGGCCAGCGTCACGTGCGGCGCTTGGCGCCGAGTGGCCACAATGGCCGCTTCATTCACCAGGTTGGCCAGGTCAGCACCGGTGAACCCGACCGTGATGGCGGCCACGGCGTCCAGGGACAGTTGCGGGTCCAAAGACACTTTGCGGGCATGCACCTGCAGGATGTCCAGGCGCCCCTTTTTATCGGGCTTGTCGACCAGCACTTGCCGGTCAAAACGGCCAGCGCGCAGCAGCGCGGGATCGAGGATTTCCGGGCGGTTGGTGGCGGCCAGAATGATCACGCCCGCAGCGGTGTCAAATCCGTCCATCTCGGCCAGCAGTTGGTTGAGGGTTTGCTCTTTCTCGTCGTGCCCACCCAGCCCCGGGAAAGCACCACGGGCGCGGCCCAGGGCATCGAGTTCGTCGATGAAGATGATGGCTGGCGCAGTCTTGCGGGCTTGCTCGAACAGGTCGCGCACACGCGCCGCGCCCACGCCCACAAACAGCTCGACGAATTCGCTGCCCGACATGGAGAAAAACGCCACACCGGCCTCGCCAGCCACGGCCTTGGCCAGCAAGGTTTTGCCGGTGCCGGGCGGCCCCACCAGCAAAACCCCTTTGGGGATGTGCGCGCCCAGGCGTTGGTAGCTTTCAGGGTGCTTCAAAAAGTCGACAACTTCCATCAACTCTTGCTTGGCCTCGTCCACACCGGCCACATCGGCAAAGGTGACGCCGGTGTTGTGCATCACATAGACCTTGGCCTGGCTTTTGCCAATGTTCAAGAAACTGCCTGCACCCTGGTGGTTGACCACGCGCCGGATCAGGAAAAACCAGAGGCCAAAAAACACCAGCGAGGGCAAGACCCAGGACATCACATCGCGCAGCCAGGTGGCCTCCAGCACCCGCGTGTAGGGCACTTGGAAACGGTCAAGCCGACTGGCCAGATCGGCCTCAACCCGCACGGTCATCCAGCGCTTTTTGTTGTCCACCGGTTCTTTGAGCCAGCCGGTCAAGGTGCGGTCCGAGACCAGGACTTCCTGCATGCGTCCCTCACGCAAGGCTTGCTCAAACTGGCTGTAAGGCACGATGGCGGTCGATGCCGATCCCTTATAGATGCTTTGCAGCCAGATCAAAGCCAGGGCCACCAGCAGCACATAAGCCAGAGTCCAGCTTTGCTTGCGGGTCATGGGCGTTGGAGGGGCGGGCAGGCGGCTCATGGCGATGCAGCGCTTTTTTAAAAGATGTCCATGGGCGTTGGACTGGCCGGGCCCATGGCGGCTTGGGCCTCTGGCGAGGCCGGGCGGGGGACCGAGGCGATCATGCAATCGGTGGCCAGCAACAGGCCTGCGATGGAGGCTGCGTTTTGCAAGGCCAGCCGCGTGACTTTGGCCGGATCGATCACGCCCATCTGGAGCAAGTTGCCGTATTGGCGCGTCGCCGCGTTGTAGCCCCAGGCGGTTACGGTCGCATCGTCCACTCGCTGGGCGACCACCGAGGGCTCGTCTCCGGCGTTGCTCACGATGCGGCGCAGCGGCTCTTCCAGAGCGCTGGCCACCAGCCGGATGCCGGAGGTTTCATCGAGGCAATCGCCTTGCATGGTTTGCAGTACCTTGCGCGCCCGCAGCAGGGCCACGCCACCGCCGGGCACGATGCCTTCTTCGATGGCGGCGCGTGTGGCGTGCAGCGCATCTTCCACCCGGATCTTGCGTTCCTTGAGTTCGGTCTCGGTGGTCGCGCCCACCTTGATCAGGGCCACGCCACCGGCCAGCCGGGCTGCGCGTTCATCGAGCTTGTCGCGGTCATAGTCGTTTTCGGCCGCTTCTCGTTCCTGGCGGATGGCCGCGATCCGCTCGGCAATGGCTGTCGGATCCCCCGCACCGCCGATCAGTGTGGTGCTGTCCTTGAGCACATCGGCGCGTTTGGCCCGGCCCAGGTCGCTCATTTGAACTTTGCTCAGGGGCAGGCCCACGGTCTCGCTCACCACCTTGCCGCCGGTCAGGATGGCCATGTCCTGCAGCACCGCCTGGCGCTGGGCGCCAAAGCCGGGCGCCTTGACGGCGCAGGTCTTCAACGACCCCCGGATGTTGTTGATCACCAGGGCGGCCAGGGTGTCGTTGTCCAGGTCTTCAGCGATCACCAGCAGCGGCTGCCCGGACTTGACCACTTCTTCCAGCAAAGGCAAGAGGTCTTTGAGCGAGGACAGGCGGCCCTCGCAAAACAGGATGCGCACATCGCCCAGCACAGCGCTCAGGCGCTCGGCATTGTTGATGAAATAGGGCGAGAGGTAGCCGTTGCCAAATTGCAGGCCTTCGACCACTTCGAGCACGCTGACCAGACCCGATCCGTCCTCGATCGAGATGGCCCCTTCGCGCCCCACCTTGTCGATGGCGCTGGCCACCAGCTCGCCGATCGATCGGTCGTTGTTGGCCGAGATGGTGGCCACATGGGCGATGTCCTGCGAGTTGGCGCAGGCCTGTGCCATGCGGCGCAGTTCGGCCACGACCGCATCGATGGCGCGGTTGATGCCGCGCTGCAGATCCATGGGGTTCATGCCGCCGGCCAGATAGCGCAGGCCTTCGTGGATCATGCCGTGCGCCAGCACCGTGGCGGTGGTGGTGCCATCACCGGCCATTTCGCTGGTGCGGGCGGCCACTTCGCGCAGCAGTTGTGCGCCCATGTTTTCGAAGCGGTCCTCCAGCTCGATGGACTTGGCCACCAGCACGCCCGAGTTGACGATTTGCGGTGGCCCCCATTCGCGCTCCAGGATCACAGTGCGTCCACGCGGGCCCATGGTGACTTTCACCGCTTCGGCCAGGGCGTCCACGCCGCGGCGAATTTTGTCGCGGGCTTCGTCGTGAAAAATCAGGTGTTTGGCTGTCATGCAAGGCCTTTCGATGCGGTCATATCGCCGATAAAAAGGCCATGCTGAAGAGGTCCTGTTCACTTTCATTTGCGCTAACGCAAGGATGAAGTTTTCGGTCAAGCCTGTACCCGGTTTACCGTAATGCCTTGAGCCAAAGCTTGCGGTGCAATGGTCCACCATGGACGAACCCTTGATGGATACCCGCACTTTGCTCAGCCCGCAGGCCGTGAGCCTGTCGGTGTTGCAAAGCAAATACCTGCGGCCCGGTGAGCGCACACAAAGCGATGTCTTCGATCGTGTGGCCAAGGCTTTGGCACAGGCCGAGGCGCCCGCGCGGCGCGCGCATTTTGAGGCGGTGTTTCGGCATCAGCTGGGAGCGGGCGTGATCGGCGCCGGACGCATCATGGCCGGTGCGGGCAGTGGCTTGCCGGTGACCTTGGCCAATTGTTTTGTGCAGCCAGTGGGCGATTGCTTGCGCGGGCACGATGCAGCAGGTTATCCGGGCATCCGCGACGCCTTGGCGCAGGCGGCCCAAACGCTGCGCAGGGGCGGTGGTGTGGGCTACGATTTTTCGCGCATCCGGCCGCAAGGCGCGCGGGTCAATGGTTCGGGTTCGGGCGCGATCGGGCCGTGTCGCTTCATCGATGAGTTTGATCTGCTGTGCGCCAGTGTGCAAAGCCTGGGCGCGCGGCGCAGTGCCCAGATGGCGGTGCTGCGCTGTGACCACCCCGATGTGCTGGACTTCATCAACGCCAAGAAAACGCCGGGCCGCTGGTCCTGTTTCAATGTGTCGGTGGGCATCTCCGATGCCTTCATGCATGCGGTAGCGCAAGGGCAGATGTGGGACCTGGTGCATGCAGTCTCACCCCGGCTGGGGCAAGCCTTGGCGCCTGCGGGCCCTTACCGTCGCGGCGATGGTTTGTGGGTTTACCAAAGTCTGCCTGCGCGGCAGCTGTGGACGGCACTCACGCGGGCGGCCTACCAGGCGGCCGAGCCCGGGGTCTTGTTTCTGGACACGATCGAGCGAGACAACAACCTGCGTGCCATCGAGACGGTGGAGGCCACCAACCCCTGCGGTGAGCAGCCTTTGCCCGCCTATGGCTGCTGTGTGCTGGGCCCCTTGATCTTGCCGAATTTTGTGCGCCATGCTTTTCAGACCCATGCCGAGCTGGACATGGCCGCTTTGGCCCAAGGCGTGCGCGGGCAAGTGCGGGCGCTGGACAATGTGCTGGAGATCGGCGCCTGGCCGTTGCCCGAGCAGGCGCAAGAGGCCAGATCCAAGCGCCGCATTGGCATCGGCTTCACCGGTCTGGCGGATGCGCTGGTCATGCTGGGCTTGCGCTACGACAGCGCACCAGGGCGTGCGATGGCCGGGCGCATTGCGCAAACTTTCCGGGACAACGCCTATGCCGCTTCGGTGGCCTTGGCCAAGGAGCGCGGGCCGTACCCGCTGTTTGATGCCGATGTGTGCCTGGCCCCCGGCACCTTTGCCAGCCGCCTGCCCCCCGCATTGCGGGCAGCGATCCGCAAGCACGGCATGCGCCACAGCCATCTGCTGTCGATTGCATCCACGGGCAGTGTGAGCCTGGCGTTTGCCGATAATGTGTCGACCGGGATCGAGCCGGTCTTTGAATGGGTTTGTACGCGGCGCCTGCATGCCGCAGATGGCAGCTTGCAGACGCTGGAGGTGGAAGACCATGCCTGGCGCGTCTTCAAGGCCATGGGCGGTGATGCCCGGCATTTGCCTGCGGCATTTGCCTGCGGCATTCGTGACGGCTTTGCAGATCCGTCCCGAGGACCACATCGCCATGGTGGCCGCTGTGCAACCCTGGGTGGATGGTGGCATTTCCAAGACGGTGCATGTGCCCGGTGATGTGCCGCTGGACGCATTCTCGGCGCTGTTCACCCAGGCCTGGCGCGAAGGGCTCAAGGGCCTGACGACCTTCAGGCCCCATACCTTCAGAGGGGCTGTGCTGCGCCCTTTGTCACAGGCGAAGCCGCCGGCTTCGAGGGCTTGAGCCCTCGCTGCGCCGATCAGACCAGGATGTGGTGCTTGCCGACCGGGTAAACACTGCTCGCCTGTGGACCTTCTTCGCCCATCTCTTCGACGAAGTACACCGGCGTGCCTTCGGTCAATGCATCGAGTTCTGCGCCGATCAGGCTGTTGCGGTGAAAGTAGAGCCAATGGCCATCCACCGATTCGATGCGGCCATGGGTCTTGTCTGGCGAGATGTCGGTGATGTGGCCATGCGGTTTGTCTTCGTGGTGTTTGACATGGCCCTGTTGGTGTTGCGACAGGGCTTGCAGCTGCCTGCGCATGGCGCTGAAGGCATCGCGCACCGCCACATACACATCGGTGTGAGCCGGGTTTTTCTCGGACTCGCGCTTGGCCACCAACGTCTGCCCGGGCAGTCTCACGCTGATGCCCACATGAAATGCTTGGCCTTGATGGTGGTGGCGGTGCTGTTGTTCCACGGTGACGCTGCAGTGTTGGATGCCTGGGTGAACGTGACCCAATTTCTGGACTTTCTCGCGGATGCGGCTTTCGACCGCGTCGGACGGGTCCAGGTGAAGAAAAGTGATTTGAACGGGAATGGCTGGGGTGTGCATGGGCCTGGCTCCGAAAGTCGGTGCCTGCATGTTGCCGCCGTGCCGGTCAGGCGTCTGTGCGCTGGCCGACGCAGTGGCAGGCCAAGGTGTGTTGGGGCACTGACGCCTGGCAGCAGGCTTTGCATGATGGTGCCCCGTTACAAGGAGCCATGCCATGGGTGAACGTTTGACAACCGGTGAAATTTGCACGCGCGAGGTCAGCATCGCTTTCAAGCACACGAGCTTGGTGGAGGCGGCGCAGCTCATGCGTCAAAACCATGTGGGTTGTCTGGTGGTGGTGGACGATGAAGACGGCAGCCGTTCGGTGCGCGGCCTCATCACCGAACGTGACATGGAGATGTCGGTGATCGACACCGGGCTTGATCTGGCGAATTTGTGCGTGGAAGACGTGATGACCGAGCGCCTGGTGACGGCGCTGGAGAGCGACTCCTTGATGGACCTGATGCGATCCATGCGTGAGCACGGTGTGCGCCGCGTGCCAGTGGTGGGTTTGCAAGACGAGTTGATGGGTCTGGTCACGATGGACGATGTGCTCAAAATTCTGGCCCAGGAGTTGACCCTATTAGTCGGCTCGGTGGACACCGGCCTCAAGCGCGAGAAAAAACGCAGACAGTGAGCTCAGGCGGTGGGAGCCAACTTCATTTAACTTTGCTTTGCCTTGCCTTGCCTTGCCTTGCCTTTGGGCGATTTGACCTTGCTCAGCGCTTATCTTGTGTGTCTTTCCAGTCATGAGGGGCACATGAAAAAATTCGCTTGTTTGTTCGGCTTGCTGTCTTCCTTGGTCTGCCATGCGCAGTCCGCGCAGGCGGATGCACCATCGGATGCCGCGCCCCGTGCGCAGGTCATCGCCAGAGAGCGCCCTGTGGATTCGGTGGAGCCATTGCAGCGTCAATTGCAACTGACGCCAGAGCAATGGCCCCTGTGGCAGGTCTACCAATCCAAGGTGGAGGCCTTCACCCAGCACTTTTACCGTGAGCGGCCTGTGCTGCCCAGTGCGCAAGAGTCTGCGCCTGCGCAAATGGGCCGTGTGGTGATGAACCTTCAGAACCGTTTGGCCTTGCTGGAAGACGCAGAGCAGGCGGTCAAGAATTTGTATGCCGTGTTGACGCCGACTCAGCAGCTGTTGGCCAACCAGGCTTTGCTGGGCGCGATGCCTGGCTTGCTGCCCGCTGTGGGATCGGCTGGCACGCACGATGAAGGGCGCCGTTCAGAGCCACGCCCGGGCACCGAGATGCGCCGCCGCGGGGGCGGTATGGGCAGCGGCATGGGCGGTGGTCGGGGCTTTTGAGGTTTTGTTTTGGTCTGCTCAATGGGCGGTGGGCAGTCGTTGTGACAGGACTTTGACTTGCTCGGACAGCTCGCGCACGGCCTGGGTCAACACCAACAGTTCTTGCTCTTTCATGATGTCGATTTTTTCATGCAGGAGTTCGATTTCCAGTTCGGCTTTGACGTTGATTTCGTAGTCGTTTTGCGCATGGCGCCGGTCCATCTCGGACTGGCGGTTTTGGCTCATCATGATCGCTGGCGCGGTGTAGGCCGCCTGAAACGACAGCAGCAAGTTCAGCAAGATGAAGGGGTAGGGGTCCCAAGCCGCTGCACCGCTCAAGACGTTGCCCACGATCCAGACCACGATGGCGGTGCTCTGGATGATGATGAAGCGCCAGGAACCCACGGTGGCGGCCACGATGTCGGCCAGCCATTGGCCGCGTGTGGGCGGTGGGATATGGAGGTGTTCGGCCGACAGCATCGGGACGATGGCGTGTTTTTGCCGATGAGCCCGGCGGTGCTGGCGCAGCAGTTCAAGCTGTTGGCTTTCGTCTTGTGGCGCAGGCGCGGCGGTGTGGGTTGGGGATGTCATCTGGACCTCATGGCTGTGTTGCTGCAGGTTAGCAGGCTTCGGGCGGGTCTTGTCTGTGTGGTTTGCAAAACAGACAAGGCGATCGTCAAGCATGACAGTGTGGGTGGGGCTTGGTGACCCACCAGTCTCGCGGGCGTTGCGCCCCGTCAGCGCTCGAACAAAGTGCAGCCCACGGCTTGCAGATGTTTTCAACCAATGGAGAAATGACCATGAGCAACCTCACACGCTTTAACCCTTTCAGTGAATTGAGAGATCCTTTCGGGGATGATTTTTTCAAGGGCTTTGCCATGCGCCCGGTGTACCGCATGCTGGAGGGCGAGCCACAGATGCGGCTTGACTTGTCAGAAGATGACAAGAATTTTTTTGTGAAAGCCGAAATTCCCGGTGTCAACAAGGACGACATCAAGGTGTCGGTGGACGGCAACCAGGTGTCGCTCAGTGCCGAAGTGAAAAAAGAAAAGGAAGAAAAGGAAGGCGCCAAAGTCATCCGCAGCGAGCGCTATTACGGCAGCGTGTCGCGCAGCTTCACGCTCGATGAGAATGTGGACCAGGCGGCGGCACAGGCCAAGTACGAAGACGGCGTGTTGCAGCTGACCTTGCCCAAGAAGCCCAATGGGCAAGCCCGTTTGCTCAAGATCGCTTGATCTCGCTGTGGCCCTGAGGGTCGCGGATCACAAAGCCCCGCAAGGCATGCGTTTTGCGGGGCTTGGTGTTTGGCCGCCTGAGCCAGCGGTTTAAACTGGACGCATGGCCCAAATGCAGGCAAACTGCTGGGCTGCTGTTGAACTTTTCTCCATGAGTATCCAAGTCTTGATCGTCGGTATCCACCTCGCGCGCAGCACGCGGGGCAAGCCCTGCGCGCCGCCTCAGTGGGTGTGAATTGCTTCTTGTAGGTCGGCGGCTTCAGCCCCGACAGCTTGGTGATCAACAAGCGCCACGTCGGGCCTGAAGGTTCGACCTACAAAAATCCTTTTTTGTTTGACCGATTTCAATTCGGGCCGCGCGCACACAGCAGCATGGCCCGATTCACTGCTGGAGATTTTTCATGGCTGATTTGTTTGACAACCCCATGGGCCTGTGCGGCTTCGAGTTCGTCGAGTTCGCTTCCCCTGTCGCCAACACGCTGGAGCCCTTGTTTGAAAAAATGGGCTTTTCTCTGGTGGCCAAGCACCGGTCCAAGGACGTGGTGCTCTACCGTCAGGGCGACATCAACTTCATCGTCAACCGCGAGCCCAAGAGCCTGGCCGGTTACTTTGCGTCTGAGCACGGCCCCTGTGCCTGTGCCTTGGCGTTTCGCGTGAAGGATTCGCACAAAGCTTACGCCCGTGCATTGGAGATGGGCGCCCAGCCGGTGGATGTGCCCACCGGCCCGATGGAGTTGCGCCTGCCTGCGATCAAGGGCATTGGCGGTGCGCCGCTGTATTTGATCGACCGCTACGAAGACGGCAAAAGCATCTACGACATCGACTTCGAATTCATCGACGGCGTGGACCGCCACCCGCCGGGCCATGGCTTCAAACGCATCGACCTCCTGACGCACAACGTGTACAAAGGCCGCATGGCGTTTTGGGGCAGCTTCTACGAGAAGATTTTCAACTTCCGCGAGATCCGTTACTTCGACATCAAGGGCGAATACACGGGTCTCACCAGCCGGGCCATGACCGCGCCCGATGGCCTGATCCGCATTCCGTTGAATGAAGAGTCGGGCAAGACCGGTGGCCAGATCGAAGAGTTCCTGATGCAGTTCAATGGCGAGGGCATCCAGCACATTGCGCTTTTGACCGATGACATTCTCAAAAGCGTGGACGCGCTGCAGATGGCGGGCATTCCGCTCATGACCGCACCCAACGACATTTACTACGAGATGCTCGAAGAGCGTTTGAAGGGCCACGGCGAACCGGTGCCCGAGTTGCAGGCGCGTGGCATCTTGATGGATGGCTCCACCGCCAACGGTGAAAAGCGTTTGCTGCTGCAGATCTTCAGCCAGACCTTGCTGGGGCCGGTGTTTTTTGAGTTCATCCAGCGCAAAGCCGACGAGGGCTTTGGCGAGGGGAACTTCAAGGCGCTGTTTGAGAGCTTGGAGCGCGATCAGATCCGCCGTGGGGCGATCGAAGTTTGAGGCGCGTCAGGACAGTCGTTTCAGCGCGCCAGCGTCAGCAGAGGAATGTCTTTGGCCGTGGCCAGCTTGTCCAGCTGGGCGCGGGTTTGGCTGGCCAGGAATGTTTCGACGGCTTTGCGCGTGGCGGGCTTGAACAGGTCTTTGACGGGGTGTGCCAACGTGATGCCAGCGGCTTCGCAAAGACGGATGGCAAAGTGCGGCTCCAGCGCAGCCACGGCCACGCGGCCGTTTTTGCAGGCATAGACCCGGTAGCCCGCGTGTGCGCCACCCACAGCGCCATCGGGCGTGGTCATGCGCAGCTGGCGGGGCAGGGCCAGCCAGGCGGCGGCGTCTGACAAGGCCACTTCGTGGTGGCTGCCTTTGCCGGTGGTCTTGAGCGTGATCAGGGCCTTGAGTGTGGCTTCGCTGGCCATGAGCGCACCGCCCATGTCAGCGAACAGGCTGGGCGGCAAGTCCATGCCGTTGACCAGACCGACTTCGGCTTGGTACGTCAAATCGTGTCCAGGGATCTCGGCCAGCGGGCCGGGAGCACCGACCACTTCGATCAAGCTCAGTGTGGGGTATTGCTTGTGCAAAGTTTTCCAGCTCAGGCCCAACTTGCTTAATGCCGAGGGCCGAAACGAGGTCAGCAGGACATCGGTTTTGGGCAGCAGCTTGTGCAGCGTTGCCTGACCGGTGGCGGTTTTGAGGTCCAGCGTCTTGTGCTTGGCGCCATGGTGCAGCATGTCGTAGCCGTCGGGTGTGTAGTGCTGCATCGGGTCGCCCGAAGGCGGGTTGACCTTGGTGCAGCTGGCGCCCATCTGGGCCAGGCGCATCAGCGCGGCAGGGCCGGGCAGGTTGAGGGCGAGGCTGAGAACGCGCACACCGCGCAGGGGTTTAAGAGAGGACATGCTGGACCTTGAAATGCTTTGGTCCACATTATGAGCAGTGCGCTGACGGGGTACTGTCACGTGTGCTTGGCGTCGAATCCGCCGACTTGCAAATAGCCGGCTCCCGCAGGACGGCACCTTCAGGACCGACGTTTGCAGGCCAGGCACAACCCTGACTGGTCATGTGGCGCAAGGCATGGACCCCGGATCAAGTCCGGGGTGACAAGCAAGTTGCGTTTTCGATGGGATGAGCAAGTTGCTTTTTCGATACGGTGAGCAAGTTGCTTTTTCGATACGGTGAGCAAGTTGCTGTTTCGATGCAGCGCGCAAGTTGCTGTTTTGATGCTGCGTGCAACTTGCCGTATTGATGTCATAAGAGCCGAGCGCGCATGCCAGGGCTTGCAAAAAAGCATGTCATACCGGCCTGCGAGCCGGTATCCATGGGGCTCCGAATCAGTCGCCAAAGTCCAGCGGCAGGCCGACGTAGTTTTCGGCGATGGTTTTGGAGCCCGATTCACTGTGGATCAGGTAGTCGAGTTCGGCGTCCTGGAATTTCTGGCCGATGTCGCCGTTTTCCGGAAAGTGGTGCATCAGGCTGGTGAACCACCAGGAAAAACGCTCGGCGCGCCAGATGCGGCGCAGGCAGCGCTCGGAATAGCTGTCGATGCCGGCTTCGGAGTTCTCCTGGTAGTACTCGATGAGGGCGGTAGACAGGTACTTCACGTCGGTGGCGGCCAGGTTCAGGCCCTTGGCGCCGGTGGGCGGCACGATGTGGGCGGCGTCACCGGCCAGGAACATGCGGCCAAAGCGCATCGGCTCGGTCACAAAGCTGCGCAGCGG
>JACCDS011232794.1_pt1 | contig 17896 bp, 15 predicted proteins | sample 7446441 | NCBI WGS metagenome assembly JACCDS01 (sample SAMN15323445, study PRJNA562643) | freshwater metagenome | isolation source: river surface water | place: USA:Blue River Watershed | collected 2017-08-17
GGTAGCGACTGGCTTGACGCAATCTATGAACCAAGACAGTACTTGGAGTTCTTGGCGAGTTAATCCAACTTTAGCTAATGTAACGCCTTCTATTTGGGAATTTACTAATACTGGAAAGTTTCTTAAAGACGGAAAACCCGCTGCTGAATGTTGTTTTGCAGGTAATAGGTATGATGTAACTGGGAATAAAATAATTTTTACAGAAGGCCCAGACTGCTCAAACGTTTATTGTTATAATTGCGGAAATAATTATTGGGAGTTTTCAAAATCTACCGATGATACCTTAATAATTCAACAATGTACCACTAGAAATCAATTTATTCGAATAAAATAAATGTTTAAATCTTTGAAATTATGAAAATATTTTGTCTCTCAATTATTTCTTTTTTTGTTTTACTTTCTTGTAAAACAAAAGAAGAAATAAACCCGAATGGTCTGGAAGGAAAATGGGTAGCCACTGGCTTGACGCAATCTATGAACCAAGACAGTACTTGGAGTGCTTGGCGAGTTAATCCAACTTTAGCTAACGTAACGCCTTCAGTTTGGGAATTTACTAATAATGGAAAGTTTCTTAGAGATGGAAAACCCGCTGCTGAATGTTGCTTTGCGGGTAATAGGTATGCTGTTTTGGGTAATAAAATTACTTTTACAGAAATTGAAGGTGATTGTGCTAATTTTAGATGTATAACTTGTTATGATTGGGATTTTACCAAAGCAAGTGATGACACTTTAGTGCTGAGACAATGTACCACTAGAAATCAATTTGTTCGAGTAAAATAAAATTCAAACAATTCCAACCATCAAAATAATTTCTACGTCTTTATGAAAAACAATTTTTTACAATTTAAACTTTGAAATAACATGAAATTATTAACATTATGTGCAGGACTACTTTTGATGGTTAGTGCCTGTCAGTCTGTAGATGAAGTGAGTCCATCAAAAGAAAGTGGAGCAAAGGTTTCTGCTGATAAATTAGTTGGAAAGTGGAATCCTACTTATCTTCAAAAAGGTAAATCTGTAGATGCAAAATGGGAAACTATCAATACGTTGATTGCATTACCTACGATAGAATTTACGGCAGACGGTAAATTTTTAAGTGACGGAAAACCAGGTGCAGATTGCTGTGGTTGGGTTGGAAACAAATATTCATTCAAAGATAGTAAGATTACTTTTTCTGATTTTAATTATTGTCCGAATGTAGTTTGTATTGCAATTGCTTGCGATGGTTGGAAGGTTGAAAAAATCGAAAGTGATACTTTGGTGGTAGAAACTTGCTTTGCTACTAGCAAATACGTTAGAGCGAAATAAAAGTTCTTTTACTTTTTTGTTTAACCTCGTATCAATTTTTAAAATTGTTTTTACCTCTGGAGATAACCTCCAGAGGTTTTTTTATATCTGTTCTTTTTGATTTGAAATTTGATTGTAAACAGAGCGTTATTAGATACGAAACCTCAGAAACTTCTTGCCTCAAAGATATTGATGATTAGATTGAGGAAGTTGATTGTCCAATATTTAAGATACGAAAACTACGTTTGTAACAATTATTAGCGAACCAGGATTCATAGATATCTCCACAAATCTATCACGATATGATAAGGGTTTATACTTGTTTTGCTTACCTTTGGGGATAGAATTCTCCACATAACTGCTATTATGTTGTCAAACTTATAAAAATGAATGTTGTATTAAGGAATATTAGAGGTTTACTACTCCTTCAATTAGTCAGCTTTGTGTTGCCGTTAGTTGTTATTCCCTATGTTTTTAGGGCGATAGGGCCTGTATATACAGGTAAAGTAAACTTCTCACAATCGTATATAAATTACTTTTTGTTACTTATCAATTATGGATTTGATATCACAGGAACAAAACGAATTTCAGTAGTTAAGGATAATCATAAGGAATTGGTAGAGACTTTCAATGAAATTATCTCTACAAAAATCTTTCTATTTGTAGTAAGTACTGCTGTTTTTTTAGTTTGTACATTATCAGTGCCCACACTTCGTTCAGAATTTGCGCTTCATTTCTATTCCTTTAGTTTTTGTTTAGGTTGGGTATTTTTCCCTACTTGGTTTTTTCATGGAATCCAAGAAATACAAACAGCGGCACTTATCGCCCTGTGCTTCAAATTGGTGTCTTCTGTTGCTATTTTCTTTGTAGTTGATAATGTAGAATCCTTTTACTGGTTTAATATTCTCACTAGTTTAGGGCAAATATTGGCTGGTTTATGGGCGTTTTACATTGCCATGAAGCGCTATAAAATCACTTTTTATTTCATTAAATTGAAAAGAGTAATCGACTTATTGATAGAAGAACGTTTCTATTTTGTTTCTACAATAGTGGTTAATTTATATACAACAACGAATGTTTTTTTGATAGGTTTTTTATTGGATGATAGAAGTGTAGGAATTTATTCGGCGGCGGTTAGGCTAATTACTATTGTTGTTACGGTTTGTATTAATCCGATTTCACAATCTATTTTTCCTGAGATTGCCAATAAAATGAATGTCAACCTACAAAAAGGTTTAGAACTTGTTCAAAATATTATTCCAGTTGTCTTTTTTATAACCGTACTCGGAACGGTCTTCCTTTATGTGGTAGCACCATTTATTGTATCTTTTATTTTTGGCGAAAAATTTATTGATTCAATTGGTGTATTTCAGTACTTGTGTATCATTCCGATTTTATCAAGTTTAAGTTTATTTCAAGCACACACTATGCTGAGTTTAAAGTTAGATCGCTACATTCTAAACATTACTTTAATTGCAGGAGTGGTCAGTGTTGCTATCAACTTGCTTTTTATTAATCTATTAAAATATTACGCTTCTGTATTGGCCTATGTTTCTGTAGAGGTTTTTATTTTAGTGGCAGGCTATTTTGTCCTTAGAAGTCAAGGCTTAACAGTAATTGTTTTTGAGAATTTCTCGGCTAAATCATTTCGTTATTTAATTACCAACTTTAATATTTTTGGAAAAAAATCTACTGAAGAATAAATTATTCAGTACGTAATTATACTCTTGCTGGGCTTTATTTATATCCAAAGCATTTAAGCGGTGTTTCATATTATTCGCAAATCTTCCTTTCGTTTAAAATTTGTGGCTATTTTAGTACTAAAATCGCTTTCGAAATATTCTCATCAGTAATATCGAACACTCAAGATAGGTCAGTTTACCAAACAAACTCCACAAACAGTTTGTGCAAACCGATTATAAAATTCACCTTTTAGTCTTTTACTTAGACAAAAAGTAGCTAGAAAGTAAGTTACTGTCTATGCTATTTGAAAGACTCAAAATTAAATTTTATAAACGAATGAAAACGACAATTTTTAAGGTGTTCTGCTTGTTGGTTGCCACAATTTTTGCAAACCCAACGAATGCACAGTACAAATCAAAAGTATGGGTTGCTGATAATGGCGATGGTACTTACACTAATCCAATAATTCATGCTGATTATTCTGACCCAGACGTTATTCGTGTTGGCAATGATTATTACTTAGTGGCCTCATCTTTTGAAAACACTCCAGGGCTTCCGATTTTGCATTCTAAAGATTTAGTGAATTGGAAAATATTGACCAATGCATTAATCAAACAACCTCCCTTTGATTTTTTTGCCACACCACAACATGGCAAGGGTGTTTGGGCACCCGCTATTCGTTATCACAAAGGTGAATTCATGATTTATTATCCCGACCCCGACTTTGGTATTTATCTAATAAAAGCTAAAAATCCAGCCGGGCCGTGGTCAAGCCCGATTATGGTTGAAGCAGGTAAAGGTTTAATAGATCCTTGTCCGTTTTGGGATGATAATGGTAAAGCCTACTTAGTGCACGGTTATGCAGGAAGTAGGGCTGGAATTAAAAGCATAATCGTGTTAAAAACCCTGAGTGATGATGGAACAAAAGTATTAGATGACGGGAAGCTCGTTTTTGATGGGCACGATTTAGACCCTACTTTAGAAGGCCCAAAAATGTACAAACGTAATGGCTACTATTATATTTTTGCACCAGCGGGTGGTGTGGCTACAGGTTGGCAATTGGCTTTGCGTTCAAAAAATATTTATGGGCCTTATGAACGTAAAGTAGTACTACACCAAGGTAAAAGTACTGTAAATGGCCCTCATCAGGGTGCTTGGATTAATACTGCCGCTGGAGAAGATTGGTTTATCCATTTTCAAGAAAAGAGTATTTATGGTAGAATTACGTATCTTCAACCAATGAAGTGGCTAAACGATTGGCCAGTAATCGGAAATGACCCTGATGGCGATGGAAAAGGAGAACCTGTTTTGACCTATAAAAAACCTAAAGTAACAGGAATATTTCCGATTGAAACACCACAAGAATCTGACGAATTCAACGAATTGAACATTGGTAAGCAATGGCAATGGAATGCTAATCCTAAGGCAACATGGTTGTTTATGAATCCGTCAGCAGGAGTAATGAGACTATTTTCAGATAAAATTGATTCAGATAAAAACCTTTGGTGGGCACCGAATGTACTGTTGCAAAAATTTCCAGCACCTGTTTTTACAGCAACAACAAAAGTATTTTTTAAACCAAATTTGCGTATCGAAAACGAGAAAGTCGGATTAACAGTAATGGGTTATAGTTATGCAAATATTGCCTTGAAATCTAAAAAAGATGGAGTGTACTTGGTGCATACCATCGGTAAAGATGCAGATAATTTAAAACCCGAAAAAGAAACAGTTGTTGGAAAAATAGACGCTAATCAAGCCATTTATTTGAGGTTAAAGGTAGCCAACGGAGGGCTTTGTACATTTAGCTACAGCAAAGATGGAACAACTTTTACAGATGTAGGTGAGGCTTTTCAGGCTGAAACTGGCCGCTGGGTTGGTGCCAAAATGGGACTTTTCATTACCAGAGAAACAACCATAAATGATTCAGGCTATGCTGATTTCGATTGGTTTAGGGTAGAAAAATAATTTACTTTTATGAATATCGAGAAAATTAGAGAAATCTGTTTGTCGTTTCAGCATACTTCTGAAGGCATAAAGTATGGTGACCAACTTTGTTTTATGGTTCTAGGGAAAGTTTTTTGTGCTTCTAATCTCAAGAATTTAGATAAAGTGAATTTTAAAGTTTCAGATGAAGCTTTTGAAGAATGCTGTGAAAAAGAAGGGATTATTCCAGCACCTTATGGCGGTGCAAAATTTAAGTGGATCCAAGTAACAAGCTTTGACGTACTTTCAGATAAAGAGTGGTTTGATTACCTAACAAAATCATACAGTTTGGTTTGCGCAAAATTGCCCAAAAAAGCTTTTTTGAATAATAATAAATAATAATATTTTGATTTATTATCGTGGTGAAATACAACAAAATTGAGATGTTTTTTCCACTTTTGTTAATAAAAAAATACTTAAACAATTTAACAAAATGAGAATCTTTAGAAATACACTCTTAGCATTTTTACTCTTTTTGAACCTAGTTTCTAGTGCGGCAGTGGTTGATACCGTGGTTACTTACAGCGCTGTCATGAAAAAAAATATTAAGGCAGCCGTTATTGTTCCAGATAATTATAAAACACAAAAGGCTTTACCAGTTGTTTATCTTTTGCATGGTTATAGTGATAATTATGCGGGGTGGCTAAATAAGGCAAAAGGATTCGAAAAAGCCGCTGATCAATACAATATGATTATTGTTTGCCCTGATGGTGGTTTTTCAAGCTGGTACTGGGATAGTCCAGTTGACCCAAATTATCAATACGAAACTTATGTAGCTACCGAATTGGTGAAGTGGGTGGATGATAACTACAAAACCATTAAAGACCGAAAGGGAAGAGGAATCACAGGTTTGAGTATGGGTGGGCATGGTGCTCTGTACTTAGCCTTGAAGCATCAAGATGTATTTGGAACGGCTGGAAGTATGAGCGGAGGTGTTGATATTCGCCCTTTCCCAAGTAATTGGGACATGGCAAAACGTCTTGGGAAATTTTCAGAACAGCCAGAACGTTGGGAGAAAAACACAGTAATTAATTTACTACACTTACTTACTCCAAATTCATTGGCTTTAATCATAGACTGCGGCACAGAAGATTTCTTTTATGAAGTAAACGAAAACCTTCATAAACAGTTATTGTACAGAAATATTCCACACGATTATCTTACCAGACCGGGCGGTCATAACTGGCCATATTGGTATAATGCTGTTCAATATCAATTGTTATTTATGAATAATTACTTCGCCAAAGCGAAATAGTGATTTAGTCATAATCTGATACCCTAAAATCCTTTACTTAAGCGCAAAAAACGGCTCGTAGTTTTATCAAAATAATGGATAAAACTACGAGCCGTATAGGTGTATAAGTCAAATTCGTTTTAAAAAGCGATGATGACTAATTAATTTCTGAATACATAATTTGAATATTAAGTATGTATTTTAAGACTTTATTCGATGTAATACTACTAAACTTGAAAAGTTTAAATATATGTTTCAATAAGGTGTTGTCTCAGTAAATTTAGTGTTGGACGTGGAATAAAAGTGCCCCAACAGTTCGACAAAGTTGCCGTTTAATAAGGCTGGAATGATGCTTTATCGACGAAGCCTATTCTTTTTTCGACAAAACATAACTTAAACGCAACATTTAATTTGAGAGCTACGCAGCTACAAGTAGTACTACCTTCATATTTTTTTAATACTTTAAAATGTTTATTTTAGGATTAGACCAAATGCTCTATAAATATGCTTGCAAAATTTACCATCGTTGCCTGATTTTAAGTTTAAGCTGCGTTTTGCCAATTTTTTTTCGTAAAATTGCTTTACAATGAATCAATTAAACGGCTTTTAGACGGTTTGATTTTCGGAGTTAAGTACAATTTGACTTAAAATAGAAAATCTGACCTTGATACGATAATGACTTCAAGAGAAAAAATTAAACAAGTATTTGATGAAATGGGTAAAGTAGTTGTGGGTCATGAAAAATTGACTAATAGGCTACTCATTGGGTTATTTACGGGCGGTCATGTTTTACTAGAGGGTGTTCCTGGTTTAGCTAAAACGTTGTCGGTGAACACTTTATCTAAAATTCTTAAATTAGATTTCCACAGAATTCAGTTTACTCCCGATTTACTTCCAGCAGACTTAATAGGAACAATGATTTACAGCCGTAAATCAGATGATTTTGAAGTTAAAAAAGGGCCTGTTTTTGCCAATATTATTTTAGCTGATGAAGTAAACCGTGCTCCAGCCAAAGTACAATCTGCATTGCTAGAAGCTATGCAAGAAAAACAAGTAACCATTGGCGATTTTACTTATCCACTCGATAAACCTTTTTTAGTGTTAGCCACACAAAACCCTGTAGAACAAGAAGGTACTTTTCCTTTGCCAGAGGCTCAAGTTGATAGATTTATGCTTAAAGTTTTTGTAGATTATCTGAATAAAGAACAAGAACTTGAGGTAATGAAAAAGATGTCGAATATGGATTTTAATTATCAGCCACAAGCCATTCTTGATAAAGAAGATATCTTTAAAATTCGGAAAGAAATCAATGACATCACGATTTCAGAAACACTAGAAAGATATATTATCGAATTGATTTTTGCTACTCGTAAACCAGGAGACTATGGTTTGAGGGATGAGGCTAGGTATGTTCAGTTTGGTGCTTCACCACGAGCAAGTATTAATTTAAACTTGGCTTCAAAAGTATTGGCTTATCTGGATGGGCGAGACTACGTCCTGCCTGAAGACATTAAAGAAATAGCACCCGATGTACTCAATCATAGAATTATGCTCAATTATGAAGCAGAAGCCGATGGAATCACCACGATGCAAGTAATTGATACCATTTTGCGGAGAGTAGCCATTGGTAGATAATAATAAAGGGTAGCAATTTCAAACATTGCTACCCTTTATTTTTATTTTAAAACCCACTATTGTTCGATAAACTCTTTGTTTTGAATTTCATTTTTAATGATGAACAATGGTCTATTTTTGGATTGAAAAAAGACCCGAAGAATGTACTCGCCAAGTACTCCCAAAGCGATTAATTGAACACCACTAAACAGAATTATTATAAAAAGCAATGCAGGAAAACCTTCTATTACTTCTTGAAAATAATATTTTTTGATTAAGACGCTGATAAAATAAATAACAGATATCATGATAGAAAATACGCCTAATCTTGAAACAAATTTGATTGGGAATTCACTGAAGTTAAAAATCCCACTGTAAGCTAGTTTGAAAAGCTGTTTGAAAGAGTATTTTGATTCTCCCGCATGGCGCTCTTCTCGAGCATATTCTACGCCAATTTGTTTGAAGCCAATCCATGTTCGCATTCCCCGAAGGTATCGGCTTTCTTCAGGCATTTTGTTCATGATGTTTACCACTCTTCGGCTCATCAAAGCGAAATCTCCGCTATCTAATGGAATATCAACATAAGCAATACTTTTCAGTAAACGATAAAACAAGTAATAGGCACTTCTTTTTACGAAACCTTCTTTACGTTGTTTTCTTACTGCATAAACTACATCGTAGCCTTGTTTTAGATAGGGATAAAATTCGGTTAATAATTCTGGTGGATCTTGAAGGTCGCCATCAATTACCATAACGGCCTCAGTACCTTTTGAAACGGCCAAACCTGCGGTAAGTGCTAATTGATGACCGTGATTTCTGGCTAAAAATACACAATGATAACGCTCATCGGTTAGGGCTAATACTTGCATTAATTCTGCAGTATTATCACGGCTACCATCATCTACTAAAACAATTTCAATGCTTTCTTCAACCGAATCCATCAATTTATTTAACCTTTCTACTAAAAAAGGAAAGGTCTCACTTTCGTTATAGAGTGGGGCTACAATTGAAATTTGTGGAATTTTCAAGGAATTATAATGTTTTTCGGGTGGAGGTTTGAATGATATCTATTTGAAAAGGCCGTATTTCAGAATACAATAAATAGCTCTGAACCCGTCTTTCCAATTTATTTTTTTGCCTTCTGCATAGGTTCTTCCATAATATGAAATACCTACTTCATAAATACGGATGTTTTTAATTCTTGCGATTTTGGCTGTAATTTCTGGTTCGAAACCAAAACGATTTTCTTCTAATTTGACTCCCTTTACGATGTCTGAACGGAAAAGTTTATAGCAAGTTTCCATATCTGTAAGGTTCAAATTATTTAGCATATTACTAAGAAAAGTAAGGAATTTGTTTCCGATAGTATGCCAGAAAAATAGAATTCGGTGTGCTCTTCCGCTAGTGAATCTTGAACCATACACTACGTCGGCGTGCCCGTTAATAATGGGCATTAGCATAATGTTGTATTCGTTTGGATCATACTCTAAATCTGCGTCTTGGATGATGATGAAGTCGCCAGTGGCTCTTTGAATACCTGTTCTGAGCGCTGCGCCTTTACCTTGATTTACACTATGGCTGTGGTAGCTAATCGGAAAAGCATATTGATTGATGTACTTCTCTATTTCAGTATTTGTATCGTCTGTAGAACAGTCATTTACTACGATTACTTCTTTTTCGATGTCATTTACCAATTTTAATGTCCTGACTTTATCAAGAATTAAATGTATTGTTTTAGCTTCATTGTATGCAGGAATGACAATAGAAAGTTTCATTGAATAAGAATTTTTAGGTTGGTTTATCGGTATTAACAATTTATGATTGAATGGTTGAATAAATTCGGTTGAATACTAAAGAATCAAAATGTTTATTTCTCGAAAAACCTTAATGATAATTAACCTCAAAGATAGCGTAAAAAGTTTAGATTAAGGTTTTTGAAGTCTCAAATCATGATTTACTAGGGTTTTAAGCTTTTGAGAATTTACTTTTCTTGAGTAATGGATATAATAAAACGGAAGCTAAAATAATGAAAGTACCTGCGTAAAAACCGCTCGTCATTTGTTCTTTTTCTCCGAAAATTATGTAGGCTAAAATGATACCATAAACGGGTTCGAGATTCAAGGTTAAATTGAAAGTAAAAGCTGAAAACTTTCGTATCAATTCAACACCTGCGGCAAAAGCATATACAGTACAAACAAAAGCTAAAATCAATAACCAGAGCCAATCCAAACCTTGTGGGATGATTTTATAATCGCTACCACCCTCAAAATACAAATACACGACAGGTATGCAAGTAAAAATACTTGCACCTAGCATTTCGTAAAAAGTAATAATTTGTGAACTATGCTGTTTGGCAAATTTTGAATTAATCACCGAGAAGAGGGCACTCAAAAATGCAGAAAAAATACCAACAAATAGCCCAAGAATATGCCCGACTTCAAAGAGGAATATTAAATATAAACCCACAATTACCATTAGTCCCACGCCTACTTCTATAGCCCTGATTTTTCTTTTGTCCCAGATGGGTTCTAAAAGACTTGTCCACAACGACCCCGTAGAGAAACCTGCCAAACAAATGGCTACAGTAGATATTTTGGCAGCATAAAAAAAAGTAAACCAGTGTAATGCAATGATGCCACCCGTTGCCAATAATTGCCAAGTAGCTTTGCTTGAAATCTTGATTGATGTATTGTTTAAGTACAAATAAACAAATAATCCACCTGAAGCCAAGAGTGTTCTGAAAAATACCACACTTAATGAATGAGCAGAAATTAAAGCCCCAAGAATAGCGGTAAAGCCTGCGATAAGAACGACAAAATGTAACTGAAAATAATCTTTTATACTGTTTGTTTTCATGAAGTTTCAGAACCGTTAGCAGCAATTTGTTAACTGATTTCTGTGTTTGATATTTGTTTTGTGATTCAAAATATTACCTCGGTACTGTATAATATAAAATTACACCGATACCAGAAAATACTAGATTGGGAAGCCAGACGGCCAAAAGCGGTGGCATTCCGCCAGATTGTGCAATTCCTTTACTCATCATAAAGAATAAAATGTACAAAAAGGCTAACATAAAGCCTAATGCAATCTGAAAACCAACGCCTCCCCTTGATTTGCGAGCAGAAACAATTACACCAATTACGCTCAAAATAATTACAGAAAATGGGTTTGCAAAGCGTAGGTATTTTTCAATTAAAAAAATCTCGATACCATCTGCCCCTCTACTTCTAATTTGATTAATTGTTTTTTCTAATTCGGAGTTAGTTAAGGTCTCATGAATTTGATAGGTACTTTCAAAATCTTTCGGGAGTAAATTAAGCGTAGTGTCAATCTTAGTTCCGTAGGTTAATTTTTGTTTACCATCGGCCAAGAAAGTTCTTATTCTATAATCATGTATTGACCATTTCTTACTGGTAGAGTCCCAAGTGATATGGTCTGCCAGTAATTTAGTTTTTAATTCATGTCCTTCAATTTTATCCAAAGAAAATCGATAGCCCGTTTGGGTGCCAGTATCGTAGCTTTCCATATAAGCATAATCATTCGGGCCAATTTTAATATGCACATCTCTGCCACTATAATAATAAGAACCTACTACGTATTTTCTTTCAAAGGCAATTCTAGTTTTATTCGCTACAGGAATTACCCATCCTACCATGAAAAACGTAAGAATGCCAATAATAGAGGAGGCTATAAAGTATGGCCTGATAAAGCGGAGAAAACTTACACCAGTACTTAGTATGGCGATGATTTCGGTACGAGCAGCTAAATTGGCCGTAAAAAATACGGTAGCAATAAATACCATCAGCGGACTAATATAATTAGCCCAATAAGGAATGAAATTGAGGTAATAGTCGAACAAAACAGCGTTTACAGTAGCTTTATTGTCAATGAAATTGTCAATTTTTTCGGTATAATCAATCACCATAATGATGGAAACGATGATTAAAACGGCAAAAAAATACGTTGTAAGGAATTTTTTAATGATATATAAATCGAGAATTTTCATTTTTCTGTAAGTCACAATAGCGACAACCGCAGCTATTCAAATCATAATATTTTACAAAGCTACGAATAAAAAAAAACTCTCGGGTTTGAAGTATCCATTTGCAGGATTAAAAATTGTTAATAAGCACACAATAGTAAAATTTGAATCAGCTTGTAAAAGATGTAATTGTTTGTTTAATTGTTGCGTTTTTTGTCGTTTATATACGGTAAATTGCGTGAAAAAGATAGGATAACCTATCTCTGAGATAGGATTTCCTATCTTTTTCACGCAAAAAACCGCAAAAATGATAGGGCAAGGAATGATTTAGATAGCTCTTCCTATCAAAATGATGGGAAGAGTTATCTAAACAATAAATTAAACTATCTGAAAGATAACTTCAAGAGTTTTTTCGAGAGATTATCCTATCTTTTTAATCTGAAAAGATAGTGCTAAAATTTTGGGCTCATTTTTATCATTTAATGAAAACTTAACCGAATAATAAGTTTTATTGGAGTTAATGGCTACTTGTCTTCAACGGTTTATATTATAGAGCATATATTTATACGATTAAATGTAATTAGTTGTAAACTAGATGATTGATACAAATCAGGAAATAATCAATAGAAGTATAGCTGAAATTTCAGTAATAGCCTGTAAACTTCCAGGTGTTGTAATTCTTCATGATTTGAGGGATTGGTCAGTTGCTTGGATGTCGCAAAGAGGACTTGACGAGCTTGGGATTACTTTAGCAGAAATCACCAGTTTATCTTCTGATGAGTATTATTCAAGGTATTTTAATCCAGAAGATGCAAAAGATTATGCTCCTAAAATATTGAGTTTGATGGAACGAAACATAGCCGACGAAATTTGTACTTGTTTCCAGCAAGTTCGTTTTGCAGTTCATGAAGAGTGGAATTGGCACATGGCAAGTACAATGGTTTTTGCCCGTGATGAAACTGGAAAGCCACTGTTGGCAATTTCGATGGCTTTTCCTATCGACACCATGCACCACATGACGTTTAAAGCAGAGCGATTGCTTGCAGAGAATAATTTTTTACGTAATAATTTCCAGTTGTTTTCAAGCCTGAGTAAAAGGGAATGCGAAATATTGAAGTATTTGGCAATGGGTAAAAGTGCTTTAGAAACTGCGGAGGAATTGTATATTTCATTAGGAACTGTAGAAACACATCGGAAAAATATCAAAAAAAAGCTTAAAACAAATTCGTATTTTGAACTTTGCCAGTTTGCTAGGGCCTTTGATTTAATCTGACGCTTTGGAGTAACAGAATGAAAATAAACAGATTAATGCCAAAATACCCAGAAACGGGTATTGTCTGCTTGTTTTAGCACCAGTATTTTTGCGATACATGGTTTTTTAATAGTGCTACAAAAAAAATTGACCGAATAATAAGTTTTTAGTCGATTTAAGAAGTTACAGCTGGCTTCGAGTTTTATTTTACCATAATTTGGTGTCAGTAAAATAAATAAGAAGATTTTCTAGAATCAAAATGCTTCGTTCGCTAGGCATAACACACAAATAATAATCAGTTTATTTCTTTTAAAAATGGTGCTGTAATGGTATCCCAAATCAGTGTGTCCAAATTGTATTGAAAACAAGAAACATTCAAACTAAAGTATAAATAAACCCTTAAAGCTCAGCAATGAAAAAGAAACTACTATTGCTTTTATTGATAATTGGCACATTAGGTGGGAGAGCCTTTTGTCAGGAAAAAGTTAAAGTCAAAGCGCCCAATGACGGCAAATTTGCAGTTGGAATAGGTATTGGAACAACTCCAAGTGCCGATGTTTCTTACCAGTACAACAAACACCTCAGTGTAAAGTTGAAGTATAATTACTTTAAATATAACACGAATACGCAATTGGATATTTCAGATGAGAAAGTTGAGTTAGCTGGAAATTTTGACATGAGCGCTGTGGGCTTGTCATTAGAATATTTCCCTTTTGCAAAGAGCAGTTTCAAATTAATTGGAGGTGTGAGCTATGTGCTAAAGGGGGAATTGGGCGTATTAGCCACACCAACGGAAAATTATACTTTCGGTGAGACAATTTTTACGCCAGAAGAAGTCGGTACTTTCAAATTTGGTTTAGATTATGGTAAAGGAGCAGCCCCATTCGTAGGATTAGGTTTTGGTAGAGCAGTTCCTAAGGGACGTGTTGGCTTTGGTTTTGAATTAGGCACTTACTATTTAAAAGAGCCAAAAGTTACTTTGACAGGAACCGAACGCCTAAGTAGTATGAATGAACAAGAAGCAAAAGTACAAGCTAACATGAACGACTGGCGATATTGGCCAATGTTGAATTTTAGATTAGCAGTACGAGTAAATAAGTAATAAACTTTAATCCTAAAAGATAAGAAATCATGAAACTAAAGAATAGTAATTATTTTCGTCCAATACTATATGCAATTTTTGGACTTTTCGTTGTCTTTGCTTGTCAGAAAATCAATCCATTCGAAGACGTAGAACTCACCGTAAATACGGATATTTATAAGTCGCCAATACTTTTAAGATTTGTAGATGGAAACGCAGACGCAACAAAAGTGCCAGAAGGTTTAACAGTAACGATTTCTGGGCCAGGTAAAGACTTGGTGCTTGATGATACTGGTGGAAAAGACTATAAAGTAATTGGAAATATACTTCCATTGGTGCTCAATAAAAATGTTAACCCCTCTGAATCAAGCCCAATTGAGTTTACTGTGGCTGTTTCAGGTGCAGGTTATGTTTCCACAAGCAAATCAATTAGAGTTGTTAGTCCAGATGATCCATTAGAATTTGAAGTACCAATGACGAGTGTGGCTAGTCCACCACATGGTGCGGCGGCGGCTACTGATGTATTATCATTAACGAGAGGTGAAACAATTACTGTTCCTGCTACTGTTGATAAGCCGGAGACTGCAAAGATTACAATCGAACCTGGTACTCAGGTAAAGGATATAGCAGGAAACGTGATTAATGCTACTACTGTTAAAGCACAAGTTGTGCAGTACGGTACTGAAACCGAGGAAGCTTTAGTAAGTTTTCCTGGAGGTTTTGCGGCTGAAAATGTAAGTATGCAAAATGGTACCTCATCAGATGGTGCATTTATTACAGGAGGCTTTGTAGCTGTTGATATGGAAGCAGATGGGAAAAAAGTAACTAGTTTTTCTAAGCCTATAGATGTACAAGTTGGGGTTAGTACTGAATTAGAAAACCCTGCAACTGGTCAGAAAGTACATGAAGGAGATAAAATTCCAACGTGGAGTTATGATAGCGAAACAGGTCAGTGGAAAGAAGAAGGGATGGCTACAATTACAAAAGGTAGTGACGGAAAGTTAACAGCTACATTTAAAGCTGCACACTTATCCTACTGGAATTTAGATTGGTATTATTATTATGGTGGTTGTAATAATAATAATTCAACATTATCTTTCAGCGTTACCTCTAATGTAAATAGCTATGCAAACAGTTACGATTATTATGCGAAGGTTTACTTAGTATCAAGCAATGGGACAAGAAGCTATTATAGAGATCTTTATGATTTCGATGTAGTAAACGGAAACCGAAATAACGGATTAGCTAACGCAGGAAAAGCACCTGATAATTATAGATTGCAAATTGATGTATATTCAAGAGAAGGTGATAGATTTCTAGGTAGATCAAGTGCATTTAATTCATGTACGACTACGGCAATTCCTATTTCATTAACTGTGCCTAATCCACCTGCCTATTTAGAGGTTGATGTAGATTTCACGGCTAAATGTACTAATAAGAGTGTTAATATTAAGCCATCAACTTGGATTGATTTTTATGATGCAACCTCAGGAAATTGGACATGGGGATATATCCAAAGTGGTAAAGTTAGTGTGACAGTGAGAGAAGGCAGACAATATGGTTTTCATGCATATTATGATGGGTCATATTATTCAGGTACTGTGACGTTCAATAAAACTGCATCACAAATTGTTACTTCTACAGGAAAAGGTATAACAGGTACAACGACCTATAACCCTGTAACTGGTAGAGTAAGTCTGATTGCAAGTTATACCGCCAATGATTGTAAATAGTAGATTCATTAATAAAAATGTGTTCCATAATCAGCTTTTATAGTTGATTGTGTAACACATTTTTATTAATACTTGAAGATTTGCCCACAGGTATTTTTAATTTAACCTTATAGGTATTTGCACTTTCCTGAATGACTAGCGAATGGCTTTCAGGGTGTAGTGCAAGCAATCGTTTTTTTACGTTTGTTAAACCAATTCCACCAAATGTTTTTCTAAGTTTATTCGTTGTTGAATCCGATTTACTGTTTTCTACCTCAAAATATAGCTTATCACCATCAACTTTAAGAAGTATTTTGATAAAGCTATTTGCATACAAATCTCCAATGCTATGTTTGAAGGCATTCTCCACAAAAGTAATAAGAATCATCGGTGGAATGTCACCATGAATATTCCCTTCTATTTCAAAGTTTATTTGTAATCTTTTAGAATTCCTGATTTTTTCTAATTCAATAAAATTAGTCAAGAAATTTACTTCAGAATCTAAGCTAATAGTCGGTTGATTGGCCTCGTAAAGTACATAATCTAGCAAACTAGATAACGATAGAATGGCGTCGCTGTTACGTTTATCATCCGTAACAGAAAGACTATAAATATTATTAAGTGTATTTGTCAAAAAGTGTGGATTAATTTGAGACCTCAAATAATCGATTTCAACTTGCTTTTTTTCAGAAATGCTTTTAGCTAATGAACGAGTTAGTTTAATAGAGAATGCAGGTAAGGAGGTTAGGAAAATTTCAAGTATTTCAGAAATGAAGTATCCAGAATTAAAAAAATAAGCATAATCGTTGTAAAACCGTTTCAGATATGTAAAATCTCCTTTAGTATCTTTTAACAAATCGTTATCAAAAATAAATTGAACTCTAATATAAAATAAGATATACACTAATAATAGTAATATGAAAATACATAAAGTAGAGAGAATATATCTATGTGTATGATTCTTTGTCCACCATGGAATAGTTACATAATTAATTGTATAGAAAAAGATGATATCAAGAGAGACTAAGTAAGCCGTCGAAATTAAATTATAGCTTATTCCAGCTAAGAGTACTCCTAAGGTTTGCCACAAGCATACAAACATTATTAACCAAAAAAAAGAATGAGATATAATTCTTCTCTTAATAGATATTCCTTCAATAGGGTAAATCTTTAAAAATAGCTCAGAAATCTTCTCCATATTAATTGATAGATTAAGTCTTACTCATTAACGTTTTCATTTTTGGATTTAAGTAAATTTCATGTTAATGCTAATTGTAGTTTAGTTATGAATGAATGTTCTTTGTCTCCTATCTGAAGAGAATGCGTAGTTGGAAAAATGTTTGCCAATCGTTTTTTTACATTGGCTAAACCAATGCCTCCAAATGTTTTCTTTTGATTATTGGTGATAAAGTTTGATTTATTGTTTTCCACTTCAAAGTATAACTTATCATTTTCAACTTTAAGAAGTATTTTGATAAAGCTATTTGAGTACAAATCTCCAACGCTGTGTTTGAAGGCATTTTCCACAAAAGTAATAAGAATCATTGGAGGAATATTTCCATGAATATCACCTTCTACTTCAAAATTTACTTGCAGTCTTTCCGTATTCCTCATTTTTTCTAATTCAATAAAGTTAGCTAAGAAATTCACTTCCTTTTCTAAACTGATAGTTGGTTGATTAGACTCATAGAGTACGTAATCCAACAAACTAGATAAGGATAAAATGGCATCACTATTCCGTTTATCATCCGTAACAGAAAGGCTATAAATTTTATTGAGAGTATTGGTTAAAAAGTGTGGGTTGATTTGAGATCTTAAATAATTAATTTCAACTTGTTTTTTTTCAGAAATACTGTTGATCAGAGAATATGTGAGTTTAATGTAGAATGCAGGTAAGGTGTTAAGTATGATTCCAAGTATGCCTGAAAGAAGAAACCTAGGATGTTTAAAAAGATACAGATAGTCTTTGAATTTTTTCTCCAAATGTATGAGGTTTGTATGAGTATCTTTTTGTAGATGATTATCAAAAATAAATTGAACCCTAATACGAAAAACAATTACAAAA
>JACCDS012406394.1_pt1 | contig 17896 bp, 20 predicted proteins | sample 7446441 | NCBI WGS metagenome assembly JACCDS01 (sample SAMN15323445, study PRJNA562643) | freshwater metagenome | isolation source: river surface water | place: USA:Blue River Watershed | collected 2017-08-17
CGGAGGTGGAAAGCCAGCAGAAAGACATTCTGAAGGTGGTTCGCCGCCTGTCTGACGAAGGTCAGATTGTGTTGGGCGGAGGCGGAGACGATGCCTTCCTCTAACCGCACCACGCACTACCACCGCTTCATTCCCAGCGAGGAAGTGGTGGAAGTGGCCGCTTGGGAATTTGCCCCCATGGACGGCAGCGCGCCGGCCAAAGTCGCTGCAGAGCCCGAGGCCACGACCGAAGCGCCAGAGCCTGAAGGCCTGGAAGAGGTGCGCCAGCAAGCCTACAACCAGGGCTTTGATGATGGCAAGCTGGCGGGCGCCCAGGAGGCGCGCAATGCGCTGGAGCCTGTGATGAAGCAGGAAATCCAGCAACTTTCAAAACGGCTGGACAAACTGGTGCAGCAGGCTCAAGGCGATATCACCCGACTGGAGGAAACCCCGTCGGCACAATTGCTGGAATTGGCCTGCGACCTGGCGCGGCAGGTGGTGCGCGCTGAACTGAGCACCGCCCCCGAAACTTTGCGTGCCGTCGTGAATGAAGCACTGGCGCTGGCAGTGGAGGACGGTCGCCCGGCGACTCTGCGCGTCCACCCCAAAGACCTTGAATGGCTGCAAACCGGCTGGACCGATGGCCCTGCCGCAGTGAAACTGGTGCCCGACGATGCCATCGCGCCAGGCGGCTGTGTGGTGGAAAGCAGCCAAGGCGCGGTGGATGCCACGGTAGAAAAGCGCTGGGCGCGTGCCGTGGCCAACCTGGGGCTGCAAGCCCCTTGGAACCCGGGGGAGCAGGCCGATGTCTGACACCCCGCTGCAGCGCCGCTGGCAACAGTTCATGGCCGTGGCCCGGCAGGCTGCGGGCCAGCATACGCCGCTCGAATCGAGCGGCAAGCTGACCCGCGTGGCCGGGCTGGTGCTGGAAGCACAAGGGGTGAAAGTTCCGGTCGGCTCGCAATGCGTGATCGACATGCCCGGCGACCCGGACACCGCCGTGCTGGCCGAGGTGGTAGGCTTCAACAGCGAACGCGCCTACCTGATGCCCGCTGGTGAGGTGCAAGGTCTCAGCAGTGGCGCCCGCGTGCGCCCCCTGCCCCCTTACCGGCCCCAACCCCGCCTGGGTCAAGAACCCAAACCCCTGCCTTCCAGTGACCGGGGAGTGCTTCGCCTGCCCCTGGGCCGCGGTCTGCTGGGCCGGGTGGTGGACGCCCATGGCCACCCTATGGATCACCAGGGTCCTTTGCTGAACGTTGAGGTGGAAGCGCTGGAGCGCGCGCCCATCAACGCAATGGACCGGGCCCCAGTGCGGCAACCGCTGGACACCGGTGTGCGCGCCATCAACGCGCTGCTGACGGTGGGGCGCGGGCAACGGATCGGCCTGTTCGCCGGCTCCGGCGTGGGCAAGAGCGTGCTGCTGGGCATGATGGCCCGCTTCACTCAGGCCGATGTCATCGTGGTCGGCCTGATTGGCGAACGCGGCCGTGAGGTGAAGGAATTCATTGAAGACATTCTGGGCGAGGAAGGCCGCCAGCGTTCAGTGGTGGTGGCCGCCCCCGCGGATTCACCGCCACTGGTGCGGATGCAGGGCGCCAACTACGCCACCGCCATTGCAGAACGCTTCCGCGATGACGGACTGGACGTGCTGTTGCTGATGGATTCGCTGAGCCGCTACGCCATGGCGCAGCGTGAAATCGCCCTTGCCATTGGTGAACCCCCAGCGACCAAGGGCTACCCGCCGAGCTGCTTTGCCAAGCTGCCGCAACTGGTGGAGCGCAGCGGCAACGGGCCCGAAGGCAAAGGCTCCATCACGGCCTTTTACACCGTGCTGTCAGAAGGCGACGACCAGCAAGACCCGATTGCCGACGCGGCCCGAGCCATTTTGGATGGTCACATCGTGTTGTCGCGCGCCATGGCCGAATCGGGCGTGTACCCAGCCATCGACATCGAAGCGTCGGCCTCGCGCGTGATGCACAACGTGGTGACCCAGCAGCATCTGGAGCAAGCGCGGCGCTACCGACAGTTGTACTCGCGCTACCAGAAGAGCCGCGACCTGATTCAACTGGGTGCCTACGTGGCAGGCAGCGACGCCGAAACCGACCAGTCGATTGCCCTGTTCCCAAGCATGCAGCGTTTTCTGATGCAGGACATGCGCGAGAAAGCGCCTTTCAACGACAGCGTGGCCCTGCTCGGCCAGACTTTGGGCGCGCCCGGCGGCGCCCGCACCCACCAGGCCCGTCAGCCATGAAAGACAGTGCCGCCCTGAACACCATGATCGAAGTGGCGACTCGCCGCCGCGACGAGGCATTGCAAGCCCTGGGACAAGCCCAGCGCGAGCACCAGCAGGCGCAACTGCAGATGACGCAGCTGCAAGGCTACAGCGCCGAATCGATGCAGCGCTGGGGCCAGCGTGCGTCGTTGGGCTTCAGCCCAGCGCTGCTGCGCACCCACCAGACCTTCATGGGCAAACTGGACCACGCTGTCACTTTCCAGAACGGGGTGGTCCAGCGGCTGCAGCTGCATGTCGACCATTGCCACGAGCAATGGCTGCAAACCGAGCGCGACCTGGCCAGCCTGCAAAAGTACCTGGAACGCCGGCAACAAACCTGGCAACACCAGCTGCAGCGCCAAGAGCAGAAAAGCAACGATGAAATGGCCGCCAACCTGCACCGGCAGCACCACGGCCACAACGACTGGAGGCCCCCAGCATGAAAACCGAGACCACCAGCGCCGCACCGCGTCAAGAACCGACACGCACCGCCAACGCCACATCGGCAGGGGCCCCACAGCGTGCCCAGCCGGGCGACAAGGCTGCGCCAGCCGACCTGTTCGCACAATTGCTGTCGGCCCAGGAAGGCCAGGCTCAGACCCAGACCGAGGCCAGCACAGAAATCACGCCGGCACCAGCCGAAGACAGCGTGGACTCTGAGGCTGCGGCCCTGATGGCGGCAGCCGGCGGGGTGTTGCCTGTGGTGGTGCTGGCCGAACCGACGACTGCCGCTGCGGTGACCGACGGCGAAGAGGTAGACCCCCGGGCCGCCTTTTTGGCCTTGTTCCAACCCGACATGCCCTTGAAAGGTGCCGCTGAACCTGAGGCGCCCCTGATGGCGGCAGCCGGCGAAGCGCCCCTGACGCTGGATCTGGCCAGCGCCAGCCGCGCGACCAGCAAGGGGGTCGAACAGCCGCTAGGCTGGACCGCCCCAAGCACGACGGGACGCGCCGCAGCCAAAGGAGGGACTGGGGCTGGTACCTTGGTCAGCGAAACAGCGCTGCTGCAACGCCACGGGATCGAAGCCCAACCGCCCTTGCCGCTGGCCGACCTGACCGCTCAGCTGGCCACCAAAGCGTGGCACATGCTGCAACCCGGCCAGCCCGGCACAGCATTGTCAGACTCTGCCCTCTCGGCCACCACCTGGGGGCAAGCCGTGGCCACCGCCGCAGGCGGACTGGGTCAGGGGAGCCAAGGCCAGACAGGCAGCGATGGCTCAGCGCAGGGTGGCGCCTCACAGGCCCGTGTGTGGTTGGATCAACCCGGCGCCCCATCTGGAAACGACATCAGCCCCGGAGCGGAAGCCGACTTCGCCATGAGCCTGGGCGAGGCCATGGGCGATGCCTACGAAGCCTTGGGCACTCAGGTGAGCGTGTGGTCGGCGGCCAACACCAAACGCGCGAGCATGACGGTGGATCTGGGCCAGGAGCGGGCCTTGGAGGTGGACGTTTCCATGAACGACGGAAAGGCGCAGCTCGCCTTCCGCACCGACGACCTTCTGGTGCGTGAAAACCTGCGCACCCAGGCTGAGACCATCCTGTCGGACCTGCTGGCCCGCTCGGGCATCGCGCTGGACAGCCTCTCCATCGGCGGGCAGCAGACGGGGCGTGGCCACGAACACGGCCAGCCGGGCCAACCAAGCACCCGAGTCCAACTGCGGCTAGAACCTGAAGTGGCCCAACGCCCCGATGGCACTGCAATTCGGCGGACCGGGCACGGTCGCGCCGGCCTCGACGTCTACGCCTGATCGGTCGACCTCCGGCGCCGAGACAAACGCCCAAACAACGCCCCAAAGCGCCCGTTCATCGAGCTTAAGGCGGGCGCCCTCGTCGCCATAATCGGTCATGACACAATAGACCGGGTGTCCCCGCCAAATGGCTTGGGGGCGTTTGCCAAACCCGTATCGAAAGCAAGCACATGGCCGCAAAACCCGCTGCAAGCGCCGAAGGCGCCGAAGCCAAACCCAAAAGCAAGAAATTGCTGATCATCATCGTGGCGGTGGTGTTGCTGGCCGTGGCCGGCGCGGCTGCGGCCTTTTTCCTGCTCAAGCCCCATCCTGAGGAGGGTGAGGAAACCGCGAGCGAAGCGGCGCCAGCCAAAAAGGCCTCGTCCAAGCCCAAAGCGCCCCCTCAATTCATGCCCCTGGACCCGATGGTGATCAATCTGGCAGACCCCGGTGGAACCCGTTATGCCCAGGTGGGGCTGACGCTGCAGGTGGACGACGCTGCCACGAGCGATGCCATCAAGGCCTTCATGCCGGCCATCCGCAATGGAATGCTGCTGCAGATTTCGCGCCGCACGGCCGAAGAACTGCTGCGCCCTGAGGGCAAAGAGGCCCTGGCCAACGACCTGCTGGAACTGGTGCGCACCGAAGCCGGCATGCCCGTGACCAAAGGCTACAGCCCCGTGCAGGCCGTGCTGTTTGCCAGCCTGATCGTGCAGTAACTTCCGACCAGCCACCAGAGTTGCACCATGAGCGAAGCCTTTCTCTCCCAGGACGAGATCGATGCCCTGCTCGAGGGCGTGACCGGCGAAAGCCAGAAGCTCGCCAAAGAGGACATGCCGACCGACGGCGTGCGCACCTACGACCTGTCCAGCCAGGAACGGATCGTTCGGGGGCGCATGCCCACGATGGAGGTGATCAACGAACGCTTTGCGCGCAACCTGCGGGTGGGTCTGTTCAACTTCATCCGCCGCAGCCCCGAAATTTCGGTGGGTACGGTGCAGGTGCAAAAGTACAGCATGTTCCTGCGGGAACTGGTGGTGCCCACCAACTTCAACATCATGGCGGTGCGTCCGCTGCGCGGCAGCGGCCTGATCGTGTGTGAACCGACGCTGCTGTTTGGCGTCATCGACAGCCTGTTTGGTGGGAACGGCAAGTTTCATACGCGCATTGAGGGACGCGACTTTTCACCCACCGAGCAGCGCGTCATCAACCGCATGGTCGAGGTGGTGTCGGAAGAGTACAAAAAAGCCTGGAAAGGCGTGTACCCGCTGGAGTTGGCTTACCAGCGCTCCGAAATGCAGCCCCAGTTTGCCAACATCGCCACGCCGAGCGAGATCGTGGTCAGCACCAGCTTTTCGCTGGAAATTGGCGATCTCACCGGCTCGCTGCACGTCTGCATTCCCTACTCCACGCTGGAACCCATCCGCGACCTGCTGTACTCCACTTCGCAAGGCGACTCGATGGAAGTCGACCGCCGCTGGGTCAAGCTGCTGAGCAACGAAATCCAGGCGGCCGAGGTGGAACTGGTCGCCGAACTGGCCCGCACCGGCGCCACCGTGGAGCAGTTGCTGGCCATGAAGGTGGGCGATTTCATCGAACTGGAACGCGAACATGTGATTCAAGCCAAGGTGGACGGTGTGCCGGTGCTGGAGTGCGAATACGGCACCCACAACGGCAAGTACGCGTTGAAGGTTCAACGCACCATCCGCAGCACCGACAAGACTTGGCACGGAGATCAATATGACAAATGACAACGACCCCAACGCCTCCAGCCCCGAGGAGGCCATGGCCGACGACTGGGCCCAGGCCCTGCAGGAACAAGCCGGCAGCGGTGTGAATTCGGACTTTGCTTCGGGCGCACCGCACTTTGACAGCGATGCCGTCCCGCAGGCCAGCGGGCAGAACGACATCAGCATGGTGCTGGATATTCCGGTGCAGTTGTCGGTGGAACTGGGCCGCACCAAAGTGCCTATCAAGTACATCCTGCAACTGGCTCAGGGCTCCATCGTGGAGCTGGACGCGCTGGCCGGTGAACCGATGGACGTGCTGGTCAATGGCTACCTGATCGCCCAGGGCGAAGTGGTGGTGGTGAACGAAAAGTTCGGTATTCGCCTGACCGACATCGTCACCCCGTCAGAGCGGCTGCGCCGCCTGAGCCGCCATTGACACCACCCCAGCCACACACATGAATTTTGCCTCGTACGCACCGGCCTTGGGCCTGTTGCTGATCATGGGTCTGCTGGCGTGGGCCTTGCACTGGCTGAAGAAGCGTCAATCTCCCACGGGCAGCGGCCAGGGCGCGGAACTGCGATTGGTGTCCCAGCTGATGCTGGGCCCGCAGCAGCGGGTGGTGGTGGTGGAAGTGAACGGCCCGAACGGCCCGGTGCAACTGACCTTGGGTGTCACGCCCCAGCACGTACGCACGCTGCACACGCAAACCCTACCAGCACCGGCCACGCCCAGCTACGCCGCAGTGGCCCGCGCTTTGAATGCGGCCCCGTCGCAGGAGCCTTCGGCATGAGCCCAGTTCGCGCCAACGCGACTCAGGCCTGCCGGACGCTGGCCCCCTGGCTGCTCGCAACCGGTCTATTGACCGTCGCAAGCTGGAGCTGGGCCCAAGGTGCGCCGACACCGGCGCCCAGCCCTGGAGGCCAGTTGCCTTTGGTCATTGGCCAAGGACCGGGCGGAACCAGCTACTCGGTACCGATCCAGACGCTGCTGTTCTTCACCGCCCTGTCCTTCCTGCCGGCAGTGCTGTTGATGATGACGTCGTTCACCCGCATCGTCATCGTGCTCTCGCTCATGCGGCAGGCACTGGGCACCCAGTCGGCGCCGCCCAACCAGGTCATCGTTGGTCTGTCGCTGTTCCTGAGCCTGTTCGTCATGGGGCCCACGCTCGACCGCGTGTACGACACGGCTTACAAGCCCTACACCGAAAACGCCATCGCGTTTGAAGAAGCGGTGCGGCGGGCCGAAGTACCGATGCGCGAGTTCATGACCAAACAAACCCGCCAGGCGGACTTCGAGCTGTTCGCCCGGCTGGGCAAACTGGGGCCAGAGGTCACGGTGGACCAGGCACCGTTGCGGGTGCTGGTGCCCGCTTTCGTCATCAGTGAGCTCAAGACCGCGTTCCAGATCGGCTTCATGATCTTCATCCCGTTTCTGGTGATCGACATGATCGTCGCCAGCGTGTTGATGTCGCTGGGCATGATGATGCTGTCGCCCGTGCTGGTTGCCCTGCCCTTCAAGTTGATGCTGTTCGTGCTGGCCGACGGCTGGAACCTGCTGGTGGGCTCGCTCGCTGCCAGCTTCGCCACCTGAACCCGGAAGGTCGACACATGGAACCGCAAGCCGTCCTCACCATTGGGCAAAACGCCCTGTTCATTTTGCTGATGGTGTCCGCCCCCCTGCTGGGGACGGTGTTGGTGGTGGGTCTGGTCATCAGCCTGTTTCAGGCGCTCACGCAGATCAACGAAGCCACCCTGTCTTTTGTGCCCAAACTGGTGGCCGCAGTGGCCGTGTTTGCGCTCGCGGGCCCGTGGATGCTCACGACGTTGGTGGATTTCATCCGCCGCACGCTGATGGCCATCCCCGACTACGCGGTCTGACAGCGCATGGTCACCTTCAACGAGGCCCAGCTGATGGCATGGGTCTCGCCCATTTTCTGGCCATTCTTGCGCGTGCTGGCGGTGTTTGCCAGCGCGCCGGTGTTTTCGGCCCGGTCGGTGCCCATGCGCACCAAGATCGGGCTGGCCTTTGTGATCGCCGTCTGCCTCCAGCCCGCCCTGCCCGAACCGCCCATGCTGTCACTCAACAGCTCAGCCGCTTTCGGCGCCGTGGTGCAGCAACTCTCCATCGGCTTGGCGATTGGGCTGGCGGTGCGCATCGTGTTCTCGGCGGTCGAGATGGCCGGGGAAATCATCGGCCTGCAAATGGGCCTGAACTTCGCGGGCTTTTTCGACCCCAGCACCAACTCGCAATCCAGCACAGTGGGCCGATTTTTCGGCAACAGTGCCATGTTGCTGTTCATTGTCATGAACGGCCATCTGCTGCTGATCCAGGCGGTGGCGATGAGTTTTCAAACCTTCCCGGTGGGGGACGACGCACTGGGTGCCGTGCGGGGTATGCGCCTGTATGAACTGGGTGGGCTGATCTTCTATTACGGCCTGTGGATTGCACTGCCCATGATCGGCATGCTGCTGTTCGTCAACGTGGTGATGGGCATCATCTCGCGCATCGCGCCGCAGATGAACGTGTTTGCCATCGGCTTTCCGCTCACGCTGTCGGTGGGCCTGCTGGGCATCGCCTTCACGCTGCCGCTGCTGGACCGCCCGGTGATGCAGTTGATGCAAGTGATCGCCGACCTGTTCGGCGTTCGTTAAAGCCACCCCCTACTGGCGGCTTGCCACTCACACCAACTGGTTGCGAATAGCGTACACCGTCAGCTCGGCGTTGTTGGTCAAGCCCAGTTTTTCCAGCACCCGCGCACGGTAAACACTGACCGTTTTAGGGCTGATCATCAATTCTTCAGCGATCTGCGACAGCTTCTTGCCCGACGCAATTTTCTTCAAGGTCTGCAACTCCCGCTCCGACAGGCTGTCGTGTAGTTCCGCCCCTTCCGGCGCGTTCAGGTGGTTAGCCAGCAGCTCCGCAATTTCAGCCGTGATGTACTTGCGCCCCTGCGACACCGTGCGCACCGCGGCCAGCAAGGCCGACGGATCGCCCCCCTTGTTCAGGTAACCCATGGCGCCCGCCTTCAGGCAGCGGATGGCGTATTGGTCCTCCGGGTACATGGAGACCATGACCGTGCGCACCGGGTTTTGCTCCTCCTGCAGTACCGCCAGAATTTCCAGGCCACTGCGGCCGGGCAAATCCACATCGAGCAGCAACACATCGGGCTTGTGTTGGCGCAACGCCTCGCGCAAGCTGGCGTAGCCATCGGCTTCGCCCAGCACCTGTATGTCGGTCGCTTCCATCAGCGTGTCCCGCACACCGCGACGCACCACCGCGTGGTCATCGCACAACACCACCTTGATCATTCCACACTCTCCGTTTCGGGGGCTGCAGCGCCATCGAGCGGCACCGACAGGATCAGCGTCATGCCCTGTCCGGGCGCGGTCACCACATCCAGCCAACCGCCCACCGTCTGGGCACGTTCTTTCAACCCCAGCAAACCGAAGGACTGCAGTTTGGCCAAGGCCTCGGGGCCGGCACCGCAGCCATTGTCGGCGATCTCCAGGGTCAGAAAGTCTTCGAGATCGCTCACCTCGATGCGCACCTCGGTCGCCTGCGCGTGCTTGAGTACATTCGTCAATGCTTCTTGCACCGTTCGGTAGGCCGCCATTTCCAGGCGCGGCGCCAGCGGCTGGCGCAAGCGCCCTTGGAGGTGCACCGCCAAACCCGTGCGTTCAGAGAAAGTTCGGGTCAACCACTGCAACGCAGGGATCAAACCCTGGTCCAGCACCGCGGGGCGCAGGTTGCGCATGATGCGCTGACTTGCCCCCAAGGCGTGCTCGGCCATCGCCAACGCAGCTTGCACATGACGTTGCGCCTCTTGGTCCAGCGCACGCCGCGACAGCCACGCGAGGTCCAGTTTCACGGCCGCCAGGGCGCCCCCAATGTCGTCGTGGATCTCTCGGGAAATGTCGGCCCGCTCCCGGTCAATGCTGGCCTGCAAGTGCTCGGTCAGATCCACCAGCCGCTGGCGCGAACTGGCCAACTCGCGCGCGGCCTGGGCTTGAGCGCGCCTGGCCTGTGCCAGCTCCAGTGCGCGTTGCAGCACCTGCGGCAAGCGCGCCAGGTGGTGCTTGTCCACGTAGTCGCTGATGCCTTGCACCATCGCATCGGCCACGGTGGCCTCGCCAATGGCGCCCGACACCAGCACAAACGGCAGTTCAATCCCCCGCGCACGCAGCCAAGCCCAGGCCTCCATGCCGCAAAAGCCAGCGAGGTGGTAATCCGCCAGCACAGCGTCCACCCGTCCCGCCTGCACCGCCGCCTCGAAATCCTCCAGCGTGTCGACCAAGGTGAGCTCGCAAGTCAGCTCGCTGCGTCGCAAAGCTCGCGCCACCAGGTCGTGATCGGCCGGGTTGTCTTCGAGGTGAATGAGGTGTAAATCGGTCAAAAGCTCGCCCTTGGGTCAGGTGGGGGTCAAAATGACACCACAACTTCGCGGTATTTTGAGCGATATCAGGTTCTCACCCTAGTCTAGACCGTCCCGGGCGCTTATATTTGCAGGTAATGACACACAGGGTCCCGGTAGACATTCACCATGCAAAATCAACCCGCTGAGCCCCACCACAAGCGTCGCTGGCCCCGCGAGGAAGTCACGACGGTGGAACCGTTGCCCGAAAAGCTGGACGACTTCGCCGTGGCCATGGACGTCGCGGTGGTGGCAGACCTGCAGGATTCGCTGCTGGTGGCGATGAACGATCTCAAACGCCTGGAGGGTCTGCTGGACCACGCCACAGCCAACCTGCTGGACCGTTTCAACGCAGCGATGCAGGCGCTGGAAGCTCTGCCGCAAACCGAGCAATACCAGGGCGTGCGCCAGGCACTGCATCAGGCGGTGACGGAACTGCAGTTTCACGACATGGCCAACCAGTTGCTGGTGCACACCGGCAAAGTGCTCAAAGGCTGTGCCTACAGCCTGGCCGAGCAGACCATGGCGCCCGAAGAAGATGAGATCGGCACGGTGGTCACCCTGTTGCCGCAAAATCCGAACCCAGTGACCCAGAGCGAGATGGACGCCGGCTCCGTCGAGCTCTTCTGATACCCCCCGCACACGCATCAACCGATACAGCTGACAAGGTACATCCATGCATTCGATTCTCGCCGTTGACGACTCCGCCTCCATGCGCAAAATGGTTTCATTCACCCTGGTAGGGGCCGGGTTCCAGGTGGTGGAAGCGGTTGACGGTGTCGACGCGTTCGAAAAAGCCCAGAAACAGACTTTTGACCTGGTGCTGACCGATCAGAACATGCCCCGCCTGGACGGCATCGGCCTGGTGCGCAAATTGCGCGAACATCCCAATTTCAAGTCCACGCCCATCCTGATTCTGACGACCGAGTCCAGCGATCAGATGAAACAAGCCGGGCGCGCGGCTGGAGCCACCGGCTGGTTGGTCAAACCGTTCGACCCGAACCGATTGATCGAGGTGATCAACAAGGTCATCCGCTGACCTCAGAGCCACGCTCACAGCAGAACATCGCGAAGTCCAACAGAGAACCCGCCCATGGCAGACGACAAGAACGACGGCTTCGACCTGACCCAGTTCTACCAGATCTTCTTTGAAGAAGCCGGCGAGAACCTGGAGCAGATGGAACAGCAGCTCCTGAACCTCGACCTGGAGACGGTCGACGATGAAGAGCTGAATGCCATTTTCCGTTGCGCCCACTCCATCAAAGGCGGAGCCGCCACTTTCGGTTTTGAGGACGTGGCCGAGCTGACCCACCAGATGGAATCGCTCCTGGACAAACTGCGCCGCCATGAGCTGACCCCCACCGCTCCCATGGTTGACGTGCTGCTGGAATCGTCAGACGCCCTCAAGGGTCTGCTGGCGCGCCACCAAGGTCTGGGCGGTGAGCCGCCAGAAACCTCAGGCTTGGTGCAACGGATTCGGGTGCTGGCCTCGGGCGGTCAACCTGTGGCCGCGCCGGCTCCGGCTCCGGTACCGGCGCCACCGGTTGCAGCCCCGGCGGCAGCTCCCACTGCAGGCGGCATGCCCGCCGCTGCGCCTCCCGGTGCGCGCCGCCAGTTGCGAGCTGTCATTGGCCCGCTGGACCACCCTGAACAGGCCGACGCGATCAAGGAGTTGTTCCGCGACATTGAAGGGTTGGGGACCATCACCGGAGAGAGTCAGGACAACGGCTGCAAGGTGTACGACATTGACACCACCAGCTCCGATGACGACCTGCTGGACCTGTTCGCCTTCCATGTGGCGAAAGACAAAATCGCGCTGAACCCCGCCGGCGCAGCGGCGCCTGCGCCAGCCCCCGCTCCAGCTCCCGCGCACGAAACGGCAAGCACGATCGATCACAGCCACGACATCATCGAACAAGGCTATGGTCTTTTCGCGGGTGCTCCAGGCAGCCCAGTGGCCTCGACCGTGAAGTCCGCCAGCGGCGCGCCCATGCCAGCCGAGGACTTGGTGCAGGGATACGGTCTGTTCCCCGGCGCTCCGGGCAACCCGCTCACGCCGCGAGCGCACGCAGACATTGTGAACTCCGAAAGCGGCGTCGCCATGGCGAACAGCCATGCCGCCGCAGCCCCTGAATCCAAAGCACGCGAAACCGCCAAGGCATCGCGCACCGCCTCCACCGCGCAACTCGAAACCACCACACTTCGGGTTTCGGTCAGCAAGATCGACCAGCTCATCAACCAGGTGGGTGAACTGGTGATCACCCAGGCCATGCTGGCTCAGAACAGCCGTGCACTGGACGCGACGCTCAACCAGCAACTGCTGGCTGGGCTGGCCGATCTGGAGCGCAACACCCGCGACCTGCAAGAGTCGGTCATGTCCATCCGCATGATCCCGATGTCGGTGGTCTTCAGCCGCTTCCCGCGCATGTTGCGCGACCTGGCGGGCAAGCTGGGCAAGAAGGTGGAATTGATCACGCACGGCGAGGCGACCGAACTGGACAAGGGCCTGATCGAGAAAATCACCGATCCTCTGACCCACCTGATCCGCAACAGTTGCGACCACGGGGTGGAGCTGCCCGACGTCCGGCTGGCCAATGGCAAGCCGGAAACGGGCACCATCACCCTGTCGGCGGCGCACCAGGGTGGCTCCATCCTGATCGAGGTGCGGGACGACGGCAAAGGCCTGAATCGCCAGAAACTCATCGAGAAGGCGCGCTCCAAAGGCATCCCGGTGACCGACGACATGCCCGACCAGGACGTCTGGCAATTGATTTTTGCCCCTGGCTTCTCGACCGCTGAAGTGGTGACCGACGTGTCCGGCCGCGGTGTGGGCATGGATGTGGTGAAAAAGAACATCGCGGCATTGGGTGGTTCGGTGGAGCTGGACTCCTCTGAAGGCTTTGGCATGAGTGTGAAGGTGCGCCTGCCACTCACGCTGGCCATCATGGACGGCATGACGGTGCGGGTGGCCGAGGAGGTCTACATCCTGCCCCTGTCGTCGGTGGTCGAGTCGTTCCAGGTGGAAACCAAAGACATCAACACCGTGGCTCAGAACGCCCAGCTGGTGAAGGTCCGCGACGAATACATGCCGGTGATTGAAATTGACCGGGTTTTCTCAGTGCCCCGCCAACCAGACGACACGTTTGCCAACAGCATCATGGTGGTGATCGAGGCCGATGGCACCCGAGTCGCCCTGATGGTGGACGAGCTGCTGGGGCAGCAACAGGTGGTGATCAAAAACCTGGAGTCCAACTACAAGAAGGTTCGGTACGTCTCGGGTGCCACCATTCTGGGCGACGGCAGTGTTTCGCTGATCCTCGACACGTCGTCACTGGTGCGCCGCGCCCGTCAATAACGCCTCGTACCCGCACACCACCCAAAAAGTGTCATGGTCCATGAAGACGCATCCAACATTCAGAACCGGGAGTTTGCCTGGACGACGGCTGACTTCAACCGCATCAAAGACCTGATTTACCGCCACGCAGGCATCAGCCTGCACGACGGTAAACAGGCCATGGTGTACAGCCGGATCGCACGGCGTCTGCGCGAAACCGGGCATCAGAGCTTCAAGGACTACCTGGAGTGGCTGGAGCGGGGCAACGATGCACAAGAGTGGCAGGAATTCGTCAATGCGCTGACGACCAACCTCACCTCTTTTTTCCGGGAAAACCACCACTTTGTTGAGCTTTCGCGCCTGGTGCGCGAAAGCCCGACACGCGACTGGAAGATCTGGTGCAGCGCCGCTTCTACCGGCGAAGAACCCTACTCGATCGCCATCACCATGGCGGACGCGCTGGGCCTCAATGGACGCTTTCAGATCTGGGCCAGCGACATCGACACCAAGGTCTTGAATACCGCGTCGCGCGGGGTCTACAAGGTGGAAAGCCTGAAGAACCTGACGCAGGACCAATTGCGCAAGTATTTCCTCAAAGGCACCGGGCACAACGGAGGCCTGGCCCGGGTGCGACCCGAACTGCAGAACCACATCCAGTTCTTCAATCTGAACCTGATCGAAGAGCAATGGTCGTTGCGGGAAGAATTCGACGTGGTGTTCTGCCGCAACGTGATGATCTACTTCGACAATCCGACACAACGTCAGGTTCTGGGCCGCATCCACCGGCTGATGAAGCCCCAGGGCACCCTGTTCGTGGGCCATGCCGAGAACTTCAGCGATGCGCGCGCGCTGTTTGTGCTGCGAGGCAAAACCATTTACGAAAAAGTCTGAACCCCATGCATCGCAGCCCTTCGTACCTGCAAACACTCAAGAGTCAACCGCGAAAGCCGGGGGAGGCTTCGTTCTTTTTTCACGACCAGCATTTCAAGTACAACGCTGCCAAGGTGTTGCCGGGCGAATATTTCGTCTCGAACGAAGATCTGGTCATCATGACCGTGCTGGGCTCGTGCATTGCCGCATGCATCTGGGACTCGCGGCTGCGCATTGGCGGGATGAACCATTTCATGTTGCCCGAAGGCGGGGCTGACACCTCGGGCCGCTATGGCTCATACGCCATGGAACTGCTGATCAACGAACTGGTCAAGCAAGGCTCGTCGCGTGAATACATGCAAGCCAAGGTCTTTGGCGGCGGTGCTGTGATTTCGGGCTTCACAACCATGAACGTGGGCGAACGCAACACCAAGTTCGTGCTTGACTACCTGGCCACCGAACGCATCCCGGTGGTATCCAAAGACGTGATGGACATTTACCCCCGCAAGGTGGTGTTCTTCCCGGTCACCGGCAAGGCCATGGTCAAACGCCTGGCACATGCCCACCCCGAAACGCTGGAAACCCAGGAACGCCAGGGCGTGGCCACCAAGGTGGTGCAGTCCACCGCAGGCGGCTCGGTCGATCTGTTCTAACGCGTGGTTGGGCGAGACATGCAAAAAATCACGGTGGTGGTGGTGGACGATTCGGCACTGGTGCGCAGTCTGCTGACCGAAATCATCAACAAACAACCCGACATGGCCTGCATCGGCGCGGCCAACGACCCCCTGCAGGCGCGGGAGATGATCCGCGAGCTGAACCCTGACGTCATCACGCTTGATGTGGAAATGCCCAAGATGGATGGGCTGGAATTCCTGTCGCGCCTGATGCGGCTGCGCCCCATGCCGGTGGTGATGGTGTCTACCCTGACCGAACAAGGTGCTGACACGACCCTGCGGGCGCTGGAAATGGGTGCGGTGGACTTTGTGGCCAAGCCGCGCATTGGCGTGTCCGCCGGTCTGCGCGAACTGGGTGACGACATCGTCGAGAAAATACGGATTGCCAGCCGCGCACGCGTGTCGCGCCATGTTGCGCCGCCACCGCCTCCGTTGGCCAGCCCCCGCGCAGATCAACCGGTAGCGGCCCCGGCTCCCAGAACGGCGGCCCCCATGGCGCGCCTGTCGACCGAGAAAATCATCTGTATCGGCGCCTCCACGGGCGGCACCGAAGCCATCAAAGACATCCTGGTGCAATTCCCGGCCGACGCACCGGCCATTGTCATCACCCAGCACATGCCGCCGGGCTTCACCACCAGCTTTGCCGCCCGGCTCGATTCCTTGTGCAAGATCCACGTGAGCGAAGCTCGGGACGGTCAGCGGATCCTGCCGGGTCATGCCTACATCGCACCCGGCGGCCGGCAATTCCACATTGAACGCAGCGGGGCCAACTACGTCGCCGTGGTGGACGACTCCCCCCCGGTCAACCGCCACAAGCCTTCAGTGGAGGTGCTGTTCAAGTCGTGTGCTCGGGTACTGGGTCCCAACGCGATCGGCATCATGCTGACAGGCATGGGGGGCGATGGCGCCAGCGCCATGAAAGAAATGCGAGACGCCGGTGCCTACAACTTCGCGCAAGACGAGGCCAGTTGCGTCGTGTTCGGTATGCCCAAAATGGCGATCCAGCACGGCGCTGTACAGGAAGTGCTGCCGCTCAAACAGATCGCACAGGCGGTGATGGACAGACTCAGCCACGCAGGTGGCGTACGTCACCGCATTTGAAGCAGCGCGATCAGATCAGTTTGTCCACGTTGGATCCAGGGGGTTGGACGTCGCCACCTGCGGTGCGAACGTAGGTGTCAGTGGCCTCGATGGCGCGTTCGCTCGGCATATCGGGCTGGGGTGCCAGCACCTCGGCGCGCGCTGCTGCAGCCGCCCGCGCCTCTTCGCCAATCAGCACATCCACCGCCGCGCGACTGGCTTTCCACATGTTGGGCAACAGTTCATTGATTTGCAAGTCCAGCGCCTCTCTCGCCGGCGATTTCACCTCACGGGGCAGCTCACCTTTGAAGCGCTGAGCTTCAACCTGAGCCTGGGCTTCTGCCTGAGCGCGCGCCTGCGCACTCGCATCGGACTGGTTGACCTCCACGCGTTGCCGGTTCTCCTGCGCCTGGGCTTGCGCAGCCTCGCGGACAGGGTTGCTGGCTTCCGCATCGGGCGCACCTTCGGAGGGTGCCGCACGGCTGACCGCCACGCTGGCCACCGCCGACGCAGCCACATCACCGACACGCTCCGGCGCAGCGCCGTTGTTGCGCACGCGCACCGAAGCCGACTCCCCCGTCGGGGTGACTGGCGGCATGGCCGTGGGCCGGTACACGGGTTCGGCCCGCGCGCCATCCCCGCCGGGCGAAACGACCACAGACACCCCCACGTTCTCGGGCGAGACCGTGTTGCTGGTCTTGACGGGGACCACCGGCTGGGCTCTCACAGTGGGAGCCTGTGGGGGCAACGGCGCAACAGCGATAGAAGAAATGTTCAACATGGCGAACTCCTTTGCAGAGCACCCTATAGACGGGATTACCGCTTTCCATCGTTCTATCGGACGGGTTCGAGCGAACTTTAGGGATGCTCGCGAAAAATTTCAAGCTGCACGTCCAAGTAAAATCCAGAGACACATAACTTATCGAGGCAAGCAATGTCCGTGATCCCCTCCATGTCCGACCGTGACGGCAAAATCTGGATGGATGGCCAGATGGTCGATTGGCGCGATGCCAAAATCCACGTCCTCACGCACACGCTGCACTACGGTTGTGGCGCGTTCGAGGGTGTTCGCGCTTACAACACCGTCAATGGTCCGGCCATTTTCCGCCTGCAGGAGCACACCGAGCGTCTGTTCAACAGCGCCAAAATTTTGCGCATGAAAATCCCCTTCACCCATGAGCAGGTGAATGAAGCGCAGAAGGCTGTCATCCGCGAGAACAACCTGGAAAGCGGATACCTGCGCCCGCTGACCTGGATTGGCGACAAAAAACTGGGCGTCAGCCCCAAGGGCAACACCATTCACCTGATGGTGGCAGCCTGGGCCTGGGGCGCCTATCTGGGCGAGGAAGGCCTGAAGCGCGGTATCCGCGTCAAGACCAGCAGTTACACCCGCCACCACGTCAACATCACCATGACGCAGGCCAAAGCGGTGAGCAACTACACCAACAGCATCCTGGCCAACATGGAAGCCACCGACGAGGGCTACGACGAGGCGCTGTTGCTGGATTCTTCCGGCTTTGTGAGTGAAGGCGCTGGCGAGAATATTTTCGTCATCAAGAACGGAGTGATTTACACCCCAGACCTTTCGGCTGGCGCTCTGAACGGGATCACCCGCAACACGGTGTTCCACATCGCCAAGGACCTGGGCCTGGAGATCGTGCAGAAGCGCATCACCCGCGACGAGGTCTACATCGCTGATGAAGCCTTCTTCACCGGTACCGCCGGCGAAGTGACCCCGATCTGCGAACTGGACCCAATCGAGATCGGTGCTGGCAGCCGTGGCGCTTTCACCGACAAAGTGCACCCGGCCTGCTTTGAC
>JACCDS011055650.1_pt1 | contig 17894 bp, 11 predicted proteins | sample 7446441 | NCBI WGS metagenome assembly JACCDS01 (sample SAMN15323445, study PRJNA562643) | freshwater metagenome | isolation source: river surface water | place: USA:Blue River Watershed | collected 2017-08-17
GACCGCGCCACTGCGTTTTAATTCAGAACATGAAGTGATGCCGGGCAAGCTCGATCCGGTGGTCATTTATGGCAACGATGGGATTTCGGTGCAACTGGCATCGTGCTGCATGCCGATTCCCGGCGATGCGGTCAGCGGCCAGATCCGGCGCGATCAGGGCATCGTGGTGCATACCGATGATTGCAGCACCGGCAAGCGCTTGCGCCTGAAAGAGCCGGAACGCTGGATTGAAATCCAATGGGGAGCCGACCTGAACCGCAATTTTGATTGCAATATCAGTTTGCTGGTGAATAACCAGCCCGGGGTACTAGCCCGGGTCGCCGCTGAAATTGGCGAAGGCGGGGCCAATATCAGTCAGGTCAGTATGGAAGAGAACAAGGAACACGGTATGAACCTGTTGCACTTTACGATACAGGTGGAAGGCCGGGTACATTTGGCACGGCTGATTCGCAATCTGCGCCGGGTTGATGGCGTGGCACGGGTGGTGCGGGAACGCGGCTAAGAGCGGTAAGCAATTTCAGCAACGGATACCCGCAACGAATACCCGCAACGGCCCCGGCAACGCATATCCGCAACCAATACCAACCTCTGGCGCGGTGCCGTGTCGGCGAAAACACCCGCGCATGCAGGCCGGGACTGGTAGAATGGTGCCCCACCCTTTTTTTGTTGGCCCAACCATGACTTCGACCGCTTTTTCCAGCCTGCCGCTGGCCCCTGCCATGCTGGCCAATCTGGAACAGCTTGCCTATCACAACATGACGCCGATTCAGGCCCACAGTCTGCCGCCGGTACTGGAAGGGCATGACTTGATCGCGCAAGCCAAAACCGGCAGCGGCAAAACTGCTGCGTTCGGCATCGGCATTTTGCATAAGCTCAACCCGGCCTATTTCGCGATTCAGGCGCTGGTGCTGTGCCCGACGCGCGAGCTGGCCGACCAAGTTGCCAACGAATTGCGCCGTCTGGCGCGTGCGCTGGGCAATATCAAGATCCTGACCCTAACCGGCGGTGTGCCGATGCGAGCGCAAATGGCTTCGCTCGAACACGGCGCACACATCATCGTCGGCACGCCGGGACGGATCCGCGACCATCTGGGACGGGCCAGCATCCATTTGGCCAGCGTACAAACGCTGGTACTGGACGAAGCCGACCGCATGACCGACATGGGTTTTTATGAAGAAATTGCCGGTATCGTCAGCGCCTGCCCGGCCCGCCGCCAAACCCTGCTGTTTTCCGCCACCTACCCGGACGACATCCGCAAGGCCAGCAGCGAATTCTTGCGCCAGCCAGTCGAAGTATTGATCCGGGAACAGCACGACAACAGCCGCATCGAACAACGCTTTTATGGCATCGGCTTTGAGGGGCGCAATGCGGCGGTGGCGCAGTTGCTGCTGCATTTTCAACCGGTGTCGACGCTGGTTTTTTGCAATACCAAAATCCATTGCAAGGAACTGGTGGTCGAGTTGCAGGCGCAGGGCTTTTCGGCACTGGCACTGTATGGCGAGCTGGAACAGCGCGAGCGCGACGAGATTTTGGTGCTGTTTGCCAACCGCAGTTGTAGGGTGCTGGTGGCAACCGATGTCGCGGCGCGCGGGCTGGACATTCAAAGCCTGTCGGCGGTGATCAATGCCGACATTTCGAAAGATGCCGAAGTGCACGTGCACCGGATTGGCCGCACCGGACGCGGTGAGGCGCGCGGGCTGGCCCTGTCTTTATGCGCACCGAATGAAAAGAAATGGGTCAAGGCGATTGAAGAATATCAAAAATCGGCCGCCGAATGGTTTGATTTGAAAGACATCGCGGCGCAAGAAGCAGAAACCCCGTCCCGCGCCCTGCCCGCCCCCATGCGCTGCCTGTGCGTGATGGGCGGCAAAAAAGACAAGCTGCGCCCGGGTGATGTGCTCGGTGCGCTGACCGGCGATGCGGGCCTGGCCAAGGAACAGGTTGGCAAGATTAACGTGTTCGAGTTCATGACCTATGTCGCACTGGAACGCTCGATTGCCAAACAGGCGTTTTTGCGGCTAAGTCAGGGCAATTCTCTCGGGCCAGAGTTTGGCAACATCAAGGGCAAAAGTTTTAAGATGCGCTTCATCGACATCGACTAAATTCAATTAAATTCGATTGAATTTGATCGTGCCGCAAGCTCCGATGCAAGCTGGCTAATTGTTGTGGCTATTTAGCACAGGCCAGCTTGCAACGCCTACACAAACTTACTGCTGCGTGTAAGTCACGCTCAGGTTGTAAGTCCCGGCAGAAGCGGCTCGCACCAATACATAACCATCTCCCTTGGCGGTAAAGTTGACGGTACAGGTTTCGGTAGCGGTAAAGCCGGCAGAGCGACAATCGTAAGTACTGGTGGTGGGCGCACTGGTTTTCCGGCCATAGATATCGATGTTGCCGGTACCGGTGGTGCTCAGTTTCATGCTGCCAACACCCACTTTGAACGGGCCAAACAACTTGCTGGCACCGCTGGCGAGCGAACCGGTAAACGTTTCAGTCTTCGGTGGCAACACCACGGTACCGGCATCACTGCCCAGTTCCACCGCAAACGAGAGTGCCAATTTGGAAAACTTGAGTGCATGCACGGCCGTTATGCCAGAGTTGGCCAGGGTATCGTCAGCCGTATGAATTTTCTTGTTGGACGTGGAAAAACTCGATTCAAATGGCATCGAGGCAAAGTAACCGTTTCTGCTCCATGAAGCATGGTCCGAGCAGGCGTACTTGCAGACATCATAGCCAACCGTTACGCTCGGCTGGTAGGTCTTGAGTAGGTTTGCAATAAACGTATTTTGCGAACTGTCGGTGTAATCGGTGAAGATATAGATGTCATTGGCCGCGCCCTTGTAGTTGGTCATGTCCAATTGCAGAACGCCGACCACATTGACATTGTTGGCCTTGAAATTGGCCGCAATATCAGCCGAACCGCGCAAGCCCACCTCTTCTGCCGCATAAGCCATCATTTTGATGGTGCGCCGTGGCTTGTAGTTGGCCACCAGCATGGCGCGATAGGCTTCGGTCAAACTGGCAATGCCCGATGCATCATCATCAGCCCCGGGTGCTTTGCTCGTTTCGCTATTGCCGGATTGATTGATCGAATCGAGGTGCCCGCCCATCACCACCACTTCATTCGGGAAATCGCTACCTTTGATGGTCAAAATCACCGATTTTTGCTTCCAGCTATGGGTATATTGCTCAACCGTGATATCGCTGCGGCCATTGGCCATGGTTTTCCATTTGTTCATCAGCCAGGTCGAAGCATTGGCACCGGCAGTGGTGGTGTAGTAGCGATTCACAAAACCGGTCGATAAATCGGTAATGGTTTGCGCAATATTGCTCGCTTGCATGTTCGACAACATGCCATTCACGGCGCTCTGGTTGTCCAGCACATAGTTCGGGCGAATCGCGGCCAGCGTGGTAACCGGGCTACCGGCCAAAGCCAGTTGGCCATCGGCTTTGCTTGAGTGAAACACAAAGCCGCCGCAGCGATGCAATTGACTGTGCAGCCGGGCCGACAAATTCATTAATTGGCTCTCGTCAACCTGAACCAAATGAATTCTTTCCTGGGTGCTCAAACCGGCGCGTTGATTGCCATTGCTGCGCACCGAGCTTTGCGCGGCGAGCGTAGCGGGCAGCATTTTTTGCAATTGCCCGTAACCTTCATCACCAATCGTAATCCATACTTTTTTCCCCGCCACTGCGGTTTCGGCTGCGATGGCCACGTTACCGATTAAGGCACCCGCCACCATCAGTGGCAACATCCGTTTAATAAACATGTTTTTGTCTCCTCTTTGCTCAAAAAAAACCCCCCTGACAAATAGGCAGGGGGGTTTTCAAGGCATGAATAATTAATAATTATTTAACCGTTGCTACCAGCGTTGCACCGCTCACCGCTTTGGTCGCATTCACCAACAAGTAGTAAGTACCTGCTGCAACCGGGCTGGAATAAGTGATGGTTTCGGCGTTAGTACCAAACAGGTTGGCGGCTTTTTTGGTGAACGAGGTGGTGGTCGGTGGCGTGGAAATACGGGCATACAAATCGCCATTACCGGTGCCGCCCGACAGTTTGAAGGTCAGGCTGGTTTTGCCGCTTGGCACCACGATCGAATACATCTGCTGCGCAGCCAGGGCCAGCGTGACACTGGTGGAAACACCGCTGGTCAAGACTTTGGTTGGCAGTGTTACCGGCGCGCAGCTCACGCCAACGACAGTAAATGCGGCTCTGACTGCGGCAACCGAATAACCCAAGTCGGTGGCCGATTTTTCTGCACCGCAGGCACCGGCGTTGAAGGTGCTGGTAGCAGTCCAGTACACATCATTGGCATGGGCCATGACCTGGAATGCCATTTTGGTGTTCCAGCCCGAGGTGGTAGCCAGTTTGTAAAATGCCAGGTTATACACGCCGCTGCTGAAATGCGGATCCATGGTGCTGGTCATTTTGGAAGCGTGGTTGATCGAGCGGCCATCCTTGGTTGGATCAGCCATGTAACGCAATGCACCTGCTGCCTTGAAAATTTCCGCGCCGACCAGGAAGTCGTTGGTGCCACGGGAGAAATATTCAGCCGCTTCACCGGACATATCCGAAAACGCTTCGTTCATGCCGCCGGACTGGTTCTTGTATTCCAGCCGGGAATTTTGTTCGGTAAAGCCGTGGCTCACTTCATGCGCAGCTACGTCGAGTGATACCAATGGGTAGAAGGTGGAAGCACCATCGCCAAAGGTCATTTGGGAACCGTCCCAGAATGCATTTTCGTAGTTGCTGTTGTAATGCACACGCATCTTCAGCTTTTGGCTGATTGGGCGAATGTTCAAATAGCTTTGGTACATATTGAAGGTGGCAATACCAAAGGCGTGCGCATCATTCATCGGCGAGAAAGCGCCATTGATCGCTTTCACGGTATTGCGTGGGCAGGTGAAAGTGTGGGCTGCGGTGGCAGTGGTGCCGTGGTTCATGTTGATGGTAACCACGTTCGGGCTATCCAGGGCGCAGGTGCTGCCGGACTGGGTGACGCTCAGTGGGCCGTATTTGCCACCAACCTGGAATTCATATTGGCCGGTTTTGGTGTTGCCGCCAGGGCCGGTACCATCAACGTGGGTCATGCCTTCCCATTTGTCGAGTACGGCACCGGTAACGGCGTGAATCATGAAATGTGGACGGCTTGGCTTTTTGGCGCTTTCGTTGACAAACGACACCAGGTAAAACGGATAAGCGACACCGTTGGCATCTTGCCCGACATACAGGGTGGTCTGATCATTGCGGCTTTGCTGCGCGCCAGCCTGGGTTTTGGCGTGTTGCAAGGCGGCTTGGGCGGTCAAGCTTGGCTTGATGCTTGGCAAATCATTGCTGAGGTTTTTCAACATGGTGCCAGCCAGACGCGGTTGGGCGCTGGCATTGTCACGCCGCTCAACGATGGCTTCGCCATACACTGGCACATTTTGATGGAATTGCTGGAAACGGGTGATGACTTTGCCATTGGCCAAGGTGCGGGTTTTCACGGCGCGCAATTCGGTGTTGCTCAAACCGGTAATGCTATGTACGGTTGCGCCAGCCAGTGATTGGCTCGCTGCCGGGATGGCTTCCAAATCAACCCGCTCTGCAGCCATGACGCTGCATGCGCTGGCAACCAGCACGGACAAAAGGATAGGACGTGCTACGAAACGAAATGTGGAACTCATGCTTATGTCTCTCTCTCATATATGAAATTGAATAGGGGATTGTGTCCCCTGTTGCCTTAACCGCCACCTTGGGATGGTCGGCTGGCACCGTGTCAAGCGCACCGATAAGGTGTGCCTGGTTATCAGTCTTTGGTACACTAGTGCATTGCAGAAACAGTCATATAAATCCAATTAAATATTGATTTACCAACTTCAATTTTTCTTACATGTTGCTATTTGCATGCACAGCCAGCAAGATACATGGGGCAATTGGCTACTTCAATCGTCCGAAAGTACGAGTTCGCACAAAAAACCCCAATTTGGCCCCTTGACTGTTGTATTTCAATAACATCAAGTGCAGAACGATGATAGGTAACTTTCTTGCAAGCAAAAATTTATCCCAATCCGCTACCCACTTAATCGATTACCATTGCATTCCGAAGCCCAATAGGCTATCGTCTGTGAACACCCAACTACGAATTTGCCCAACCGAGTACGCCGCTACCGGTGCTAGCCAGTTCCACACAAAACGGCAACCAATCAACCTTGCCGTATTTAATCCAACAATCCAATAACCCAATAACCCAATAACCCAACCACCAAGGAGCTTGCAATGAGTCTGGTCAGTGTCCACAACGAATGGGATCCAATTGAAGAAGTCATTGTTGGCACCGCCATCAATGCTCAGTTACCCAAACCCGATATCAGCGTGCATGCGGTTGATTTTCCGCATTGCAAAACCATGGCCGAAATTCCTTACGGCCCATTCCCGGCCCGGGTGCTGGAAGAAGCCGAAGAAGATTTGGCCGGGCTGGTCACGGCACTGGAAAAACTCGGCATCACGGTACGCCGACCGGATGCTACCGATCATGCACAAATGTTTGCCTCGCCCGAATGGCAAGCCGACGGCCATTTCAATTATTGCCCGCGTGATCTGGTGCTGGCGATTGGCAATAGCATCATCGAATCGCCATCGCCGCTGCGGGCGCGCTATTTCGAGATGAATGCCTACAAAAAAATCTTTATCGATTACATGCAGTCCGGCGCACAATGGGTTTCGGCCCCAAAACCAGCCTTGCTCGACGATTGCTTTGATCCACCGAATGGCTATGACAATTGCCTGCGCAATAATGAACCGCTGTTTGATGCCGCCAATGTTTTGCGCATCGGCGAAGATATCCTGTATTTGATCTCCAATTCCGGCAATCAAATGGGGGCGATGTGGCTGCGCACCATGCTGGGCAGCCGCTACCGGGTGCATGAGTGCCATAATCTGTACAACCACAAACATATCGATACCACCTTCACCATTTTGCGCCCCGGGCTGGTGGTAGTGAACCCGGAACGGGTGAACAAGGATAATTTGCCAGCGATTTTCCAATCGTGGGACAAAATCTGGTTTGATAATATCGTCGATGTCGGTTCGGTGACCGAGCACCCGCTGTCTTCGCAATGGATTGGCATGAACTTTTTGATGCTGCGCCCCGATTTAGCGGTGATTGAAGAGCGCCAAGTGCCGTTGATTCAGGTTGTGGAAAAGCATGGCATTAACGTGCTGCCGCTGCGCCTGCGCCACCCGCGCGCCATGGGTGGCGGCTTTCACTGCGCCACTTCGGATGTGCGCCGCACCGGCACGCTGGAGCGCTATATCTGAGCCAGAGCTGGTCAAGCGGCCACGCGGCTGCCACCCTGCCCTGCCACTGAAAACAAAAAGGCCCGCTAGCGCGGGCCTTTTTGTTACGTTACTTCAGCGATTAAGCATAGCTGCGCAAGCGCAATGAAAACTCTTGTAATGCTTCAATGCCAGATGCTTCGGCACGACGGCACCAGTCTTGCAACTGTTGCAGCAATTGCTCGGTGCTAAAATTCGAGCGTTCCCAGATTTTGGCCAGTTCCACCCGCATTTCATGCATGGTCTGCAAGGATTTGCTGTGGGCAAACAATTCCGACAATTGCTGTTGCTGGTTTTCCGCCAATTGGGCCGGTTCGCGCTGTAACAGTTTTTTCGCCGACTTTAAAAAGCCTTTTTGCAATTGGGCATTCGCTTTCAACTGGGCCGCCTCTTCCTGCCAGGTGCGGCGCAGTGATTTGGCATATTTGGCCATCACATCGTAGCGATTGGCAATCACCGAGCGCAACGTTTCCAGATCGGCTTCCATCTTGCGCGTGTCAAATTTCGGGGCTGGTGCCACCTTGCGCACCTTGGCCAGATGCACAATTTCGAGAATCCGGATATACATCCAGCCGATATCGAATTCATACCATTTCGATGAGAGTTTGGCCGAAGTGCCAAACGTGTGATGGTTGTTGTGCAGCTCTTCACCGCCAATCAAAATCCCCCACGGCAAAATATTGGTCGAAGCATCGGGCGAGTTGTAATTGCGATAGCCCCAGTAATGGCCAATGCCATTGATCACGCCAGCGGCCATCACTGGAATCCAAATCATTTGCACGGCCCACACGGTCAAACCGAGCACGCCAAACAGCGCGATATCAATCGCCAGCATCAACTGAATCCCCTTCCAGGTGTGGCGCGTGTACAAATTGCGCTCAATCCAGTCGTTCGGCGTACCATGGCCATATTTCTCCATGGTTTCCTGATTTTCTGATTCAGTCCGATACAGTTCGGCACCCTCCAACAACACCTTTTTAATGCCACGCGTTACCGGGCTGTGCGGATCTTCCGGCGTTTCGCACTTAGCATGGTGTTTGCGGTGAATCGCGGCCCATTCCTTGGTGACCTGACCAGTGGTCAGCCACAGCCAAAAGCGGAAAAAGTGGCTGGGCAAGGGATGTAGATCCAGCGCCCGATGCGCCTGATGCCGGTGCAGGAAAATCGTGACACTGGCAATGGTGATGTGGGTAACGATGGCAGCAAACAACACCACCTGCCACGCGGTTGCACCGCTGATGCCATGCATCAAAAAGTTGAGGACGCCATCGCCCAGGCTACTTGCACTCATTTCAGCTCCAAAGTAAATAATTCGGCTGCCCGCCTCAATCAACCCGATATCATTTTACGCGCTAATTGGCCGGGCGCTTTAAGATATTGCCCAAAATCATGATCATGTTGTAGATGACGCTGCGACTGCCAGCGCCACTTGCAGTGGCTGCAACACAATGCCCTGCTCTTTTAAAACCCGGCAAATGGCCCGGTTCACTTCCGAGGTTACCCCACCGCGCCCGTTTTGCGGATCATTGATCCAAAACCCCAGCTCCAAATCCAGCCCATCACCACTAAGCTTGGTCAGTGTCGCACTCGGTGCAGGATCGGCCAACACGCGCGGTATTGCCTGCGCCGCCTCTTGTAGCAACGGAAACAGGCTGTCGGTATCGGTATCAAACGGCACCCTGACCCGGGTTACCAGACAGATGCTGCTATTGGTCAGAGAATAGTTTTGCACCGCACCAGAGACCAGTAATTCATTGGGCAACACCGATTCAATTCCATCCAAGCCTTGCAGTATGGTATAGCGCGCATTGATCTGGGTCACCCGCCCGTAATATTTATCGACTGCAATCATGTCGCCAATTTTCAGGCTGCCATCGAGCAAGATAACAAAACCGGAGACATAATTGCTGGCAATTTTTTGCAAACCCAGCCCCAAGCCCACGCCCAAGGCACCACCAAACACCGACAACACCGTCAAATCAATCCCAACCAGCCCCAAACCGAGCAACAGCGATATCAACACCAGCAAGCCGCGTGCCGTGCGGGCCAGCACTACCCGCAGTGACGGTTGCATCACTTCCAAACCAAGCAAGCGCTGTTCGAGCACCGCTCCGGCCCACATGGCCAGGGTCAGCATGACCAAAATCGAAGCGACTGCCTGCAAAATCGCGGCCAGCGATACCTTGTTGCGCCCGAGCGGCAGCATGGTGTCATCCAGCCAAGCCAATAAATCGGGCCATAAACCAGTAATATACAACAGGCCGCCGGTCCAAACCATAATTGCCAGCAGCCGTTCAACCAAACTTAAGGTGCTTGAAACACGGGCGCTGGCAAAAATGCGCCGCACCAGATAAAAGCCAAAGCGCATCAGGGCCAGCGAGGCGACCAGTGGCACCACAATACGCAGCAAGTTGCTGCGCAAGCCGGTGCCCTGGAAAAACCAGTGGTGTACCAGTGTGATCAAAATCAGGGTCAGCAAAGGGGTCAGTACCCGGGCCAAACTGCCGACCTGTGGTGGTTGCCGATTGCTGGAAAACTGGAGCCGCAACAGCTTGGCGATCAGCGCACCGAGCGCGGCACACAGGGCAATGGCCAGCAATTGCAGCATGATGTGTTCATCATGCAAGCCCTGCCAGATGCTGCTGCCAATTTCCTTTAATTCATCCATTGCGTATCAATTTATGCTGACCCATATGGTGATCTCATGGCACCGATTCAACCGATTCAACCGATTCAACCCATTCAACCGATTCAACCGATTCAACCGATTCAACCGATTCAATCTACTCTACCCGCTCCGCCTATTCCATCCGCTCCAGCACCGCTGCGAAAAAGCCATCGGTTTGATGAATGTGCGGCAACATCTTCAAATACTCGCCCATTTCCAGCGCGATTTTTTGCTCGGCCAGCACCTCATGCATCGGCACCAACCGGTAATGCGGATGGCTAGCCAAAAACTGGGTCACGATTGCTTCGTTTTCGGCATCGAGCAAACTGCACGTGGCATACACCAGACGACCGCCGATTTTGGGCAAGCGTGCCGCGCCAGCCAAAATCGCATTTTGTTTCTCGTTTAACTGGAGAATATCGGCTTCGGTTTGACGCCATTTTACGTCCGGATTACGGCGCAATGTGCCCATGCCACTGCACGGGGCATCCACCAGTACCCGATCCGCCTTGCCTGCCATGCGCTTGATCTTGGCATCTTTTTCATGGGCAATCAACACTGGATGGACATTCGACAAACCGCTGCGGGCCAGCCGTGGTTTTAATTTGGCCAGCCGCTTGTCTGATACGTCAAACGCATACAGCCGTCCGGTGTTACGCATCAGCGCACCGAGTGCCAAGGTTTTGCCACCGGCTCCGGCGCAAAAATCGACCACCATCTCGCCGCGTTTGGCACCCAGAATCTGGGCCAGCAACTGGCTGCCTTCGTCTTGCACTTCAATCGCACCGCTTTTAAACAGTGGCAGGTTTTGCAGGGTCGGTTTTTTCACGATGCGCAAACCGAGCGGCGCATACGGAGTTGGGGTGCAGACAATCGGGGCCAGTGCCAGTTCGGCCATCACCTGTTCCCGGTTAGCCTTGATGCTGTTGACCCGCAAATCGAGTGGTGCTGCGGTATTCAGTGCTTCGGCCAGGGCCAGCGTTTGCGCTTCGCCAAATTGTTCCACCCAGCGCGCCAGCAGCCATGGTGGCAAATTGGTGCGCAGCGGCAAGGACAGCAAATTGCGGTCGATTTGCGCCACCCGGGCCAAAAATGCCTGCTCTTCTTCGGACAGGCCGGGCAAAGAATCCAGCCCTACGGTGTCGGCCAAACCCAACAGTGCCAAACGGCGCATGGTGGCCCCGCTGCCCGCTTCGGCAAAATCGGTATAGAACGCACGCTGGCGCAAAATCGCGTAGATTGCTTCGGCAATCACACCCCGCTCGCGCGAACCCAATTTGCTGTGTTCGCGGAAATAATAAGACAGACAACCATCGGCCGGGCCGGAAAAACGCAATATCTCACGCAACACCAATTCGGTGTGTTGTACCACGGCGGGAGCAATTCTCATGAAACAATCCTTTTGATAGAAACCAGTGGCGCGTGCGGCCCGGTGTAGGGTGTTATTGGCTAAATTCGTGCTCTTGCAGCGTGACGCGGCCATCGGCCACACGCAACTTGTCTTCCACAAACCAACGCACGGCACGCGGATAAATCTGGTGTTCTTGCTGCAATACGCGCGCGGCCAGGGTATCGGGTGTATCACCAGCGACCACCGGCACCGCAGCCTGCGCCACAATCGGGCCGTGATCGAGTTCCGCCGTCACAAAATGCACACTCGCGCCATGTAGTTTTACCCCTGCTGCCAGTGCCTGCTCATGGGTATGCAAACCGACAAACGAGGGCAACAATGAGGGGTGAATATTGAGCATGCGGTTTTGGTAATGGGCCACGAACTCGGTGCCCAAGATTCGCATAAAACCGGCCAACACCACCAGATCGGGAGAAAAACTGTCAATCGCCTGTTGCAGCGCCAAATCAAACGCGGCCCGGTTGGGCCAGCCCTTGCTGGCTACCACCCGGGTGGCAATGCCGTGCTGCGCGGCAAATTGCAAACCCGGCGCATCGGCCACGTTACTGATCACCGCAGCGATTCGGGCTGGCCATTGCTCGGCCTGCGCGGCACGCACAATCGCCTCCATATTGCTGCCGCGCCCGGAAATGAGAATCACGATATTTTTCATAGCGCGCATTGTACCCTGCCTTGCCCCCTTTGTCGCGAGCAAAGCCACTAGTTTTAATAAATAACAAGCAAACTCAATTGTTTAATATTAATAAGTAAAATCTCAGTCAAACTCAGAGCAAGGTTAATTGATTTTGCTTGGTTTGGTATATATATCACAACCTGCTTGAGGCCGATTTTGGTAGCCGATCCCGCTACCGCAGGTATTACCGGCTGCACCTACGGCACGCCAAGCGCGAAATACCGCCTTGGCTCGGCACAATGTTACAACCTGTTGCCAGTCCATACACTATGCCGTGGCAAAAACGATTATGATACTCTCACCTAAATCAAGGAGTTACAGATGAACACTCGCGCCAAACTCATCGCCGGCATGACCGGCCTAATCACCTTTTCCACCGCCATGGCGGTGCAAGCGGCTGATTACGATGACTTTGCCAAAGTCACCAACGTCACCCCGCAAATCGAACAAATCAACCGCCCGCGCCAGGAATGCCATACCGAAGTGGTGCAGGTTAGCCGTCAGGTGCAAACCGGACAAACCACCAGCGCCGAACGCGGCACCGGTGGTGCCGTGATCGGCGGTATTGCCGGTGCCATCATCGGTAGCCAAATCGGGCGCGGCAATGGCCGCACTGCGGCTACCGCTGCCGGGGCAATTGTCGGGGCAATTTCCGGCGACCGGCTGGAAAACAGTGCCAACGGTCGCCCGATCACCGAAACCGTGGTGAGCGACCAGCCGGTGCAAAAGTGCCGCATGGTTGATCACTGGGAATCGCGCAATATTGGCTATAACGTCAACTATGAATACAAGGGGCGCGCTTACTCGGCTCAGTTACCGTACGATCCGGGTACCCGGTTGAAGGTGAATGTGACGGTGACGCCAGCGCAGCAATAAGTCGACCGGCCAGCGCAGCACCAAGCCACTTGTGCTGCGCTTTAATTGCTGGGCTTTGATTGCTGGGCTTTGATTGCCGGGCTTTGATTGCCGGGCTTTGATTGCCGGGCTTTAGTCAATCACCGAAAACGTCAGCCCGGCATCGGCCACCAGACGTGGAATCAATCGTTCGCCAAACACGGTCGAAGGCGTCCAAAACCCGCCCGGGCAAGCATCTTTAGCCAGTTCTGCCAAACACACTGCCGCCTGCCCCAGCATTTTGGCGGTGGAACCATAACCGGGATCACGGTCGCCGGTTACTTTGACTTTAATCACCTGTCCGGCTTCGGTTTGCCCCCAAAAGCGCAAATCATAAAACCCCTTTTCCTGCGCCCGCGGGCTTGGCCCCTCACCGGGCTTGGGCAGCACATGCCGCTCCAGCAAGCGACTCACCGGCGGCACGGCAGCGGCCAACATAAACCCGGCCAGCCCGACTGACATGCCCTGCGCCAACAAAAAGCCCTTGGCTCCGCGTTTGGTCAAAGTCGCTTCTTCATAGGTAAACCGCTGGCCATAGGCTTTGCCCAACAAGGCGTTCGAGCGATGCACCACCCGGGTATTGATGCCTGCCATGACAAACGGCGCAACCCAGCCCTGAAAATCCGGATCAAACGTTCCGATGGTCACATTTGCTTGGCGTGCCGTAAAACCATGACCGGGTGGGCAAATCGAATACGGGTCGGCCAGTTCGCGGCGCAATTGTTTGTCTTTGGCCGCTTCCTTCACCACATTCATCAAACTGGCCACGGTGCCACCGGAAGCCGTCCCGGCAATCGCCTTGACCCGCATTTTGACGCTGGTGCAGGGCGCGCCGAAGCGCTGTTTGGCTTGTTGCTGGAGAAAGAACACGCCCATGTCGGATGGAATCGAATCGAAGCCACAACAATGCACAATCCGCGCACCGGATGCCTTGGCAGTGGCTTCATGGCGGGCAAGCATGCGGGCAATCCACTGCACTTCACCAGTCAAATCGCAATAATCGGTGCCGGTTTCGGCGCACACCTGCACCAACGGCTCGCCATACAGCGCATACGGGCCAACGGTGGACACGACCACCCGGGTTTGGGCACATAGCGCACGCAGGCTTTCGGCATCGCCCGCATCGGCCACCAGCAGTGGTAGGCTGGCCGCCTTTGGCCCCAGCTCTTGTTGCAGCGTTTGTAATTTTGCCAACGAGCGCCCGGCGGCGGCCCATGTTACGCTGTCCCCAAACTGATCAAGCAAATAACGGCACAGGATCTGGCCGACGAAACTGGTGGCACCGAATACGATCAGGCTGTAGGGGGGCGTGGCAGCCCCTGTTTTTTTGCTTTTGGCGGTACTGACCATGCAGACTCTCCCGTGGTTGACAAGTGGCCACGCGCGCAGGGGCGGTAGCAAACGGGTGACTATACCACAGCCTAACGCCTGCCTGCAGCGTGGCACATCAATCGCCATGCTTTATCTGCTGGTGGGCACCTGGCGATCCGATCATGGCAATTATTGGTCGTTAATTATTGGAGGGTCAAAAGTAATGGGCATAGCCTGCCCTGCTGTAGCCAAACTGGGCGAGTAATATTGAAAACTAAATGATATATTCCCCGCCGCCGCAGTTGAGTCGGTAAGGACAATGCCTAACAAATAGCAATTGAATGGAGCCATGGTTTTAAATGATATGAATTCGTCGATTGGAATTGAAATAGGGGGGGTTACTGGTACGTATACCGAGTTGGTATTTATATAGCCGCAAATTTGTACTTCGGTAGTGCTTGAACCTGTCAGTCCCTTATAATTTCCGATACCGGCTAATACCCAGTCCGTTGGGTTGCATATCTCAGGATTAATTTGAAAATTAAAAAGGAATGGCGTACCCGGTGTTGCTGTATCGCAAACATTCGAAACCGCAATCGTACCTCCATTCACAAAAAAGCCCTGCAAATAGTGGGGATTAGTTGGATTCGTACAGTTAACAGCTATCCTAACGGTTTGATTGACAGGGATTACTGAGGTGGCCATGGCATTTCTCCTTAAGTGAGTTTGGAGTTTCCATCGTATGCCATTTTGAACATGAAGCCCATAGCTTTTCAGCGACTGTTACCGTAACAGTGTAAAACTCAACAACCAAGCACAACATCGCGGATCTTGCCGAATAGGGTTTTACCGCTTGAGCCAAACCACGGGCACCAAGGGCACCAAGGGCACTGCGCCTGCAATTTGAATTTGCCAGGGAAAATGAGTGGGAAGGCAAAAATTTAAGCCAACAAAAATGCCAATGACACAACATTAAAAGAATTAGAAGCATTAAATTAAATAATTAATCACAATTTATAATTCAATTCAACATAACCTATCTTATTCAGTTTCTCAGCAATCTGTTTTGCCATATCATTTTTATTGAGACACACTTGCAGCCCAAGCCAAAGCCGGAGTATACGGAAGTCAGCACTACTGTTCGCTTCCACTTTGATGATGTCCTGTCCACGCCGACAGGTATTTTGTACTGCGCTTGCGTCCCCTTTCTGGCTTTCCAAATCCGCGCGAACCAACAGGGTTTCTACCAACATGAGTTTGGTATCGAGATCGGCTGGATTACGCAGCCTTAATTTTCCCAGCATCTCCTCGGCCAGCGCAATTTTCCTTGCGGCATCGACCCACTTCGTCATTTTTATTAGTATTTTGGTGCTCTCAATATTCTGTTTTGCCTCGGCATGTGTCCAATCTGGTTGATTGGGGTTAATTTGAATGAGTTTGCCGGTAATAGCACCGACCTGCTCAAGTTCACGCAATGCAACCTTATCATCTGCAACCCGCGGCATGGTTATCACCCCCATTCTCACCATTGCCAAATTAAAAAGCCAGCGCCGATTATTAGGCTCTTGCTCCAGGATCCGATTGAGTAATCGTTCTGCCTGCTTATAGGTAGTGAATGCCTGCTCCCGATCCCCCAGCGCGACATATAATTTTGCTTGCCGCTCTAGCGATATCGCCAACCGATAGGCCCATAATGCTTCATTCGGGCTTGATTGATGTTGATCTTGTACGATAGCCGCTTCTTGTTGATATAGCTGCATGGCCGAATTTAATTCACCGGATGCTTTTTTTACTGACCCCAGCCATGAAATGCTGCCGGCATAGTCTGATTTCAAGGTACGATCCTGGGGTTTTCTGGCCAGTGCGCTGCGCCTTAAATCAATTTCTTTTTTAAAATGAACCGCCGCGCTAGATAAATCATTCAGACGAAAGGCGACACTCCCCAGCGTATTATGGGCGGTCGCTTGCAAAATCCACCATTCGACATTATCCGGATCAAGCTGGTTCAATCGATCAACATAGGTTTGATATTGCTGAAAGAGCTGAGCGGCTTGTGGCCATTCGCGCTTGTTAAAATGTATTTCACCGAGCCATGATATATTGACAGCAAGATTTTTCAATACTTCCGGATCATTCGGGTGTTGCGCCAATTGCTTAAGCAATATTAATTTTCCGGCATTCAATGCTTCAGTTGCAGATTTTGGGTCACCCCGTGCAATGCGTACCTCGGCCAGCACCTGCAATGCCTTGGCACGCTGTGTCAGTGCGGTTTGGCTTAACTCTTCTTCCCGGGTTTTGGCAAAATAATCCAGCGCCCTGGCCCCCACGCTATCGAGCAAATCGAGCTTGCCGACCGGGCGCAACTTGTCGGCAAAGTCGCCCAGCATATAACCCATCAAGCCTTCCACTTCCACCCGCCGCTCCTGCGCCTGACGTTTGGCCGAAACGGCGCTCAAGCCCAACCCACCCGCCAGCAAGGCCAGTACGATAATCGTGCCCAGCGCAGTACCACGCAAGCGCCTGCGCCAGCGCACGCGGCGCGATGATGCTTCAATCAGCGCCAATTCCTGCGGTGACAGGGAAAACGTCGCCAAATGCAGCAAACTGCGCGCTTCTTCCAGTTGCGTGCCTTCCGGCAGCAGCATGTCCTGGCTGTTACCCGCGTTTTGCCAGCGGCTGGCCAACTCGCCAACCCGGTTGCGAATTTGCAGCGCATTGCGATGGGTGCGTAGCCATTCCACCACGCGCGGCCAGCGCCGCAGCAGCGCTTCGTGTGCCACGCCAAAGCCGGGTGCACCGTCGACCAGTTCACTTACAAACAGGCGCGACTCAACCAGCGCATTCACTACCGCGCGCTGATCATCATTGACCAGCATGGCCCAGCTTGCCCGACGGCTGGTGACCGGGGCATCAGTAGCCGAAACGGTCGTAACCAAGGACAATACCTGCGACAAACAGGCTTGCTGCGCGCCAGACAAGGCACCAATCACCTGCTCTGCGCGCTGGCCAATCGCCCCTTCCATGCCGCCCAGTTGATCAAAGGCGGCAAAGCCCAGTTCCCCCTCATCACTGCGCAAGCGGTAAAGTTCTTGCAATGCATATTGTAATAGCGGTAGCGCATCCGGGTTGCCGGTGGCACTTTGCACCAGCACGTCATCCAACCGTACCTTGGATCGCGGATCGACGCCAAAACTCAGGCGGGCCGCCACCGCTGGCAAGCGAATCATTTGTGCAATTTCGGCCTGGGTTGGCGGACCAAGATCAAAATGGGTGCCACGCACCTTGCCTTCCATTAATAGCGGGTAGGCCGCAATGTGCGGGTAAAAGTCGTTACGGCAGGTCAGCAAAATCCAAACCGCATGGCTGCGCGCCAGTTTGTCGAGAATTTTCAAAAAACTTTCACGTTCCCCGTCCGGGATACGTTTACGATCAAAGATGGCTTCAAAGCGGTCAATGAACAAGACGTGGCGACATAACGCAGCATCAGGCAAGGTGGCCAGCGATGCGTGCAGCAATTCAATTGCCGTATCGATTTGCTGCAGCAGTATTTGCCCCAGTGTTTCACCGCTATAGTTTTGAAAAACCGGCTGCCCGGCCACTTCCAGGTCAAGCAGCA
>JACCDS011904818.1_pt1 | contig 17894 bp, 17 predicted proteins | sample 7446441 | NCBI WGS metagenome assembly JACCDS01 (sample SAMN15323445, study PRJNA562643) | freshwater metagenome | isolation source: river surface water | place: USA:Blue River Watershed | collected 2017-08-17
CCTGTGCAGCCGGCTGCGCCGGGGCATCCTGTACCGCGTGGCCGACGAGCTAGGGGCCACCAAGATCGCGCTGGGCCATCACCGCGACGACATTTTGCAAACCTTTTTCCTGAACATGTTTTTTGGCGCCAAGCTCAAAAGCATGCCGCCCAAACTGGTCAGCGACGATGGCAAGCACATTGTGATTCGCCCGCTGGCCTATGTGGCCGAGAAAGACTTGGTTCGCTGGGCCGAGCACCGTCAGTTCCCCATCATTCCCTGCACCCTGTGCGGCAGCCAGGAAAACCTGCAGCGCAAGCAAGTGGGCGCCATGATTCGCGAGTGGGACAAAAAATACCCGGGCCGGGTCGAGAACATGTTCAACGCGCTGAAGAACATCGTGCCATCGCATTTGCTCGACGGCGAAAAATACAACTTCAAAGGCTTGCAAGCGACAGGCATTGCCAGTGAAGATGGCGATACCGCTTTTGACACCGAGACCTTTCAGGAGCCTTCGCTCCCAGGCCTCGCGGTCATCGCCAGCTCTTAAAAAAACTCCGTCATTGCGAGGCCCCGCAGGGGCCGCGGCAATCTCTCACCGCAGAGAGATCGCCGCGCTGCGCTCGCGATGACGGTGGGAGGGATCAGCGCTTTTTGTAGCCGATCACTTTTTGGTGCTGCTCGCCCAGGCCTTCAATGCCCAGCGACATGGTGTCGCCAGCCTTCAGGAACACAGGTGCGGGCTTGCCGTCTTTCTTCACGCCCATGCCCACGCCCGGAGGGGTGCCGGTGGTGATGACGTCCCCCGGCTTGAGGGTCATGAACTGGCTGCAGTAACTCACCAACTTGGCCACGCCAAAAATCATGGTCTTGGTGCTGCCGTCTTGCATGCGGGTGCCATTGTGGTCTAGCCACATTTTCAGTTTTTGCGGGTTCGGCACTTCATCGCGCGTGACCAGCCAGGGGCCGATGGGGCCGAAGGTGTCGCAACCCTTGCCCTTGTCCCAGGTGCCGCCGCGCTCGAGTTGGTACTCGCGCTCGCTGACATCGTTGACCGTGCAGTAGCCGGCCACGTAGTTCAGCGCGTCTTTTTGGGACACATAGCTGGCTTCGGTGCCAATGACGATGCCCAGCTCCACTTCCCAGTCGCTCTTCACCGAGCCCTTGGGCAGCATGATGATGTCGTTCGGGCCCTGAACGCAGCTGTTGGCCTTCATGAAAATGATGGGCTCTTTGGGAATCGGCATGTTCGACTCGGCCGCATGGTCGGCATAGTTCAAGCCAATGGCGATGAACTTGCCCACCGACGACACCGGGCAGCCCATGCGCGGCGAACCCTTGACCAGCGGCAGCTTGGCCGGATTGAGCTTGCGCAACTTGGCCAGGGCCTTGTCGCTGAGTTGGTCGGGCGACACGTCGGCGATGACCTTGCTCAGGTCACGCAGCTTGCCCTCGGCATCGATCATGCCGGGTTTTTCTTTGCCAGGGTTGCCATATCGAACCAGTTTCATGAGTTACCTCTTCACGTTAAAAAAAAGATGGCCTTCGTTGCGAACGCAGGCGTTTAATAAGTGGCACGGCCACCCGACAGGTCGAACACTGCACCGGTGGAGAACGAGCAATCTTCGGTGCACAGCCAAGTCACCAGCGAAGCAATTTCATCGGGCGTGCCGAAGCGGCCCAAGGGAATTTTGCTCAACATGAACTGAATGTGTTCCGGCGTCATTTGGTCGAAGATAGCGGTCTTCACGGCGGCGGGTGTCACGCAGTTGACGCGCACTTCGGTGTCGGCCATTTCCTTGCCCAGCGACTTGGTCAGGCCGATCACGGCCGCCTTGCTGGTGCTGTAGGCGCTGGCATTGGGGTTGCCCTCTTTGCCGGCCACCGAGGCGATGTTCACAATGCGGCCATAGTTGCGCTCGCGCATGTGGGTGGACAACTCGCGGCAGCAATAGAACAAGCCGTTGAGGTTGACGTCCATCACCTGGCGCCAGGCGTCCACCGGATAGTCCCACACCTTGGTATTGGGGCCCGTGATGCCGGCGCAGTTCACCAGCGCATCCACCGGCGCAATGGCCAGCGTCTGCTTCGTGGCGTTGACCACGGAGGCGTGGTCGGCCACGTCCACCGACACGCAGGCCACATGACCGCTCGGGTGTTTTTTCTTCAAATTTTCAGCGGCGGTGCCCATGCCGCCAATGTCGCGGTCCCACAGGGTGACGCGGGCGCCCGAGGCCAGCATGCGGTCGGCAATGGCATAGCCCAGGCCGGTGGCGCCGCCTGTGACCACCCCATGGCGGCCCTTCATGTCGAGTTGGTTCATGGTTTCTCCGTGTTGAAATTAAATGGTCATGCCGCCATCGACCATGTAGGCATTGCCCGTGGCAAACACCGACTCATCGGAGGCCAGGAACACCACGATGGGCGCGATTTCATGCGCTTGCGCCAAACGGCCCATGGGCTGGCGGGCAATGAAGTTCTTGCGGGCCTCCACCGGGTCGTCGTAGCTGTTGATGCGGTCGTGCAGCGAGGGCGTGTCCACCGTGCCGGGGCAAATGCAGTTGCAGCGAATGCCCTTGGCCACGTAGTCGGCCGCGACGCTCTTGGTCAGGCCAATGACGGCGGCTTTGCTGGCCCCGTAAATGAAGCGGTTGGGCAAGCCGCGCACGCTGGAGCACACGCTGGCCATGTTGATGATGCTGCCGCCGCCTTGCGCCAGCATTTTGGGCAACACCGCCTGAATCATCCAGTACTGGGCACGGGCGTTCAGGTTGAACGCAAACTCCCAGTCTTCGTCCTTGGCCTCGAGGATGGTGCCGTTGTGCACGAAGCCTGCGCAGTTGAACACGATGTCGATCTTGGGAATGGCCGCCACTTGTTGATGAATGGCCGCTTTGTCCAGCACGTTCAACACCGCGGTGTGCACATTGGCCACACCTTCATACGATTTCAGCAATTCGCCGTTGACGTCGGTGGCCCACACGGTGGCGCCTTCGGCCGCCATGGCCAGCGCAGCCGCTTTGCCAATGCCTTGGCCGGCGGCCGTGATGAGGGCGGTTTTACCTTGAAGTCTCATGATGCGGGCTTTCCAAAAAATGATTCGGTTCGGGTTTGTGCGGATCTTGCCTTGCTTGACCGCACGTCACACAGCATGCCATGATTGTGCAACTGGTCTGACCACTTGTCCAATTCGCGTAATCCCTGATCACCCTGCCATGCCTTTGCAAACCGTCGAGCCGCAGCGCCTGTACCGCCAAATTGCCGAGCAATTGCGGCAACTGATTGCGTCTGGCGAATTTGCAGTGGGTGCCAGATTACCGGCAGAACGCGAGCTCGCCAGTCAACTCGGCGTCAGCCGGCCCTCGGTGCGCGAGGCGCTGATCGCGCTCGAAGTCGAAGGCATCATCGAGGTGCGCACCGGCTCGGGCATTTATGTGCTGGCACAACATGCAGGGGCCAAATCCCTGCAAGCCCCCGATGAAAACACCCCCACCGACTGGGGCCCGCTCGAGGTCATGCAAGCGCGCCTGCTGGTCGAAGCCGAAGTCGCGGCCCTGGCCGCCGTTCACGCCAAGCGCCAAGACCTGCAAGCCATCGCCGCAGCGCTGCAGCAAATGAAACAAGAAACCGCCCGTGGCGAAATGCCCCGCCATGGCGACGAAGCCTTTCACCAGGCCGTGGCCCAGGCCTGCGGCAGCAGTGTGCTGCTCGACACCGTGCAGCGCTTCTGGCAAGCCCGCAGCGGCCCCTTGTTTGAGCGCCTGAGCGACTATTTTGAAAACCCGCCCGCCTGGCAAGCGGCCATCACCGAACACGAGCAAGTGCTCGCCGCCATCAAGGCGCGCGATCCCCAAGCCGCTCGCCGCGCCATGCAAAAGCACCTGCGGCAAGCCCACAAACGTTACAGCGCCAGCTGGCGACACACGCCGGCACGCTAGTGCCTTCTTTTTCTGAAAAGGACTTCGCCCATGACCCCCTTCATCCGACTCCATCCCGCTGACGATGTGGTGATCGCCCGCAGCCAACTCATGAGTGGCACCCAAGTGGAAGGCGTGCCCGTGCGCGGCCTCATCCCGCCCGGCCACAAGGTGGCCATGCGCGCCATCGCCGTGGGCGAGCCGGTGCGCCGCTACAACCAGATCATTGGCTTTGCCAGCCAGCCCATCCAGCCGGGTGAGCACATCCATGTGCACAACCTGAACATGGGCGCCGAGAAAGGCAGCTTCGCCCGCGACTATGCGTTCACCAGCGACGTCAAGCCCGAGCCCGCACGCAAGGAAGCCACCTTCATGGGCATCGTGCGCCCCGATGGCCGCGTGGCCACGCGCAACTACATTGGCATCTTGTCCAGCGTGAACTGCTCGGCCACCGCGGCACGGGCCATTGCCGACCACTTCTCCCGCCGCACCAACCCCACCGCCCTGGCCGCTTTTCCGAACATCGATGGCGTGGTCGCCCTGACCCACGGCACCGGTTGCGGCATGGACAGCGAAGGCGCAGGCATGCAAATTCTGGAGCGCACGCTCGCCGGCTATGCCACCCATCCCAACTTTGGCGGCGTGATTGTGGTGGGCCTGGGCTGCGAAGCCAACCAGCTCACAGCCTGGCTGCAACACAGCGGCTTGAAAGAAGGCAGCACGCTGCAAACCTTCAACATCCAGGACACCGGCGGCACCGCCAAAACCGTGGCCAAGGGCATTGCGATCATCGAGCAAATGCTGCCCGCCGCCAATGACGTCAAGCGCGAGCCCTGCAGCGCCTCGCACATCGTGGTCGGCCTGCAATGCGGTGGCTCCGATGGCTACTCCGGCATCAGCGCCAACCCGGCACTGGGCGCGGCGGTCGACTTGCTGGTGGCACACGGCGGCACCGCCATCCTGAGCGAAACCCCTGAAATTTACGGTGCCGAGCACTTGCTGACGCGCCGCGCCGTGACGCGCGCTGTGGGCGAAAAACTGGTGGAGCGCATCCGCTGGTGGGAGCACTACACCGAGATCAACCAGGGTGAGATGAACAACAACCCCTCGCCCGGCAACAAAGCCGGCGGCCTCACCACCATTCTGGAAAAATCGCTGGGCGCGGTCGCCAAAGGCGGCACCACCAACCTGCAGGCCGTCTACGAATACGCCGAGCACGTGGCCGCCAAAGGCTTTGTCTACATGGACACCCCTGGCTACGACCCGGTCAGCGCCACTGGCCAAGTGGCGGGCGGCGCCAACCTGATTTGCTTCACCACCGGCCGCGGCTCGGCTTACGGCTGCGCGCCCTCGCCTTCGCTCAAGCTGGCCACCAACAGCACGCTGTTCCAGCGACAAGAAGAAGATATCGACATCAACTGCGGCGAAATTGTGGACGGTGTGTGCTCCATCGAAGAAATGGGCCAGCGCATTTTTGAACACATCCTGGCCTGCGCCTCCGGCACCGCCAGCAAGAGCGAAAAGCATGGTTACGGACAGAGCGAGTTCGTCCCCTGGCAAGTCGGCGCTGTGATGTAAGCCCTCAAGGGCCTCGCAACGACCTCATCAATTTTCCTTGGAGCTATTTCATGGCCATCACCCTCGCCCCCCAAGTCCTCGAAGACAAAATCGCCGCGCTGTTCGTCGCTGCTGGCAGCAGCGCACAAGAGGCGCGCCAAGTGGCCGCCAACCTGGTGCTGGCCAACCTCAGTGGCCACGACTCGCATGGCGTGGGCATGGCGCCGCGCTACATCGATGCGATTCTCGAAAAAGGGCTGGTCCCCAACACCTCGGTGGCCGTGCGCCTGGACAGCGGCATGTTGCTGGGGCTCGACGGCCAAAAGGGCTACGGCCAAATTGTGGGCGTGCAAGCCATGGAACTGGCGTTTGAGCGGGTGGCCCAGCACGGGGCTTGCATCTTCTCGCTGTCGCGTGCCCACCACCTGGGCCGCATTGGCCATTTCGCCGAAATGGCGGTGGCCCGCGGCTGGATTTCGCTGCACTTCGTCAATGTGCTGTCACGACCCGTGGTGGCGGCCTGGCACGGTGGCGATGGCCGCTACGGCACCAACCCCTGCTGCATTGGCATCCCCGTGGGCGTGGGCGACGCCCAGCGCGAGCCCTTTGTGCTCGACTTCGCCACCAGCCGCGTGGCCCAAGGCAAGATGAGGGTCGCCCACAACGAGGGCAAAGAAGTGGCGCCCGGCACCCTGATCGATGAAAACGGCGCGCCCACCAACCGCCCCGGCGTGGTGGTGGTGCCGCAAAGCAATGGCCGCTATGGCGCGCTCATGCCCTTTGGCGAGCACAAAGGTTTCGGCATGGCCGTGGCCTGTGAGCTCCTGGGCGGCGCTTTAAGCGGCGGCGGCACCTGGCACCGCGATGCCGACAACAAACGCTCGGTGTACAACGGCATGCTGACCATCGTCATCGACCCGAAAGCCTTGGGCACGGGCGCAGCCTTTGCAGAGGAGACGCTGGCGTTCCTGGACTGGCTGCGCGAAAGTCCGGCGGCGCCGGGTACCGATGGCGTCAAGATTGCGGGGGAGCCAGAGCGTGCGGCGCGGGTGGCGCGCCAAGCCAACGGTGTGGTGGTAGATGACGCCACCTGGGGCGAGATTGTGGCGGCGGCCGGCAAAGTCGGAGCCGCGATTTAACCCCTGCCAAAGGCGCGAGACAAGCATCCTTCTGGGCGATAATTGCCCCGAAGGATGGCTCACAAATGAAAAAAGCGTTGATCACAGGCGTGACCGGTCAAGACGGCGCCTATTTGGCAGAATTTTTGCTCGGCAAAGGCTATCAGGTTCACGGCATCAAACGCAGAACGTCGCTTTTCAACACCGACCGCATCGACCACCTCTTCCAGGACCCGCACATCTCCGATGGCCGCTTTGTGCTGCATCACGGCGACATGACCGATTCGTCCAGTTTGACGCACATCATTCAAAAAGTCCAGCCTGACGAAATTTACAATTTGGCGGCCCAGTCCCATGTGGCCGTGAGCTTCGAAGAACCCGAATACACCGCCAACTCCGATGCCCTGGGCGCACTGCGCATCCTGGAAGCCATTCGCATCTTGGGCCTGGACAAAAAAACGCGCTTCTACCAAGCCAGCACCTCCGAGTTGTACGGGCTGGTGCAGGAAATCCCGCAAAAAGAAACCACGCCTTTCTATCCGCGCAGCCCCTACGCGGTGGCCAAGCTCTACGCTTACTGGATCACGGTCAATTACAGGGAAGCCTACGGCATTTATGCCTGCAACGGCATCTTGTTCAACCACGAAAGCCCCATTCGCGGCGAAACCTTCGTCACCCGCAAAATCACACGCGCATTGGCGCGCATCAAGCTGGGCCTGCAAGACTGTTTGTACCTGGGCAACATGGATGCCAAGCGTGACTGGGGCCACGCACGCGACTATGTGGAAATGCAATGGCTGATGCTGCAGCAAGATCACCCGGAAGACTTTGTCATTGCCACCGGCGTTCAATTCAGCGTGCGCGACTTTGTCAATGCTGCGGCCAAAGAACTGGACATGCAGCTGCGCTGGGAAGGCAGCGGCGTTGACGAGAAATGCTACTGGGCCCAAGGCCCCAAAGACACGCCCATTGTGGCGGTGGACCCGCGCTATTTCCGCCCCACCGAAGTGGAAACCTTGCTGGGCGACGCCACCAAGGCGCGCACAAAATTGGGCTGGACACCGCGCACCCGCTTCGAGGACCTGGTGGCCGAGATGGTGCGCGAAGACCTGAAATCTGCCGAGCGCGATGAGCTGGTGAAACACCACGGGTTTCATGCCTACAACCGCCACGAATGACCATGCGCATCTTGCTCACTGGCGGTCGGGGCATGGTGGGGCGCAATTTCCTGGCGCATCCCCTGGCCCAACAACATGAGGTTCTGGCGCCCTCCAGCGAGGCCTTGAACCTGCTGGATTTTCAGGCGGTACAGGCCTGGCTGAGCCAACACCAGCCCGATGTCGTCGTGCACGCAGCAGGCAAGGTCGGCGGCATTCAAGCCAATATGCGCGAGCCCGTGCGCTTTCTGCTCGACAACCTGGACATGGGCCGCCATGTGGTGTGGGGTGCGCGCCAAGCCGGTGTGCGCAAGCTGCTGAACCTGGGCAGCTCTTGCATGTACCCCCGCAACGCCCCCAACCCGCTGAGCGAGGCGCAAATTCTGCAAGGCGAGCTGGAGCCCACCAACGAGGGCTATGCCTTGGCCAAGATCACCGTGTCCAAGCTGTGCGACTACATCGGCAAAGAGTCCCCAGACTTTCAATACAAAACCCTGATCCCCTGCAACATCTACGGGCCCCACGACAAGTTTGACCCCAAGCACTCGCACATGGTGCCCGCCATCATCCACAAGCTGCACCAAGCCAAAGTGCATCACACGCCCGAGGTCGACATCTGGGGCGATGGCACAGCGCGTCGCGAATTCATGTATGCCGGCGACCTGGCCGACTGCATGTGGCGCAGCTTGTTGAACTTTGACACCCTGCCCTCGGTGATGAATGTGGGCTTGGGCCATGACTGGTCGGTCAATGAGTACTATGAAATTGCGGCCCAAGTCATCGGCTTCCAGGGGAAGTTCACACACGACCTCAGCAAGCCTGTGGGCATGCAGCAAAAGTTGGTCAGCCCCAGCCGCGCACAAGCCTGGGGTTGGCACGCCGCCACCAGCCTGCAACAAGGCCTGGCCCTCACCTACGCGCACTACCAGAAGGAACACTCTTCATGACCGCATTCAAGTACCCCCTGGCCACAGCCACCTGGGATCAGGCCGAGTACGATGCCATCCAAAAAGTGGTGGCCAGTGGCATGTTCACCATGGGTGCGCAAGTTCAGGCCTTTGAAAAAGATTTCGCCAAGTACATCGGCAGCGCCCATGCGGTCATGGTCAATTCCGGCTCGTCTGCCAACCTGCTGATGGTGGCCGCGCTCTTCTACACAAAGCACAACGCCCTGCAGCCCGGCGATGAGGTCATCGTGCCCGCCGTCTCCTGGAGCACGACCTACTATCCGCTGCACCAGTACGGGTTGAAGATGCGCTTCGTCGACATCGACCTGGAAACCCTGAACTACGACCTGCAACAACTCGAAGCCGCCATCACCGATCGCACGCGCCTGATCATGGCCGTCAACTTGCTCGGCAACCCCAACGACTTTGGCGTGATGCAAAAGCTGGTGGCCGGCAAAAACATTCGCATCATCGAAGACAACTGCGAATCCCTGGGCGCAGAATTTCAAGGGCGCAAGGCCGGCACCTTCGGCGTCATGGGCAGCTTCAGCTCGTTCTTCTCACACCATATCTCCACCATGGAAGGCGGCCTGGTGGTCACCGATGATGAGGAGCTTTTTCACATCCTGCTGTCCTTGCGCGCCCACGGCTGGACGCGCAACCTGCCCAAATTCAACCATGTGTGCGGCGAAAAAAGCGACGACCCCTTCAAGGAGTCCTTTCGGTTTGTGCTGCCAGGCTACAACGTGCGGCCGCTGGAAATGTCGGGCGCGATTGGCGTCGAGCAGGTCAAAAAATTGCCCATGCTCATTGCCGAGCGCCGCAAAAACGGGCAACTGCTTCAGCAAGCCCTGCAAGGCCATCCGGAGTTGCTCATCCAAAAAGAAATTGGCAGCAGCAGCTGGTTTGGCTTCAGCCTGGTGATCCGTCCGCAGTCGTCCTGGACGCGCCCGCAATTGCTGCAAAAGCTCAACGATCGTGGCTTCGAGTGCCGCCCCATCGTGGCGGGCAACTTTGCCAAAAACGAGGTCATGAAATATTTCGATGCCAGCATTGTGGGCGACTTGCCCCATGCCAGCCACATCGATGCCTTTGGCCTCTTTGTGGGCAACCACCATTACCCCATCGCGCAAGCCATTGCCGAGCTGAAAACACTTTGAGCTGACCATGCCCACCGTGCACACTGCCCAAGGCCACAGCTTCAGTGCGCAGGATGGCGAAACCATTCTGGCGGCTGCGGCGCGCCAGGGTGTGCAATTTCCCTACAGTTGCCGCACAGGCCGATGCAGCAGCTGCAAATGCCAAGTGGTGGACGGCGACACGCGTGCCCTGCAAGACGAGTTGGGCCTAAGCACCGAAGACCAGGCCAACGGCTGGATCCTCAGCTGTGTGCGCACGGCTTGCACCGATGTGTCCCTGAAGGTGCCAGACCTGCTGGATGTGCCACTGCCAGCAGCGAAAACCTTGCCCTGTCGCATTGACGCCTTGACGCGGGTCCAGGACGATGTGTTGCTGGTGAGCTTGCGACTCCCCCCCAGCCAAGACTTTTCCTTCCTGCCGGGCCAATACATTGAAGTCATCGGGCCCGAGGGGCAGCGCCGCAGCTACTCCCTGGCCTGTGCACAGGCGCAGGAATACCGTCTGAGCTTGCATGTGCGCCGCGTGCCCGAGGGCTTTCTCAGCCGCTACTGGTTCGAGCAAGCCCAAGTCAATGACCTGCTGCGCATCCACGGCCCCTTGGGCACGTTCGTCTTGCGCCAGGGCGCCCAGCGCGATTGGCTCTTCCTGGCAACGGGCACGGGCATCGCGCCGGTCAAGGCCATGCTGGAGAGCATGGCCACCTTGCCCCCCGAGCAGCAGCCGCGCTCTGTCACCCTGTACTGGGGCGCACGCACCGCTGCCGACTTCTACTGGACGCCCGACTTCCCCGCGCTGCCCTTGCGCTATGTGCCGGTGCTGTCGCGCGCTGACGAGCGTTGGTCTGGGGCGCGTGGCCATGTGCAAGACCAGGCTTGCCTGGATTTCCCCGACCTCAGCCAGGCCATGGTTTACGCTTGCGGCTCTGACGCCATGATTCGCAGCGCCCATCAGCGCTTGCAGGCCCAGGGTTTGCCGCAGAATCGTTTTCACTCGGACGCTTTTGTGGCCTCCGCTCCAACCTAGCAAAGGACAGTGCATGAAAGCCGTGATACTTGCAGGCGGTCTGGGCACACGCCTCAGCGAAGAAACAGCCACCCGCCCCAAACCCATGGTGGAAATTGGCGGCAAGCCCATCCTGTGGCATATCCTGAAAATCTATGCCCACCACGGCGTCAACGACTTTGTCATCTGCTGTGGCTACAAAGGCTATTTGATCAAGGAATACTTTGCGAATTATTTTTTGCACATGTCCGACATCACCTTTGACATGCGCTCCAATGAAATGCATGTGCACCACAAGCGCGCCGAGCCCTGGCGCGTCACCTTGATCGACACCGGCGACACGTCCATGACGGGCGGGCGCCTGGCGCGCGTGGCCGACCATGTCAAAGACGAGGAAGCCTTCTTCTTCACCTATGGCGACGGCGTGGGCGACATTGACATCACGGCCTCCTTGGCCTTTCACCGCCAGCATGGCAAAAAAGCCACCCTCACCGCCACCTACCCACCGGGGCGCTTTGGCGCGCTCGACATTCAAAATCGCCAGGTGCGCAGCTTCCAAGAAAAACCCAAGGGCGATGGCGCCATGATCAATGGCGGCTTTTTTGTGCTGTCCCCCAAAGTGTTGTCCTATGTGCATGGCGACGACACCGTGTGGGAACAAGAGCCGCTGATTCAATTGGCACAAGAGGGTGAGTTGATGGCCTATGACCACCATGGCTTTTGGCAGCCCATGGACACGCTGCGCGACAAGCAGCATCTGGAGGCCCTGTGGGCCTCGGGCCAAGCGCCTTGGAAAGTGTGGGACTGACCCATGGTGGACACCGCATTCTGGCAAGGCAAGCGCGTCTTCATGACGGGCCACACCGGCTTCAAAGGCAGCTGGCTCAGCCTGTGGCTGCAGCACATGGGTGCCGAGGTGCAAGGCTTCGCCCTGGCGCCGCCCACCACGCCGGCCTTGTTCAACGAGGCGCGCGTGGCCAGCGGCATGCGCAGCACCTTGGGCGATGTGCGCGACCTCGACAGCGTGCGCGCCTGCATGCGCGACTTTCAACCCGAGATGGTCATCCACATGGCGGCCCAGCCCCTGGTGCGCCTGTCCTATGACGACCCGGTTTTGACCTACGCCACCAACGTCATGGGCACGGTGCATGTGCTGGAGGCGGCCCGTCACACGCCCAGCGTGCGTGCCATCGTCAACGTCACCACCGACAAATGCTACGAGAACCAGGAGTGGGTGTGGGGCTACCGTGAAAACGAGCCCATGGGCGGCCACGACCCCTACAGCAACAGCAAGGGCTGCGCCGCGCTGGTCACTTCGGCTTACCGCAACTCATTTTTTCAATCGGGCCAGGCGGCCTTGGCCTCCGCGCGCGCGGGCAATGTGATTGGTGGCGGTGACTGGGCGGCCGATCGGCTGGTTCCCGATATTTTGCGAGCCTTCGAGCAGGGCCAGCCCGTGCGCATCCGCAACCCGCATGCCACGCGGCCTTGGCAACATGTGCTCGAGCCCTTGTCGGGCTACCTCGGCTTGCTGCAGCGGCTGTACACCGATGGCGCAGCCTATGCCGAGGCTTGGAACTTCGGCCCCCAGGAAGACGACGCCAAGCCCGTGCAATGGATTGTCGAGCACATGGCCCGCCTGTGGTCGCCTGAGGCAAGCTGGGAGATCGATGCGGGCGAGCACCCGCACGAAGCGCATTACTTGAAACTGGACATTGCCAAAGCCGGCGCCCAGTTGCATTGGCGCCCGCGCTGGTCTTTGCCCACGGCATTGGCCCACATCGTTCAATGGCATCGCGCCTGGCGGGAGCAACAAGACATGCGCGCACTTTGCCTGGCCCAAATTCAACATTACCAACAAACCCACTCATGACTTCATCTGACGCTTCACAGTCCATGGCGAGCTTGCGCCAGCAAATTGCGCAGTTGGTGCAGCAATACGCCGACCTCGCCTACGCCCCTCGCCCCTTCGTGCCCGGCGAGTCGCCCGTGCCGGTTTCAGGCAAGGTCCTGGGGGCGCCAGAGCTGAAAATGATGGTCGAGGCCAGCCTCGATGGCTGGCTCACCACCGGCCGCTTCAATGCCGCCTTCGAGCAACGCCTGGCCCAGTACCTGGGGGTCAAGCATGTGCTGACCGTCAACTCCGGCTCATCGGCCAATTTGGTGGCCTTCTCCACCCTGACCTCGCCCAGGCTGGGCGCGCGCGCCATCCAAAAAGGCGATGAAGTCATTGGCGTGGCTGCGGGCTTTCCCACCACGGTCAACCCGATTTTGCAATTCGGTGCGGTGCCGGTGTTTGTCGATGTCGACCTGAACACGCACAACATCGATGCCAGCCTCATCGAGGCGGCCATCACCCCCAAGACCAAGGCCATCATGCTGGCCCACTCGCTGGGCAATCCCTTCAATGTGGACGTGGTCACGGCCTTGTGCCGAAAGCACGGCCTGTGGCTGGTCGAAGACTGCTGCGACGCGCTGGGCGCCACCTACAAAGGCCAAATGGTGGGCACCTTTGGCGACATTGCCACGCTGAGCTTTTACCCGGCGCACCACATCACCATGGGCGAAGGCGGCGCGGTTTTCACCAACAACGCCGAGCTCAAACTGATTGCGGAATCGTTTCGCGATTGGGGCCGCGATTGTTATTGCCCGCCCGGCAAAGACAACACCTGCAACAAGCGCTTTTGCTGGAAGCTGGGCAACCTGCCCGAGGGCTATGACCACAAATACACCTACAGCCACCTGGGCTACAACCTGAAAATTTCCGACATGCAAGCCGCCTGCGCACTGGCGCAAATGGACCGGCTCGACGATTTCATTGCCGCGCGCAGGGCCAACTTCGACTACCTCAAGCAGCGCCTTCAAAGCTGTGCCGACTTTCTGCACCTGCCCGAAGCCACGCCGCATGCCGAGCCTTCCTGGTTTGGTTTCCCGCTGGTATTGAAGCCTTCGGCCGGCGTCAAACGGGTGGACCTGCTGAACTACCTCGACCAAAACAAAATTGGCACACGCTTGCTGTTCGCTGGCAACCTGACCCGCCAGCCCTACATGATCGGCCAAAACTTCCGCGTCAGCGGCGAGCTCACCCAGACCGACATCGTGATGAACCAAACCTTCTGGCTGGGGGTGTTTCCCGGCTTGCAAACCGAGCACCTGGACTTTATCGTGGACAAACTGGAAGCGTTCTTCGGCCTCAACTTTTAAGGGTGTCACGCTGATGTCTGCTGCGCACGCAATCCCCTTTCAAGCCGCACGTCTGCGCAAGACGGTGCTGGACATGGCCTACAGCGGTTCCACCGTGCACATCGGTTGCGCCTTCTCCATTGTTGAGTTGCTGGCCGTGCTCTACAGAAGCCACCTGCGCTATCCCGACAACGACCCGCAGGCGGCCGAGCGCGACTACCTGGTGCTCAGCAAAGGCCATGGCGTCATGGCGCAATACGCCTGCATGCGCGAGCTCGGCTGGCTGCAAGACAGCGACATCCAAGGCTACTTCTCCAATGGCAGCGCCCTCAAGGGCTTGTCGGACTCGCGCATTCACGGACTGGAAGTGACCTCGGGCTCCTTGGGCCATGGGTTCTCGGTGGGCGTGGGCCTGGCCCTGGGTGCGCAATTGAAGGGCACTGCCCAAAAAACCTATGCCATCGTTGGCGATGGTGAAATCAACGAGGGCCCCATTTGGGAAGGCGCCTTGTTTGCCGCCCACCATCATTTGCGCAACCTGGTGGTCATCGTTGACGAAAATGGCTTTCAGGCCATGGGCCGCACCGACGAGGTCTTGCGGCTGGGCAGCGTGGCCGACAAATTCAAGAGCTTCGACTTCGAAACCCTGGAAGTCGATGGCCACGACGAACAAGCCATCGATGCCGCCTTGCGCCAACTCCATGCCAGCGCCAGCACGCAACCCAAGGCCTTGGTCGCGCACACGGTCAAAGGCAAGGGGGTGTCTTTCATGGAGCACAACAACATCTGGCACTACACCCGCCTGAATGCCGACACCTACGCACAAGCGCTGGCCGAACTGTCAGGAGCGCAGTCATGAGGGCCGCCTTTTCCAACGCGCTGGTGCAGTTTGCCAAAGACAACCCGCGTGTGCTGCTGCTCACCGGTGACCACGGCTATGCCTTGTTCGACGCTTTTCGCCAGCAGTGCCCCCAGCAATACATCAACGCCGGCATCGCCGAGCAAAACATGGTGGGCATGGCGGCTGGCTTGGCCCGCGCCGGCTTCATTCCCTTTGTTTACGGCTTGAGCGCCTTCATTCCCATTCGAGTGCTGGAGCAAATCAAGCTCGACATTGCACACGACCAGTTGCACGTGGTGCTGCTGGGCGACGGCGCTGGCTTTGTCTACAGCCACTTGGGCACCAGCCACCAGTCCACCGAAGACATCGCGGCAGCGCGCGCCATCCCCCACCTGAATGTGTTGTCGCCCGCAGACCGCCATGAGCAAACCCTGTGCATGCAATGGGCCCTTGCGTGCAAGGCACCGGTGTACATGCGCATGGGCAAATCCGACCGCGGCGATGTGCATGCGGGCCCGCTGCAGGCGCCCCTGGGCGACATGCTGCCCCTGCAGATCGGCAGCCCCCAAGGCTTGACCTTCATCGCCACTGGCTCCATGGCGCGCACTGCACTGGAAGTGGCCGCTGCTTACCCGCAATCGAATGTGTGGAGCGTGCCCGCCATCAAGCCGCTGAACGTCGCGCAATTGCTGCAGGCCTGCCGGCACAGCCGTGGCGTGGTCACGCTGGAAGAACATGCCGTGCGCGGCGGCCTGGGCGCCCTGGTGGCCGAAGAAACCTCGGCGGTTCATCCCGTGCGCATTCTGCGCATTGGCACCGCCGACCGCTTCTCGGCGCATTGCGGCGACTACGACTACTTGCTGCGCGAGCACGGCCTGGACAGCGCCAGTGTGGCGCAAAAAGTTCAGGCTTTTGCAGCCTCGCTCTGACATGCAAGCCCTGGCATCGGCACTTCAAGGGCGAAAGCTCTTTGTCACGGGCGGCACCGGCTTTGTCGGTCGCAGTTTGCTCGATGTGCTGCACACCCTGGCCACGCAAGACGCCGCCCGCTTTCATGTGACGGTGCTCAGCCGCGACCCTGCGGGCTTTCTGGCGCGCCACCCACACTATGCCAAGCTGCCCTGGCTGTCCTTCTTGCAAGGCAGCCTGTCGCAATGGCCTGCGGTGAATGCCCCGTTCACCGATGTCCTGCACGCGGCCGCCGACACCCACCACCAGGGCAACGACATCGCCTGGACCGACCAAATCGTGCAGGGCACGCGCCGTGCGCTGGATTTTGCAGTGGCCGTTGGCGCGCAGCGTTTCTTGATGGTCAGCAGCGGCGCCGTGTACGGTCCCCAGCCCGACCACCTGCCCTGCATGCCCGAAGACCATGCCGGCGCACCGCCCACCACGTCTGCGCACAGCACCTACGGTCAAGCCAAGCGCATGGCCGAGCAACTGTGCACGCTCTATGCTCAGGCCCATGGCTTGCAAACCGTCATCGCGCGCTGCTTTGCTTTTGGCGGTGCGCACCTGCCCCACGATGGGCCCTATGCCCTGGGTAACTTTGTGCGCGATGCGCTGTCAGCCGACATCCCGGCCCTGCGCGTCAAAGGCGATGGCCGGGCGGTTCGCAGCTATCTGGACAGCGAAGAAATGGCCGTGTGGCTGTTGACCTTGTTGCAACGCGGGCAAGCCGGCGAAGCCTACAACGTGGGCTCTGACCAAGGCGTGAGCATGCTCAGCTTGGCGCAAACCGTTGCCAGCGTGCTCGCACCCCACAAGGACGTGGTGGTGGAAGGGCAAGCCACCGCCTCAGCGGCGCGGTCGTTGTATGTGCCTTGTGTGGCCAAGGCTGCGGGCTTGGGCTTGGTGCCGCAGCGCAGCCTGCAAGACATCATCCGCAGAAGCCAATCGCCGGGTTAGAGCAACAAGCCCAGGGCCGCGTCCAGCTGCTCTGTGGGGCTCTTCTTGAACCCCGACCGTGCAAAGCGTTGCAACCTCCCCAGCGCGAACGATGTCAGCACCGAGGCCCGCACTTGCGCTTCCACTGTGGGCGTCTGAGACAGGCGCACCACTTGTGCGTCTTTCAGCACCTGGCGCAAGCTCGATTCCAGACGGTCAAAAAACTGGTTCATGCGTTGCTGCAAGCGCTCGTTCTCGTGCACCAGGGCGTCGCCCACCATCACGCGGGTCATGCCCTGGTTGCGCTCGCCAAATTGCAACAGCATGGCAATGATGCGCGCCGCCTTTTGGGCGCCATCGCCCTCGCGCTCAATGATCTGGTTCACCAGGCCAAACACGGTCTGGTCGATGAAGTCCAGCAGGCCTTCAAACATCTGGGCCTTGCTGGCGAAGTGACGGTACAGCGCTGCCTCGCTCACCTGCAATTTGGCAGCCAGGGCCGCCGTGGTCACACGCTCGCCGCCCGGCTGCTCCAGCATCTGGGCCAGGGTTTGCAAAATTTGCACACGGCGCTCGCCAGGCTTAGGGCGCTTGCGGGTGGGCGCCTCTTCGGCGGCGGGGGAAGGGAGGGTGTCGTCTTCAGCCATGGTCGTCTCTCTTCGTTGTGGGGGGTGCTGGGTTCGCTCAGTGCGAGCGAATCATGGTGCCGTAGGCTTGGTCGGTCAGAATTTCCAACAGCATGGCGTGGGGCACGCGGCCATCGATGATGTGCACCGAGTTCACGCCGCTCTTGGCGGCCTCCAGCGCACCGCTGATCTTGGGCAACATGCCGCCGCTGATGGTGCCGTCTTCGAACAGGTCGTCAATTTGACGCGCTGACAAATTCGTCAACAGGTTGCCGGCTTTGTCGAGCACGCCCGGCGTGTTGGTCAGCAACACCAGCTTTTCTGCTTTCAGCACCATGGCCAGTTTGGCCGCCACCACATCGGCATTGATGTTGTAGCTTTCGTTGTTTTCGCCAAAGCCAATCGGGCTGATCACGGGAATGAAGGCGTCGTCCTGCAAGGCCTTGACCACGCTGGGGTCGATGCCCACGATGTCGCCCACCTGGCCCACATCGTATTCCTTGCTGGCGTCTTTGTTGTCCACCATTTTCAGCTTGCGCG
>JACCDS012417487.1_pt1 | contig 17894 bp, 8 predicted proteins | sample 7446441 | NCBI WGS metagenome assembly JACCDS01 (sample SAMN15323445, study PRJNA562643) | freshwater metagenome | isolation source: river surface water | place: USA:Blue River Watershed | collected 2017-08-17
AAGTCCGAGCGCCCGCTGCCGCAAAGTCGCCAGCACGCCTGTCACGCCCTCAGCGAATCATCGGAATTCTGGGTGCAGTGAGTTGCTGCAGCAAGGCATCGAAACCGCCGCTGGTCAAGAAGGCCGGCCGATCGCGCAACAGTTGCAGGCGTTGTTCACCGGGCTGCAAATCCTTGGGCGCAAAGCCGCTCAGGTCTTTGCCCACGATGGTTTGCTCCCCCGTGTCCAAGCTCATTTGCGTCTCGCCTGAGTGCACAAAGTTGTAAATACCAGCCCGGTCTTTGGCGCCTTCCGGGACGATGGAGACCTCGATGTCCGTGCCGCGAATACCGATGGTCGCTGCGCCGGCATCGTATTTCACATTGGCAGGCTGCGCCTTGGCAATCTGACCGCTGACAGCGCGCAAGGTGCCGGAAACCAGGCTGGTGTTCACGGTGTCGGTGGATTTTTTCTCAAAACGAAATTGGCTGATCTTCACTTTGCTGTCAGAGCGAACAATCATCGTCGAGTTGTCTTTGAAGCGAACCAGCAATTCCGCGCCTGCCGCGGTGGTGATCACGTCCCCCGTGTTGACACCCTCGTTGGCCTTGGCGTCACGCGTGGTGTTGTCGGCGGCGGTGATGCTGGCCTTGCCGGACAGGCGTGCAATGGTGCCCGCTTCTTGCGCGATCCCCGATGCATGGCACAGTACCAGCACCAGCCCGAAGAAACAGCCCAAGATGCGTTGTAGTCGGTTCATGGAAATCTCTCCGAGTTATTTGCTGTCAAACTTTTTCACGCCATCCCAATCGGCGCCGGGCGGGTCAAGCCGGTAGTCGGCCACACGCTGCAGGAAGATGTCATAGAGGCGTACCTCTGGCTCGGCATCCCTCAATTTTTTCAACAACGCTTCAGCCTCATCCCAATGCTGTGCGCGGTACGCTGCAAGCGCCTGCTCCCAGGTCTTGAGTTGCGCCAGCAGGGTGGCATCGGCCTCAGAGGTGAGCGCCAGCGGTTCGTAAATCTGGATCGGAATGTCCTTGCCCTTGACGCGCACAAAATCGATTTCACGGAACACAATGCCTTGGGCTAGGCGCGCCGTTTCTTGCGACACCAACAAGGCGACACCGTACTGGCGCGTGATGCCCTCTAAGCGCGAGCCCAGGTTCACCGTGTCGCCCATCACGGTGTAGGCTTTTCTCACCTTGGAGCCCATGTCCCCCACGGTCATCTCGCCACTGCTCAAGCCCACGCCCACAGCAATGGACGGCCAGCCCTTTTTTTCGAACTCGGTCTTCAGCACCTTGAGGCCTTGCTGCATTTTCAGCGCGGCGGTGACGCCTCGGGTGGCGTGATTTTCATCGGGCACCGGCGCACCCCAAAACGCCATGATGGCGTCGCCGATGTACTTGTCCAAGGTGCCGCCCTCTTCACGGATGATCATGCTCATCGATGTCAGGTATTCGTTGATGAAGGCCGCAAGCTCATGCGGTGACAAACGCTCGGAGATGGAGGTGAAGCCCACCACATCGGCGAACAAGACGGTCAAGACCTCCTTCTTGCCCTCCATGCTGTATTTCTCGGGGTCCTCGGCCATTTTGTCGACCAACTCTGGCGGAACGTACTGGCCAAACAACTCGGTGAATTGCCGCTTGGAGCGCGCCTCGACCAAATAACCGTAAGCCATGTTGATGACATAAATCAGCAAGGTCAGCACCAGCAGGCTCGCCAGGGGCAACACCAGGCCACCTTGCCATGCGGTGTAACTGATGTAAGTGAAGCCGCCCATGCTGCCCGCCGTGATCAGCAAACTGGTCAGGGGCGAGAGGAAGGCCATGCACAAGGCCAACACTGTGCCCACCACCAGAACGGCGATGACTTCCAGCCCCTTGAGGTAACCGGGCATGGCCTTGAGCGCGCCTGGCTCGGGGCTGATCATGCCCGCAATCAGGTTGGCATGGACTTCCACGCCGGGGTAAATCGCGCTGACGGGCGTGGCCCGCAAGTCTGCCAGCCCAAGGGCCGTGGTGCCCACCAAAGCAATCTTGTTTTGCAGTTCTTCTTTCGGGATTTTGCCGGTGTAGACATCGGCCAAGGAGATGTAGCGAAAACTGCCTTGGGGCCCGCGGTAAGGGATCAGCACCTGCGTGCGCTCATCCACCGGGATTTGCAAGGGGCCCAGGTTCAAAGCCTCCAGGGCAATGCGCGCCGTCGAAGTCCCTTGTCCCTCTGCATCTGGCAAAAATTGAACCCCAGGCAACAGGTCTGGCATGCGTCCGACACGGGTGTGCTCGGGGTTTTCGACGCCAATCAACAAACGCACCATGGCCATGGACAAGGATTCGTAATACTGGCCTTTGTACTCCAGGTACATGGGGACCCGACGAATCACGCCGTCTGCATCAATGGTGGGGTTGAAGTGGCCCGACAGGGATGCGCTGGCCATGAGGCTGGGCAAGTTGGCGCCGAAACCTGTGCGTTTGGGAAAACTGACCTCGTAGGGCTTGAAGGCGTCGGGGGCCACACTGGGGTCGGGCAGCACACCCGACTCCAGGGCATCGGCCGCAGAATTAAAGTAAAAGCCCATGACCACAGGCCGGTCCTTGAGCGACTGCGCGAACAAGGCCTCATGGTCCAGGCGCGGGCTTAATTTTTCCAGCGCTTGGGTGTATTGAGGCACATGCTTGAGCTCATTCTTGGCCAAGCTTTGCAAGACTTCCAGGCCCGAGCCGCGGTCTTTTTCAGCCCACACCGAGTCAAAGCCCAGCAATTTGATCTGATAGCGGTCGAACAAGGTGTTGACCAGGGTGGCCATCTTGTCTTGCCCCCAGGGCCAGCGCCCCAGCTCAGGCAGGGCCAGGCTTTTTTCATCGATGTCCAAAATGACGATGTTCTCGTCCACCCCCTTGGGCAGCGTCAAATTCAAGCGCGCGTCATAGATGATGTTCTCGAGCTGGTCAATCAGACGGATGTTCACATGCCCTGTCACATGGCCCAAGACGACCAGCATCAGCAACAGCCCCGCCGCAATTCGCCAAGCCGATTTGCGCACGCGTGCCCAGCCTGCTGAAAGATAGTGGGTGATGAACATGCTCAGCCTCGTTTGCGCAATGCGTTGTGCATGCTTTGTTGCAACATGAGTGCCTCAAACACCGAGGTCATCATGGGGGATTGGATTTTCAAAAGCGCCTTGAGGTTCTCTGCAGTGATTTGCAGGCACACCACGTCATCGAGCGCCTGCGCGGTGGCACCCCGAATGCCGCCGGGCAGCATGGCTTGCTCGCCAAAGGACTCGCCAGCTTTTAGGCTCGCAAACGCAAAGCCCGACTTGGCATCCAGCATCTGCACGGTGCCAGATTGAATGACATAGAGCTTGTCGGCAGGGTCCCCGCCCTTGAAGAGGGTTTCGCCCGCACTGAATTTGATTTCTTCAAAGTCATTCATCGCAGCACCTCGGGCACAGACTTCAGGGCCAAGGTGCGCACCACGGCAGACCGCAAAATACCGCGCAGGCCAGCAGGCATTTTGCTGAGCAAGACATCGACCTTGTGCATGGACAACAAGCGGGCTTGCACAGCGTCCACCGATACCACGGTCATGCTGTAGGGCAAGCCTCCCAAACCTTCCGCAAGGCCAATCACGCTGCCGGGCCCGAGCCGGTAGATGGTGTCACCGTCAATCCCCAACAACTGGCCCGAAACAATAAAGTAGGCGGCGTGCACTTCGGCGCCCTTGGTCACCAGGCGCTTGCGCTGACTGAAAGAGGCGCTGCTGAATTGAGAAGAGCCCCACAAAGTGAAATAAAGACGCTCCTCGCTGGACAGCTTGCCTGAGGCATACAGCTCCAGGCTTTTGGGGGAATAGGGATCCACCACGCCCAAGGCATGCAAATGATCAATGTCGACAGCAAAGCTGGCAGTGACTTCTTTGGCTTCCATGACAACCTCGCCTGTTTCAATAACGATAGCCTGCGTAAACCCTCAGTTGGTGACGGTCACGCTCTCTTTGCGCCACGAGGGCGCCAAAAAACCCACCGGATGACATGTTCAGGCCCAACTGCCATTGCCCGGTTGAGTTGTATTCCACAGGCTGGGTGTCACCGCCCGAAGAGTGCAAGCGGTTGAACAAACGGTAGTGCGCGATGAAGGGCGAAAAAGTCTCTCCAGGGTACAAGAGTTGCGCACCCACACGTGTTTGGTTCAAACGCGTCATGGTGTCGTCTTCGGCACCGGTCGAGGCCACAATTTTGTCCACCGTCACACTGTGGCTGGCCTTCAGCATGATGAACATTTTTCCCCAATCATGGATGTCGGTCACGCCCACCGAGGCCAAACGCCGATGGTCGACAGGCTTGGTGCTTTTGGAGGCGGTGACATAGTCCAGCGTCGATCGGCCTGCGCCGATGCTCATGTCAAACGCCCGTGTCGGCGTCATCTGGTACACCAAATAAGGCGCCAGGGTGTAGCCGTTGCCACTCAGCTCGGCTGTGGTCAGTGCACTGGCAGACAAGGTTTGGGTGTTGGCGTTGAGTTGGTCCATCGAGAGGGTTATGCCGCCCATCCACGGCCCATCGTCGCGGTACTCGATGCCGCCAATGGCCAGCGTCACGGCCCCCTGCGAGGTGATGGGCAAAATATTGTTGCTGAAAGTGCTGCGAACTGGCGTAGCCCAAAGGCTCCAGGGGCTGTCCTCTGCCGCGGCCGCCAAACCACCGCCCCCCGGCGCCGCTGGCGAAGCATCGCCCAAGCGCCAGCGAAACACGCCCATGCTCCCCATCATGGAAGACAAATAGGAGTTGGACAAGGCATGGATCGTGGTGGTGGACACCACCTGAGACACAGCCGACAAGTTGCCTTTGCGCTCGCTTTCCTGCCCCATGGCTTGCAAGGAGACTGGCAGCGTCACAAGGGCAAGGAGCCAGCGAGAGAGTGGTGTGAAGTTCATAAAGAATGTCCAGAAATCGTTTGAAAGGGTCAGCGCGGCGCGGCGGGGGCCAACAGGTAGGCCTGCGCCTGGCGTATGGCATCCATGGGTGAGGCTTGGGCCGATGCCAGCAAGGTAAGGTAACTTTCGGCCTGCCCCACCGCAATGCTGACGTAATCACTGGTCACTTGGTAAACCGTCTGAATGGCATTGATCACGTCCACCGACGATCGGATACCGCCTTGGAAACTGCGCGTGTTGGCCTCCACGCTCAAACGGGCCGCATCGATGGCCTCGGATTGGGCCTTCAATATCTCAACGCCTGAGCTGACTTGGTTCCAGGCTTTCTCGACATCCACCCGAATCTTTTCTTCCGTTTCGCGCCGGTTCGCCACCGCCTTCAGCAGGTTTTGCTGCGCCAGCTCATGGCCCATCCAGGTCCCGACCTGAAAAGGCATGTTCACCACCAGCGCGGTGGAGACATTGGTCAGGTTGCCCGAACTGCTGTTGATGTAAGCGGCGGAAAGCGTGGGCAGGGTGGCGCCTTTGGCACGCGACACTTCCAGCTCAGCCATTTTCTCGCTCATCTTGGAAGCCTTGACCGCTGGGTGATGGGCGAGTGACTGCGCCACATGGTCATCCAGCGGCAACAGCTTCAAAGCCGTGTGCTGTTTGGCCAGCACGAACTCCGCGACCTTGGGCCGCTCCCCCACAACCGCGGCGTATTGCTTGGCCGCGGTCTCGACCTGCGAGGTCAGCAGCAGGTGCTGCGCCCTGGCTTGCGCCAGCTTGACCTCAAGATCGCGCTGGTCTGTCACAGTACCTTGGCCCATGGCATACAAACGCTTGGCGCGCTCGGTTTGTTGCGTCAATGCGCTGAGGCGGGCTTGGTTCAGGCTTTGGTTTTCGACGGCCAGGATGATGCCGGTAGCGGCCTTGAACAGGCGCTGCGCCAGGTCCGCTTGCTGCGTCATCAGGCTGGCCTCAGCAAAGTCAGCGCGTGGGTCTTGCATTTTGAGCAAGGCCAGCTTCTCCGCATTGAACAGGGGCTGTGTGACCGTCATGGTGCGGCGAGCAGCCACATCGGTTTGCAGGCGCTGCGTGTTGAGGCTGGCTTCTGGCAGGTAAGACAGCCTGGCTTGCTCTGCCAAGGTCAGGTTGGCCCCTTTTTCTGCTTGCGCGGCGCGGTAATGCGGGTCGTGCTGCATCGCCTTTTGAAAATCGGCCACCAGGTCCAACGCTGAGGCCGGCGTGACTGCGCACAGGCACAGGACGCTGCAAAGCCAGCTCAGCCATCGTTTCCTTGTCCATCCGCGTTGCTGCTGTGCCATGTGCTCACCTATTGTTTGAAGGCCACTGCCAATTTGTCTGTGAGGGGTTTGAGCAAGTAGCTCATGAAGGAGCGCTCGCCTGATTTGATCACCACATCCACAGGCATTCCCGGCTGAATTTTCAACTCGCCCAGTTGCGCCATGCCGGCGCTGGTCACACCCACTTGTGCCAGGTAATAGTCGCCCTCGGTGGGCGAGGTCACCGGCTCTTTGTCAGCGCCCACCACTTGCACCACCCCTTCCACCACCGGCGTGGTGGATTGGTTGAAGCTGACGAAGCGCAAATCGGCGGGCAAACCCACCAGGACCTTGTCAATGATCAGCGCGGGAATCTTGGCTTGCACGACCAATTGCTCCTGGGTGGGCACGATTTCCATCAAAACCTGCCCAGGCGTGATCACGCCGCCGACGCTGAACACCTTCAAGCCCACAATGCTGCCAGCGACTTGGGCACGCACCTCCGTGAGCTGGCGATCGAAAGCCGCCGCATCCAATTTGCCCAGCAGGGCGTCGCGGTTTTTTTGCGTCTCTTGCAATTGCTGTTGAATGTCTTTCAGCAAGGCGCTGCGCAGCTGTGTCTTCTGCAGGCGCGCGCGCGCCATGTCGGCTTGCAAGCTGGCGATGCTGGAGTCGAGCTCGATTTTTTGACGCTCCGCCTGGTTGGCCTGCATTTGCGGCACGTAACCGCCCTTGGCCAGCTCCAGCGTGTTGCTCATTTCCTGGGTCAGGCTGCGCAACTGGATCATGCGGGACTCCAGCACCTGGCGCTGGCCCGCCAACTGTTCGTCCAGCCCGGCCAGCTGGCTTTGGTATTCCGCCTTGCGCGACTGGAACAGTCGGCCTTGCAAGCTCTTGGCTTCACGCACCGACTCATCGTTGGCCTTGAACCGGCGCGCCAATTCGGGGCTCCACTCGATGGCGCCAAAGTCGTTTTGCTCGGCCTTCAGGCGCGACTCCGTGGCCAACAAGTTGATGTACTGCAACTGCACGCTGGTCAACTCGGCGTCCGAGCGCAGGGGGTTGATGCGCAACAGCACATCGCCCTCCTTGACCGTCATGCCCTCTTTGACGTCGATGGATTGAACCACTCCGCCACCCGGGTGTTGGACCGCCTTGCGGTTGCCGAGCACATTCACATTGCCTTGCACCGAGACACCGGCGTCAATCGGCGCGTAAATCGACCACGCCAAAAAAATCAGGAAAAATCCGAGAAACCAAAAAGCAGCCACGCGGCGCGCCGGCGACTCGCTGACGGTCACAGGCTCAATGTCCCGCGGCCGCAGACGGGCTGGGTCGTAGGGGTTCCAGCCGTCAATCCAGTCAAACCATCCCGGGCTGCGTTGGCTCATGGCATGACCCCCGCTGGCGCCGTCGGCATGGCGTCACTTGCTGATACCGACTGCGGGGTTTGAAATTTGCGAATGGCCTCCATGATGGCCTTGGGATGGTCGAAAGCGACCTGCCGCCCCTCTTTGAGAACCAGCATCCAGTCCACCATGCCAATCAAGCGCGGGCGATGGGTGGTCAAAATCACGGTGCTGCCAGATTGCTTCAAGGTGGCAATCGCCTCCATCAGGGCTTGCTCGCCGGGCTCATCCAAATTGGAGTTGGGCTCGTCCATCACCACATACTTGGGCAAGCCGTACAGCGCCCGGGCAATGGCCAAACGTTGCCGTTGGCCGCCAGAGGGCGCGAACCCACTTTCGCCCATGGGGGTGTCGTAGCCCTTGGGGAATTGAAGAATGGTTTCGTGCATGCCTGCCAGTTGCGCCGCTTGCACCACTTTGTCTGCATCCACTTGCCCCAGGCGCGCGATGTTGTCTGCCACGCTCCCCTCAAAAAACTCGATTTCTTGGGGTACATAGCCCACCAGCGGGCCCACCTCATCATGGCTCCAGTCGCTGATCTCAACGCCATCGAGCCGAACAGAGCCGCTCGCCGGCGTCCACACCCCCAGCAACAACTTCACCAAGGAAGTCTTTCCCGAGGCACTGGGGCCCACGATGGCCATCACCTGCCCGGGTTCGAGCGCAAACGAAACATCGCTGAGCACAGCCTTGGTGTGCCCCGGTGGCTGGGCGCAAGCGGCCTTGACCGACACACGCCCTTGGGGCGCTGGCAAGGCCATGGGCGTTTTGCCAAAACGATCGTCATCCAGCAACAAATCGTTCAGGCGCTCAAAAGCTTGTCGGGCGGCCACAATGTCTTTCCATCTCGCCATCAGCTTTTGCACGGGCGCCACCGCCTTGCCAATCAACATGGAGGCCACGATCACCATGCCGCCCGTGATCAGGTTTTCCATGGCCAGGTAAACCGCCAGGCCCAGTTGCAGCGAGGGCAAGGCCTTTTGCAGGAAGCCTGAAAAGCCACCCCACAAACCTGCGGCCTCCGAAGCCTGAACCTGATGGGTCAGAAACTGCCGATGCTGTGCATACCAGCGGTTGCGCACTGCCCCCAACATGCCCAAGGCCATGGTGGTCTCCGCGTGCTTGAGGTTGCTGGCAGCGACCCGCGAGGCCTCAGAGTTGGCGTTGTTGGCTTCTTTCAGAATGGGGGCTGTCCAGCGCATGGTCAGCAGCGAGACCAGCACCATCAAGACCGCCGAGACGGCCGCAAACATGGCCAGGTAGGGATGAAAAATACCCGCCACCAGAATGAACAACAAGGCAAAGGGGGCATCCATCAAGGCCAAGATGGGCGGGCCGGTCAGGAATTGGCGAAGGGCCAGCAAGTCGCCCAGCAGTTGGTGGACGTTGACGTTTTTTCTGGCGACAAACCGCCGGAACGAAGCGTCAAACACATCGGCCGACAGTTCCCAATCGATCCGAAGCGACAGCCTCACCATGAGGCGTGCGCGAATCCATTCGAGCGCAGACCAAAACACATAAAAGCCAACGACCACCAGCGTCAAGGACACCAGCGTCACGCCGCTGCGCGAGGTCAGGACGCGGTCGTAAGCGCTCATCATGTAGAGCATGGGTGTGAGGCCCAAGAGATCAATCGCAAACGTCAACAGAAAAGCCACGCCGGCGGCGCCCTTGCATTGCATCAGCAGTCGCCGCAGCGGCTGGGATGAGCGGTCTGTCGAATCTGTTGCGGGTCCCATCATGCCATTGTCACTTATTTGGGCGGCAACACATCGAGGGCCAGGGCGTCCGCAACGTCGGCCAAATGCGACCCCAACACCGCGACCTCCACTGGCTGTGAGCTCGCGGCATGGAGCTCATAGGACTTGAGCGGGCCCGCATCGGTGGCAAGCACATCCACATGGTCAACGCCAATGGCCAACAAGGCATCGACCAGGGGTGATGCCGAGGATTGCGCATCGGCCAGCAAAGCCGCAAAGGAGCCGGCGTCCATGATCAACTCGGCACCACGCTCACCAAAGACATGCTTGTAGCCGTCGCCTTGCGTATTCACGAAGCCGGACAAAATGTCTTTCAGGTCTTGGATGCTGGCATTATTCCTCCCCAGCTGAACCCATACATCTTGTGCAGCGTTGACCTTGTCCACGCCCAATTCGCTCATGGAGTCAAGGCTCAACGCCATCAGGTGCTGGGTGGCTGGTACATCTGCCATCAGGGTTGCGGCGGGCATGGCGGTCAGCATCCCAGCCTCCAACATGGCTTGCGCCAAGGTTTCGTTCAGGTGAACGCCTGAGGTACTGCTCAGCTCAACAGCGTTCAAGCCATCGACTCTGAGCTGCGCGACCTTGTTTTTCCAGTAGCTTGAATCATGAAGAATCTCGGTACTGAGGAAATCGCCAGATGCATGATTCAGCGCATCCACCACCTGCGCCAAATCATGGGCGATGGGCAGCGAAACACCTGCGACCCCTTTGGCTTGCCACGAGTTCACTTTGAGCGTGAGGTCCAGGCCACTGGTTTTCCAAGCGTCAGACAAGCCCAGGTAATGGCCATTGGCTTCTTCAAAATTCAGCGCCAAATGGTCTATGCCTGACTCTTTCAGGGCTGTAACCAAGCCGGCGTTGTCTTCGATTCGGGCTGCAGGCTGAAGGGACATGAGTCGAATTTCAGACACAGCGGTCCAATAATCGCCGCTGCCTGCCAATTTGAGCTGATAGAAACGATAGGGCGTGTCGTTGTTGAACTCGACGACAGGGAAATTTGTCTCTCGCTGCGTCGGCGGGGTGAGCCCGCCAGCGCTGATTTTGCTGAAAGCAACCCCATCAGTTGAGCCCCAAAGCTCGTATTGGCGCGGGTCTGCCTGGGTGCCTGTTCCCCAAGTTTGCGTGTCCACGGTGGTCAAGCCCAGAGATGTGACCAACTGCGGCGTTCCCAGGTCTATCGTCAAAGGCGCCACATTGGCGATGTCACCATTGCCAGAACGGAACAAGGTCTTGGTGGTACTGAGCTTGTCAAATGCGTAACGTGAGGGACCGCCATTGGTGCTGCCCCAATCGTCGAAACTGTTGCCGTAGAAGGCTTCCGGTGGCAGGCCTTCAGTCCATTGAATGGCTGGCGTCGCAAGCCGAACGGTGACCTCATAAGCTGCGTTTTCTGCCAAACTGATCTTGCCGTCGCCGTTGTCATCGCCCACCAAGGGCAAAGCCGCAATGGCTGCACCGGGCAACAAGCTTTCCGGATCGAGGGCGCCCAGATCAAAGCTCAATTCGGTACTGCTGACGCTTTCGTAGACCCTCACTTCGGACAAGGTCGTTTGGCCGCTGTTGGGGTTGTAGAGTTGAACTTTCAGGTAACGCGCACTCACCGCCTGATCGAACATCAAGTCGGGGTAATCACTGGAACGGTCGTATTGCAATGGCAAATCTTTCACCATCACGATGTTGTAAGTCACGCCATCCGTAGAACTCAGCACCGTGATTTTCTGAGGGTCGGTGGAGGTGTCCACCCAGTTCCACGTGTTGCCGGTCGACAAGCCGATGCCTTGCAACTGTTTGATTTGACCCAGATCGATCTTCAATCCACGGGGGTCAGCCAGGTTGTTCGTTTGCTGAATGGCTGCACGGCTGTCGTAGTTGTTGTCAAAGGCGTGCCAAGGCATGCCCCCTTGGCTGCCCCAGTCTTCGATCGGCGTGGCGTTGATCAGAGTGAAGGCCTTGGCAGGCAAGCCATCGGTTGCATCTTTGAAGCCTCCCTGCAGTTTCAAGGAATCAATTCCCAGAGAACGCATCGAAGCCAGTGAAGTCAACAAGCCGGTTGTCGAAGTGCCCGTGAGGTCCCCCATGTCATAGGTGACCCGAACCGATGAATTTTCGGCTGCACTGATCTTGCCATCCAGATTGGCATCCCCTATCAGGGGCATGGCCGCCATGATCGACACACTGCCAGTTCCATCTTTGACAGTCAGGGACGGGGTCGATGCATCGACGGTGATGGCATTGACACCCAGCCGCATGGCATCCTTGAAGGTGATGGACTGATCCAGTGCCTTCAAGGCTGATGCCTGAATGCCCAAGGCGCTGCCAGCGGCATTGCGAGAGAACAATGACAGGTCCAAGAGGTTGGCCCCGCCATGCGCCTGTGCGTCTGTCAACACGCCGCTGGCATCCACCACCGATTGCAAGCCGCCACCCGCGCCTTTCAGCAGAGCAAGGTCCGAGCCAAGGGCTTGGATAAGATATTCATACTCAGGATCCAACAGCACTTGGTCGATGCCTGCCTTGACGAGCGAGGCTTGCTTGTCCAGCACATAGCCCAAGCTCTGCTCAAAGGTGTTGGGAGAATACAAACGCATCTCGGAGAAGATGCTGTGATAGTCGCCTGCCGAGTTCACTCTGATCTGATAGTAGCGATAGGCCGTGCTGTTTTCGAATGTGATGGGGGCATAGTCTGTGGTGAGCGTTGAGGGCGGTTTCAGGGCGATGGGGTCCGCTGTGACGGCCACAAAGTTTTCACCGTCGTTCGATCCCCATACTTGAACTTTCGTCGGGTCAAAAGAGCTGTTCGTCGTCCAATGCAGGGAAGAGCGGGTCGTCAGGCCCAAAGCGCTGACCACCTTGGCCGCACCCAAGTCGACTTGAATGCCGCGCTCCAATCCGCGCCAGGGCTCGGACTCGCGCAGGTCTGCGCTGGTGTTCACATCGTTGTCGAAAGCCTGCCAGGGTGCCCAACCCCAATCCCATCCCACATTGCCAATGACGCTGTAAGCCGACTGGCTTAATCCTTCGGTCAAATCCGCACCAAGGGCCGTGAAATGAAGCAGCCCGTTGACGGCGGCGTCTTCACTCACAGACAAAACGCCATCGTGGTTGACGTCACCCAGCAAGGGAAGATCCCAAATTGTTTGTTGGGCATCCATGTTGCCCAACTCAAGCATCACCTGCTTTTGCTCGGCCGGCATGAGCAAGCGGAACTCGGAGGTCACCAGCGAGTACTGATTCCCGCTGGTCTTGGTTTCCAGTTTGTAATAGCGATAGGCCGTGCTGTTTTCCAAATCCAGATCGCTGTAATCTGTGTAGATGGTGGTGGGTGGGGTCAAATTGCTTTGTTTGACCAGTGTGTAGTTCACGCCATCGTCCGACCCCCAGACTTTGATGCTGCCCGGTGAACTCTCGACACTGTCATTTGATCGCGTGATGCCAAGTTGGCTCACGGCCTTGGCCTCACCGAGGTCAATGATGTAGCCGCGGCCATCATAGTTGTAGGTGTTGAAAATGCCAGACTTGGTATAGGTGATGTTGTCAAAAGCATGCCAGGGGGCGCCGCCCTCTGTGTTCCACCCATCCCATTGGTCACCCGAACCGATCAAGGTGATGGCATCGTGGCTCAAACGGTCGGTGACATCTTGACGCAGTCCCGCGACTTCCATGCCATGCACACCCAGTCGCCCCAAGTTCAGCAATTCCAGTTTGCTGCGGTACATGCCATTGAGGCCGACCATTTGATCGCTCAGGTCGACCACCAGATCGGTCCCCGCGGGCATGGTGGACGCATCGGCCCACTTCAGTTGAGCCACTTGGGCCGAGTTGATGGTCACGCGCTGGCTCAAGCCCTGGCGATCCGTGTTGATCGCAGCGTGGATATCCCCGGTGGTGACTTTGGACAGATCCAGCAGCATCAGGTCCACACCATGGCTCTTCAGCGATGCAAAGTCCACAGGGCTTGCGGTGGTGGCTGCCTCCATCAATCTGGACGGAGGCACCAGCAGGTTGACCGTCAATTGTTTGTTTTCATCGGCCGTCAAAATACCATTGCCATTGGCATCGCCAATGAAGGCGTTCAGCGTGGCGGCATCTTGCAAAGTCAAGGCAAGGGGGTCGGTCGATGAAGCCATCACGGACTGCACGCCCAGACGGTTGATGTCCGCCACACTCAAACTGCCATCCAGACCTTTCAGGGCTGGTGCGTTCACGGCAAGGACACTGTCAGCGCCCGATCCTGACACTTTGAATTGGCTCAGATCCACCCGCGCCGAAGCGCCTGTGGCTTTGGCGCTGAGCAACACATTGCTCAGGTCCACCTGAATGTTCAAGCCCGACTGGCCCATATTCAGTGACTGCCAGGGCGCGGCGATCAATTTTTGGATATCGGTCGCGGCCGTGGTGCTGCCCACGCTGAAAAGGATGGCATCGATGCCTGCAGAAATCAGCTGGCTGGCTTGGTTCGCCAGCATCTCAGCCTGCGAACTGTCCGCCAGCAACGACACATTCCACTGCGTTCGCTCTGCATCGCTTAAAACACCATCGGCATTGCTGTCACCGATCCAAGGCAGGGCTGACCATGTGGTGACACCGGCAGGCAGTTGGATATCAAATGACCCGGCTTTGTCTGTGGTCGATATTGGCACGGAGCCAGTCACTGTCCCCACATTGGTGAAGTTACCTGAAGCAACAGGCGTGAGCCCATAGTCCTTGAGCAAGCTCGTGGAATTGCTGTAAACCAAATTGTGGGTGGGTAGAACCCCAGGATCTTTTTCCAAAGACATGGCTTTGGCCTGGTCTGCAGTCAACTCCTGGTCCCAGGACATGTACCTGTAAATGCTGCCATTGAAATGGCCACCGTTGGCAGAATAACCCAAGCGTTGCAATTCATCCCAGTTGTAATCCGAACGGGTCTTGGAGCCGTGTGCTGCCAAGACACCATCCACATAAATATCGGTGCCCCGATTGCCCAGGGTGAAGACCAGGGTGTGCCGCGCACCGTCGTTCAGGCGCAAGCCCGATGTGTAAAGGGTCTCTGAGCTGTAAACATAGGAGGCCAAATTGCCATCGCTTTGTATCCACAAGCCTCGGTCGTGGCTTCCGCCGTTCTGGACACCGAACAAACCACCCGCCTGTTTCGTCTGGAAGGTGATGGCGCGGGTGACCGCCGTCTCTGGCTCGTTCAGTCGAATGTCCACATAGGACTTGCCATCAAAGCTCAGGTTCGTGCCCGACATGGCGTCTTGAATCTGGATGGAGTCCACCCCAGCTTGCTTGTAGCCTGCCAGCACACCAGCGCCCCCGTCTTTCGATACGCCAAAATCGTTGGACAAGCTCACCGTGACCCGATCACCGGCAGTGAGAGGATTCTTTTCATCCAGCGCTTTCAACTCAGCCACTTGAGTGGGCAGCAACACCAGCCCGGCATTCAGCCCTGCAGCATGCAGCCCCTGAATTTGGGTACTGAGCTTGGCAACGCTCAGAGCGGCGGCATCCGACACATTGACAGTGACAGCTTGCGCATTGGCCACTTGGGTTTGTGCTGAGAAAAGTGCGACAAAAGCGTCGACCTGCGCAGAAGTGAAGTCGACCTGAATGTCGTCCACACCCGAGGCCAGCAACTCTGTGGTTTTGCCCAGCAAGGTCTTGATGTCCGCGAGTTGGGTGCTTTCGCCACCCAGCAGTCGCACCTCCGAGACCATGAGGTGGTAATCGCCAGATGTGTTCATTCTCACCTGGTAATAGCGGTAGGCCGTGTCGTTTTCAAAGTACACATTGGCATAGTCGGTCACACGCGTGGATGGCGGCACAAGGCTCACGGGATCCGCGGTCACGGCCACGAAATTGACGCCGTCGTTGGATCCCCAGATCTGAACTTTGGTGGGGTCATAGGTGTTGTTGTTGCCCCAGTGCAGGTCTGAGCGGGACGTCAGCCCCAAACCTCGGACCACTTTGGCACTTCCCAAATCCACTTGCAGGCCACGCACCAGCCCGCGAGAGGGCTCGGACTCGCGCAAATGCCCGCTGGTGATGATGCTGTTGTCAAATGCCCGCCAGGGCTCCCAGCCCCAATCCCAGCCAACGTTGCCAATCACAGAGTAGGCGCTGGTGGGCAAGCCATCGGTGACATCTTGCACGGGTGGGCTGGTGGAGACATTCAACTTGACTCGCAATGCCGAGTTTTCGCTTGCACTGAGGACGCCGTCGGCGTTGACATCACCCCATTGCGGGAAGGCAGAACCAAGCAAGGATGCCATGCCCGATCCGAGACTCAGTGTGATCGATGACACCCCCACAGGGGCTTGCACCGCGTCAACACCCAAGCGAAGAATGTCCGAATAGCGCGTTGTGCCATCGGGTGCTTGAACGGCGTTGGCCTTGACCGACAACTTGCCGTTTTGCAAAGAAAAAACGCTTGGATCCACTTGCCATTGACCACCCGACACCGTTGCCACACCGCTTGTCAGGGCGCTCAAATCGTACTTGACGCTCAAGTCACTTTGGCTCGATGCCTGCGCTTGAAGGAATGGCAAAGATTTCACCAAGTCAAGGCGAGCCGAGGTCGCTGAAGGCTGGATCGACACAGTATCGATACCCGCAGCCACAAGGCGAGCCTGATTGCTGCTGGAAAGCAGCCAAGCCGCATCGTCCGCTGAAGCCTTGAGGGTCATCCCCAACGCACTGTCTTCTTGGGCACTGAGGCTGCCATCCAGGTTGGTGTCGCCTAACTGCGGCAGCGCTGGCAGCTCAGTGATGCCAGCGCCGAAATGCCCCAAGGTCACCGAGGCCACCGATTCAACTTCCAGCAATCGCAGCTCTGACACTGCAGCCCAAGAATTGACACTGCCTGCCAGCTTGACCTGGTAATAGCGGTAGGCCACGCTGTTGGCGAACTCGACATCCGGAAAATCGGTAGATCGGCTTGTGGGTGGCGTCAGCGATCCCGTGGCGATTCGAACAAAATTTTCACCATCATTGGAGCCCAAAATTTCGTAAAGCTTCGGGTCAGGGTCTGTGCTTGAGCCCCAGGACTGCGTATCCACGGTCGTCAATCCCAGGCGCTGAATCAGCTTGGGTGTCCCCATGTCAATGCGCAAACCCTGAACAGAAGCCAAGCCAGAATTGCCATAACGGAACAGGGCCAACGACGCTGGGCTTCCATCAAAGGCATAGAGGGGAGCGCCGCCGTTTATCCAATTGTCATAGCTGGTGCCGGAGAAAGCTGACGCCTTCAGCTGTGCGCTTGCATCGCGGAACACTTGCACTGACCCCACGCCATCCACCCCCAATCGAACGAGGTCGGCCAGGCTCAGCGGCAGCGCGTTCGATGATCCTGTGGCGGCACTCAGCTTGATGGCGGCATTCATCGTCACCGCATCTGCAGCAGAAAATCCATCAAACAGGAAATTGCCCGTTGTGCCGGCTGTGCCCTGACCCGTGGCTGCATCGGGGGTGTTCATCAGGCTGATGAGGCTGCTGGCCACCGAAGCATCCAGCGTCGCCTTCACGCGCAAACCGTTTTGATGCAGCTGGCTCAAACCCTGCTTGAGTTCCAACAACTGGTTGCCCGCATTGCTTTGCAAATTGAGCGCAACCTCGTCAATGCCCGCGGCGCTCAGTTGACTGGCCACAGAGGTGGCAATCTGCCAGGAGGTAGGCTCAAAGAGGCGCACTTCCGACAAGGCCAGTCCACTGCCCTCAATGGTTTTTTGGAATTCCAAACGGTAATAACGGTAAGCGTTGGGATTGCTCAAGCTCACATCCGGATAGTCGCCCGGATTCACAGCGGGTTTGTTCAAAGACAAAGCCGTTGTCGTGATTGGTGAAAAATTCAATCCGTCATTGGACCCAAAGACCAACACCGCACCCGGCGAATCGTAGGTTTTGTAACTCCCACCATCGGTGCTCAGGCCAATGCGCGTGATCTGCTTGACCGAACCCACATCCAGCGTGATGTTGTAGCTGCTGTTCGTAGGGTACTGCGATGTTTTGGCTGACCAATAATTGATGAAACCGGTATCGCGCTGATTGTCAAACAGGTTCAAAGGCGCAGACCAATTAGGCGTGGTTGAGCTCAGTTGCGCTGCTGTGATGCCTTCCGTCACATCCGCGGTAACGATGGAGGCTTGCAAGGTCAGCGTCTTGGAAGAGCGTTCGGCGGCATCGAGCACGCCGTCCCCGTTGTTGTCACCCCAAAGCGGTAACGCGCGCGTGCTGGCAAAAACACCCGAACCCATGCTCAGGTTCAGCGAAGGCGCATCCACCTTCAAGCTGTCCACGCCCAGGCGAATCGCATCCATCCAACTCACGCTGCCATTTGAAGCTTTGAGCGCATTGGCATTGACAGAAATCACCGAACCGCCAGACTTCTCTTGCAGTGAGAACTGTTGGATGTCAATCAGTCCCTTGGCACCTGATGTTTTGGCATCCAGCAATTGGGCCGACGCGTCGACCCAATACGTCAAGCCCAGGCTTGTCTCTGCTTTGGCAAGTTGAGCGCCCACGATGCTCAGCAGGTCTGCTTGAGCGGTCGCATG
>JACCDS011300433.1_pt1 | contig 17892 bp, 18 predicted proteins | sample 7446441 | NCBI WGS metagenome assembly JACCDS01 (sample SAMN15323445, study PRJNA562643) | freshwater metagenome | isolation source: river surface water | place: USA:Blue River Watershed | collected 2017-08-17
AAAGAATGGGTATTAGGCGCACATTATAGGCATCAAGCACAAGTAGGAAGCATAAAAAATATGGCATACAGTGATAATACCATCGATGCCTATGCTAAAAGAATTTATGCAAAACAAAGCATGAGTCTAGCCATGATTTACGATAGAGATGTAAATCATTTTTATGGATACGATCACTCATTGTTTAACTACGATGCTTCAAAGGTGCGTCAGAACTACCAGCTCTTTGGCATACAAAGCAATGTAAATTCAAATAGTCAGGCGTATAATAATTTTGCCTACCAAGGGAATTTCGACTTCTATACTGTTAAAGATCGTTACAATGCTAATGAAAATCGTTTTGCACTTGGAACCGACTTCATGTACAAAGAGTTTAAAGCAAACCTTGGTGTTGATATTGCTACGTATGAAGATAGTTCAACTTCAAAAAACAATTTATTCTTTATTGAACCACGATTAAAATTAAAGGAGGCTGGTATAAATTTTGAAATTGGTGCTAACATTTACCAAGAGTTTGGCAACAATAGTAATTTCCATATTTACCCACATGTATCGGCAAATTACAACCTCACAGCAATTGATGCCGTTGTTTATGCAAGTTTATCTGGTCGAATGAAGAAAAATAGCTTACGCGATTTCTACCAAGAGAATCCATTTATTGGAGATAATATTCGAATTTTTAATACGAATGAAAAAATTAATTTAACAGCAGGTATTCGAGGTAAAATAGATGTAAAGAATACCTACCAAATAAATATTCAACACCAATCGCTTTCTAGGGCAGCCTATTTTGTAGCAAGAAATGATGCTTACAGAACGTATGATGTATTATACGACGGTCCGGATGCAGCGCAAACACATATCAGTTTACAATATAACCATGTGAGTTCTGAGAAATTAAGAATTTTCGCAGGAATGGATTATACTATTTTCAAGTTAGACACTATACAATATGCATGGCATCGACCTACAAGTATTGTTAGGTTAGGAAGCACTTATAATATTGCCAATAAATTCTTAATTGATGCCGAATTGTATTCGTACTCAAAAATGAAGGGAAGAGAAATTAACGGAACAGCAAAAACAATCAAAGGTGGTGTCGATTTAAATTTAGGAATCGATTACCGCTATTCTAAAATCATTTCAGTATATTTAAACTTGAATAACCTATTGAGTTATAAACGAGAAACATTCAACTACTACACAGGACTCGGGTTCCAAGCAATGTTAGGTGCTAGTTTCCGCTTTTAATAAAATGCTATGAAAAAAGAATTGTTTAATTATGTACATGAATTGCTTTCCCAAAAGGAATACATCATTGTACCTAATTTTGGTGCATTTGTTCTTCAAAAAACCACTACCTTTTTAAATGATGGCGAATACATCTCCATTATTTTTAGCGCTCAACAGCAAAACGACGACAAAGTATTATCGACGTATATCGCTGAAAAAAATGCTTGTAGTATTGATGAGTCGGATGAATTTATTGAACAGACTTTAGAGGCAATCTATTCGGAGATAGAGCAAAAGGGAACCTATAAGATTGAAGGCATTGGTGAATTTAGAGCAATTAATGAACGCATAGTTTTTAAACCATTCGAAGAACAATTTCTATTAGACGGAAATGCCAATGATACTAAAGAACAAGCAAGTTCAATTGAAAAGGCAGAAATAAAAGAAGAAATTGTTCCTGAGCCAATTCCTGAACCTAAAGTAGTAGAAGCACCAATTACACCTCCAGTTGATGTAAAGAGAGAAGAGAGAAACGAAACTAAGGTTGATATAGAAACCATTAGGCAGACATATGCAGAACGTGCACTTCAGCCTAAAAAAGAAGAGGAAACAAAAACAGAAGAAAAAACAAAAGAACAAGAAAAAGTAAAAGAGCCTATTCTTTCAAAAGAAAAAAAGGCAATTGATTTTTCAAAATTTAAAACACCTGCAATTATTGTAATCGTTATTGCTTTGTTAGGCATTGCGGGATATGTGTTTCGTGCCGAAATAGCGAGTTTATGTAAGCCTACACAAACCAACGATACGACCAGTGTAATTATTCAACAAAACTTAAATCAACTTGCGGATACCTTACAAGAAATACAAAATACGCCAGAGAGTGAAATGAGTATAACAGAGGAAATAACTAGCAGTCAACCGGAAGTTACAGTACCAGAAAATGTTGATGCGAACCTAGAAGTTGCAGCAACTCCTAGCACGAGGACTTATTACGGCAATACTAATGAAACAAAGTATTACGTTACTAAAGCATCTTATTCTGTTTTATCGGATGCAAAAGCAGAGAAAAACAATTTAGATTATACAGGATTTATAGCGAGTATAGTAGAAACTGATGGTGCAAAAAAATACCATGTGGTAATTGGAGAGTTCAACACAATGAACGAAGCCGTAAATGAATTAAAATTTGCCAAAGAGATAGATAAACGATTTTTTTTAATGACCGTAAAACCTAGAAATAAATGATATTACTACAAATTACTGAAAGTATTGGAAGTGATACTATTCAACAAACTGTTCAACAAGTAGCACAAGTAGCAAAGGCTCCAGAGCAATTAAATTTACTTCAACTAATAATGAAAGGTGGATGGGTAATGTATCCCATTTTTATTCTTTCAATTATGGCATTTTATATATTTTTTGAGAGATATTTTACTCTTAGAAAAGCTATTAAAGATGAAAGTTCTTTATTAATGCAAGTTAGAGAGCTAATAAAACAAGGTAATTTAAACTCTGCATTGAGTTTGTGTAAACAATCGAATTCTCCTATAGGAAGAATGCTTCAGAAAGGTTTATTACGTATTGGTAAACCAATTAAAGAAATTGAAGGAGCCATAGAAAACGTAGGAAAACTTGAAGTAGCAAAGCTAGAGAAGAATATCAGTGTATTGGGTATTGTAGCTGGTATTGCACCTATGTTAGGTTTCGTAGGAACGATATCGGGAGTAATTAAAATTTTCTATAACATTTCATTATCGGATAACATCAGCATGGGTAATATTGCTGGAGGTTTATACGAGAAAATGATTACTTCTGCAGCAGGCTTAATCGTAGGTATATTAGCATACATAGCACATCATGTGCTTACCTTAATGGTAGATAAAATTATTTTAAAATTAGAAACGGAAAGTATCGATTTCATTGATCTGTTAGAAGAACCCAGCAAATAATGAATTTACGAAGACGACATAAAATTGCTCCTGAAGTGAGCACGGCATCGATGAACGACATTATGTTTTTTTTAATGTTATTTTTCCTTATTGCCTCTTCTGTAGTAAATCCGAACGTAATTAAATTATTGTTACCAAAAGCTTCTAGCGGTCAGTCGGTATCAAAGAAAACAATTAGTGTTTCTATTACAAAAGATTTACAATATTATGTAGAGAAACAATTAGTTCCTGCAGAGCAAATAGAACAAGTATTAAATTCTTTTTTAAAGAACACAGAAGAATTGACAGTTATTTTATACGTTGATCAAACTGTGCAAATACAAGATGTTGTAGATGTGATGGACATTTCCAATAAGCTAAAAGTGAAATTAGTATTGGCTACGGATCCAAAATAAGTAAACGTAATGAACACCATCGATCAGAAAGAACAAAATCAGCGAACGAAAGCGATAGTTAGCACCACTTTATTGCATGCTATACTATTGCTCGCTTGTTATTTCTTTTATATCAATGTACAAATACCATTGGAAGAAATTGAAACAGGTGGTGTGGTTATTAATTACGGTACGAGTGAAACAGGAATGGGCGACGATTATACCAGCATGGAAGAACCAGCCATTGGTGAGAATATTTCTGCAGAACCTATTGTAGATCCTAATAGACCAAATTCACCTGTCGAATATAGCAACGCAACCGACAAAGATGTATTAACACAAGATTTCGAAGAAGCACCAGCTATTGCCGATAAAAATCCTAAAAGTTCGAACAATACAAATACAACCACTACGAATACATCTACTGAAACACCGAAGCCAAGTGTAGATCAGCGAGCATTATTTAAAGGTAAAAAAAACAATGGTACAGGCGCAGGCGATGGAACAGGTAATACACCGGGCAATCAAGGTGATGTAAACGGTGACCCCAATAGTAACTCTTATACTGGAGGCACTGGTGGAAATGGTAACGGTATTTCTTTGAATTTAACAGGTCGTAAATTCATCAGTCTACCTAAAATTCAAGACGATGGACAAACCTCTGGTAGAATTGCCGTAGAAATTACGGTAGATAAAAATGGTACGATTGTAACAGCAAAAGCGGGAGCCCGTGGTACAACCATATCAAACGTAAATTTGTGGAACAAGTGTGAACGAGCGGTACTAGGTGCTAAACTAAACGCCATTACTTCCGGGCCAGAAATTCAAGCCGGTTCTGTTATATTTACCTTTATTTTAGAATAAAGAAATTGAATTACGAACAAACTTTAGATTTCCTGTATGCTTCCTTACCAATGTTTCAGCGAATTGGTGCGCAAGCATATAAACCTAGCCTCGACAATACTATTGCTTTGTGTGAAGCAGTAGGTAATCCTCAACATCAATTTAAATCTATTCATATTGCAGGTACCAATGGTAAAGGTTCCAGTTCACACATGATTGCTTCAATATTACAAAGCAGTGGTTATAAAACAGGATTATACACCTCTCCTCACCTACTCGATTTTAGAGAACGAATAAAATTAAATGGTGAAATGATATCAAAAGAGGATGTAGTTGATTTTGTAAAAAAATACAAAATAGAAATCGATAGAATTCAACCTTCTTTCTTTGAATTATGTGTAGCTATGGCTTTCCACTATTTTGCAAAGCAAAAAGTAGACATTGCCGTTATAGAAGTTGGCATGGGAGGTCGACTCGACTCAACCAATGTTATTCATCCATTGGTAAGTTTAATTACGAATATAGGATTTGATCATATGCAATTTTTGGGAGACACTCTTCCAAAAATTGCTGCCGAAAAAGCAGGTATCATCAAAAAGAATGTACCTGTAGTAATTAGTGAATATCAGTTAGAGGTATCAGAAGTTTTTAAAGAAAAAGCAATTGAACAAGAAACTGAACTATATTTTGCTAGTAATGATTACCAGTTAACATTTCTAGAAAATCCTAGAATAGATCTATCAACATTTATATGTGATAGTTCACTAATGCAAAACAAAACAATTACTTGCTCATTACCAGGCAGATATCAAGCAAAAAATATTGCAGGTGTACTTAAAACTATAGAACTTGTTAAGAGTAAAGGATTTCAAATTAAGGAAAATCATATTCTCGAAGGAATTCTAAATGTAAAAGAGCAAACAGGACTGCGAGGACGATGGGATGTAATTTCTGAAAATCCATTAATAATAGCCGATACCGGACATAATGAAGATGGTATTAAAGAAATTCTAAAGCAATTAAAGAACTATCAATACAACACATTACATTGGGTTTGGGGAATGGTGAATGACAAAGACCCCGAAAAAGTATTTAAATTACTCCCAAAAGAAGCTACGTTTTATTTTTGTAAGCCTAATATTCCGAGAGGACTTGATGCTATAGAATGTAGAAATATTGCTAAATTACACGGATTAGAGGGTGATGCTTATGATTCTGTGTATAAAGCTTTTGAATTTGCCAAGCAAAAGGCTAAGCCAGATGATATTATTTTAATTGCAGGCAGTACTTTTGTTGTAGCGGAAGTACTTTAATGTTATTTTTACAGAAATAGCCCCATTAGATGCAAAAGTTATTTAATAAATACATCAACTTAGGTATTAGTAAAGAACTTACAATGAACGAAGTTACCCAAGTAAGAATGGTAAACTTTGGGACATTATTTGTAACTATTGTAGGTATAGCTTTTTTTATTGAAAGTTTAAAAATTGGTAGTGTAACATTAAGTATCGCACTTCTCATCTTTCCGATTTTTTTCACCATCATTCCTATTTTACATTATATTAAGAGAAGAGTTATTGCCAGGAACTTATTATTTTTTGGATTATGCCTAGAAATAACCATTTACTCTCTTATTGATAATCCAAGTAGTTTTACCATAAACTATTTTTTTGGTATTGCAATGTTATCTTTTGTTGTCTATAATAACCCAATGAATAGGATTTTGGGCTTAGTGCTCTGTGTCTTTTTATATTTTATTATTGGAGCAATTAGGCCATACATTCAAAATCAACTACCCTACAATGAAGTTATATACATTATGGATGTGCTTACTTTATTTGCAGGAATACTACTATGTTTAAATTATTTTCAACGTATAACCAAAAACCAGCTGGACATTATCTTAAATCAAAAGATAGAATTAGAAAAAATCAATGTAAATAAAAACAAATTAATATCTATCATCACTCACGATATTAGAAATCCAATCAATAACTTAAATCAAGTTCTTAAACTCGATGAAAATAAATCATTGAATGTTGAAGAATTAAACTTTTTGTTAGATAATATTAGAAAAGAATTTATTACACAATTCGATTCCATTGAATTTTTACTTAATTGGGCTCAAAATCAATTAACAGAAATCAATACCAAAAAAGAGATGGTTGAAGTTGATCGTTTAATTATGAATTTAATTAAAGAACTCAACTATTCAATAAATCAAAAAAACATTAACCTAGGAGTAACAATTTGTGGTGACGATACGGTTAAAATAGATAAAACTCATTTAATTATAATTTTAAGAAATATACTTAATAATGCTATTAAGTTTAGTAATCACGATGGTAACATTAATATAACTACTAGTAGAGATAAAAATGTATATACGATCGACATTGTAGATAACGGAATTGGGTTTCCAAACGGAACCTATTATGATTTTGAAGAGATTAGCCTCATTACACAACAAACAGGAACCTTTAGAGAAAAAGGGAATGGTTTAGGATTAATTATTTGTAAAGAATTGGCTGCAAAAAATAATGCAAAAATACTTTACAAGAGTAATTACCAGGCTGGCGCTACAGTAAGATTGCAAATTGTAAACTAAAAATGATAGAAGAGCAATCAATATTAATTATTGATGATGAAATAGACATCTGTTTTTTATTAACTACTATTCTCAAAAAGAAATATAGTACTGTAGATAGTATTCATTCCATTCAAGATCTAAAAAACACTGATATTCGTAAATATAATTTAGTTTTCATCGACAATAATTTATCGGATGGAAGTGGCTTTGATGAGATAAAATGGATTCTAGATATGAACACCGACTTAAAGATTATAGCTATTAGTGCATTTGATACTATAACTGAAAAAAATTCGGCATTAGAAAAAGGTGCTCATATTTTCATTGGCAAACCATTCAGTCAATCATTAATATTAAAAGTAATTAATGAACTTATTTCATAGAGATGAAGTATAAAAACTCCATAGAAAAACGTTGGTTACTATATACGATGATACTTAAAGCATCGTGGAAAGAGTTTTTGGAGGATAATGTCATAAAACTTAGTGCATCACTTTCATATTATACTTTGTTTTCCTTGGCTCCAATGTTAATTGTTATAATTTCATTAACTGGAATATTTTTTGGGAAACAAGCTGTAACCGGAGAATTATTTGTACAAATAAAAAATTATGTTGGTGATGATGCAGCATTGCAAATTCAAAACATGATTGGTAATGCAAATCTCTTACAAGAAAGTGTAAAGGCTAGTATCATTGGTATCATCACCATGATAATTGGTGCAACAGGAGTTTTTGCAGAAATACAAAGTTCAATAAATTTCATGTGGGGCATTAAAACCAAATCTAAGCGAGGAATTCTTAAATATTTTATAAATAGATCATTGGCTTTTTTAATTCTATTAGGAATGGGCTTATTGCTCATAATAAGTTTGCTAATTAATAGCATTATACAAAGTTTCAGCTATAGAATAAATGAAAAGTTTCCATTTTTCCCGACAGAACTCGCCAGCAACTTGAATACAATATTTATTTTTGTTATATTGTCAATACTCTTTGCAGTGATATTTAAAGTATTGCCTGATGCAATCATACATTGGAAAGATGCTCTAATTGGCTCTATTTTTACTAGTGTGTTATTTATGTTCGGGAAATGGGCAATTGGGTTCTACTTAAGTGTAGTAACTTTAGGAAGTACCTATGGAGCTGCTGCATCATTAGTAATTATATTATTATGGGTTTATTACTCAGCCATTATCATTTATTTTGGAGCTGAGTTTACACATATGTATGCATTGCATGCTGGAAAGGGTATTACAGCAAGTAAGAATGCAGTTTTCATACAACATAGAGAAGTGAGAGTGAAAGTGCAAAACAAAGAACAACAACAACACCTACATAATGACACAATTACAAAAAATACTCATAGCCGATGACGACGTCGATATGTGTACTCTACTGGGGAAATTCCTCCAAAAAAATGGATACGATGTTCAATGTTCGCATAAAGGAAGTAATGCGATTGAACTTTTAAGGGAAAATGCATATGATTTATGTATTTGCGATTTTCGCTTAGGCGATATGGATGGAATTGAATTGGTAGAAAAAATTAAAGCATTAAATAAAGGAATAAAAATATTAATGATTACTGGTTACTCCGACATTAAAGTAGCCGTGAAAGTAATTAAGATGGGCGTGTTTGATTATTTAACTAAACCTATCCTACCCGATGAATTATTAGTAAGTGTAAAAAAAGCGTTAAATCATGAATCTCAACCTGAACATGAAGCACAAACAACATCTACTAGTACAATCAAAAGTTATAACACTGCATATATTGTAGGTACAAGTAAACAAGCAAAAGAATTGTATAAACAAATCGATTTAGTTGCACCAACTCCATATAGCGTTATTATTTATGGAGAAACAGGTACTGGGAAAGAATCGGTTGCTAGAACCATACATGAACGCAGTAACAGAGCAAATGCAGCTTTTGTAGCACTCGATTGTGGCGCAATCTCAAAAGAACTTGCAGGCTCAGAATTGTTTGGACACGAGAAAGGTTCTTTTACAGGTGCTTTATTTAATAAAACAGGATTATTTGAATTAGCAAATGGAGGAACTTTATTTCTAGATGAAATTGCAAATTTGCCATATGATACTCAAACTTTGCTCTTGCGTGTAGTTCAAGAACAAAAACTAAAAAAAATTGGTGGAAATGCAGAAATACCTGTAGATGTTAGAATAATTGTAGCTTCTAATGAAAATTTAATGGATGCTGTAAAGGCAGGTAAATTTAGAGAAGATTTATACCACCGCTTTAATCAGTTTGGTATAAACTTAGCTCCATTAAGAGAAAGAGATAAAGACATCATCTTATTTGCAAATTATTTCTTAGACATTGCTAATAAAGAATTGAATAAAAACATCATTGGATTTGATGAGGAGGTATTACAAAGTTTTAATACATACGCATGGCCAGGAAATTTAAGAGAACTTAGCAATGTAATTAAACGTGCATGTTTATTAAGTACTGGTAATTTTATTGAAAGTAAAAATTTACCACAAGAAATTGTAAACAATATCATTTTATCATTCTCCGACGATAAAAAAATTGAGAAAAAAGCAAAAGATATTAGTTTAAGAAATGCTGCGGCAGAAGCCGAGATGGAAACAATTTACAATGTTTTAAGAAAGGTGGAATTCAATAAAACGAAAGCAGCAAAAATGTTAAATATTGATCGTAAAACTTTGTACAATAAAATGAAGGCTTACAATCTCAACAATGGAGGCGATGACGAAAGTTAATAAATATGGGATAACACCCCTTTATTTCATCATTACTACCTTTGTATGTAGTATTCCATTTATAGCTTATTTGCTTGGGTTCGAATTTAATTATAGCGATAAAATCGTAAACCTAAGCGATGTACAAATCTTAAATGAAATTGCATCCAATGAAATATTAACTCCCCTATTAAAAGGAAAGTTTATACATACGTCAATAGTAAGTTTTTCTATTACAATTGCATTCGTAACTACCATACTCTCCTTTGTCGATTATTTTATCAAAAAAAATGCTAGTACGCCCATTGTAGGTATTGCATTATTTTGTGCAGGTATGTTGGATTTGGTACATATCATTAGTGCCGACCAAATTATTAATTACCAATTAAGTGATATCTATATTAGTTCATTTACTTGGTTGTTTTCTAGAGTATTCCATGCCGTAATTTTGATGTTCGGAGTTAGTGTGTTTTTATTACAACGTAAAGACACCTTTATAGAAGAGTATAAAAGTGAACGTTATTTCATAGGATTTATAGGCATCATCTTTTTATTATTATCAATCAATGCCGTATTAATTATTACCGACCAATCGATTAGTACTCCAAAAATGATTTACCCGGATGCCCTAATTTCTCATCCGTATGACCTGATTCCTTTATTTCTATATGTAATTGCTGGATTGTTTGTTTTTCCAAAATTTTACCAACAAAATAAAAACACATTTTCGCAAACTCTAATCTTAAGTTTAATACCTTCTATTATTGCCCAATTACACATGGCATTTGGATCAAAGGAAATTTACGATTATCATTTTTTTGCTGCACAAATACTAAAATCTATCTCTTATTTTGTTCCATTTATTGGTTTAACGATTAATTATATCGACACTTATCGTAATGAAACCAAAGTATCAGCTGAATTAGATGTACAATTAAAATCTAATGAAGAAATTCAAAACACATTGGTTGGAGTACTCGATGCCTCTTTGAATAGTATCATGGCGATGTCGCCAATAAAAGATGAACAAAACGAGGTTATAGACTTTAACTGGACCATGGCTAATAACCGAGCACTAAGTAATATGGGTTATACATTTGAACATTTACAATCAAATACTTTTTTCAAAATATTACCAACAGGTTCTTTTCTTTTCAATAAATATAAAACAGTTTACGATACAGGCATTCCCGATAGGTTTACTATTTTCACTGAAACTACAAACAGCCATTATGATATTTATGTAACCAAATTTGCTGATAATATTGCCATCACATTTATGGATATCACTGACCAGATTTTAGGTCAAGAAGCCATCATGAATTATCAAAAAATTTATTCTGCAAATAAATTTGCTAGACTAATGACCCATGAGATTAGAAATCCTCTAACTAATATCTTATTATCTGTAGAACAATTAAAAGAAGAAATAAGCGAAAACGAAAACAGTAAACTTTATATCGATATATTAAAAAGAAATACATTACGAATTAACGAATTGATTTCAGAAGTGATGAATGCTTCAAAACTTACAGAGTTAGAATTTAGTACTGTTTCATCTCGACTATTTATTTTACAATGTATTGAAGATGCCAGAGATCGATTGAAACTTAAAAACATTAAACTAGAGCTGAACATTGGGGTTGATATTGAATTGGAAATTGACATGGAAAAAATGAAGATTGCTATTTTAAATATAATTCTAAATGCAATCGAAGCCATGGAATCGCAAAAAGGAATATTAACAATAAATGCAACTACAGAAAAGGAAGAGCTCGTAATTGAAATAATTGATAATGGTGTTGGTATATCTGCAGAAAATCAAGAGCGACTATTTGAACCATTTTTCACCAATAAACCAAAAGGATTTGGTATTGGTCTTACCGCAACACAAACCATCATTTTTAACCATCATGGAAATATTAAGGTGAAAAGTGAACTCGGTCGTGGTGCAACCTTCATTATAAGAATTCCCATCAGAGCAAAACGTTATACAAATTAATCGGATATCCCTATCAACCTATATCTGAAATAAGGTGTATTCTTTATTGGCTTAATTTTAGTACTACTAAGTGTAGATTCTACGTCTACCTAATTTAAAAAGCCTATTCTATGTAATAGGATAGGTTTTTTTTAAAAGTTGACTAAGAGTTTTAAATAATCTACATAGCATATTTTCTACAATTCGGGGAATTTGGTCCACAAAAAATAAGGCTCTAAAATAACCTCAGCTAGAATAGATTAATAAATTAAATATTTTTTAATAAATAAATATTAATTAAAAGGCTCTAAAAATGAAGAAAACACTATATATCCTTACTTTAATGCTATTTTCAGCATGGATATACACGTATTTTGTTTTGAGTATGCAAGGTTTGGTACATTTTTTATTACTTATATCTAATGTAAGTTTAATGATAGCGATTTTATACAGTAAACGATTGTCATAAAAAACTTCCTACAGTTTAGTTTAGTTTATACGGAGAATGGGTAACTCCGTACTTAGAAACAACCGAGGCGCCCGCCTCGGTTTTTCTTTTTCAGGGCATTTATAGTATATTTAAGCATATTTACTACATATGTCGATTTACAGTTCCAAACAACAAAAAATAATCATTCTGGTTATCATTCTCTGCTTAGGAGTATTTTTGGCATATTCATTAAAAGATATTTTATCCGCAGGTTTAGGTGCCATCATTGTCTACTCATTATTACGTAATAATTATATAAAGCTCATTAACGAACGAAATTGGAACCGTCCGTTGGCAGCTCTTTTTATAATATTTAGCTCTTTCTTGGTAATTATTCTCCCCTTCTTAGTTTTAAGTTGGATGGTAGTAAACAAAATAAGTTTTTATGCTTCTAACACTACAGAGATTAATGAAATCTTACGTCATTTTTCTACTCTTTTTGGTGTCGACTTTGCCTCAGATCGAGTTGTTGACCTAATAAGTAAAATTGAGTCATGGGCTCTGGGTTCATTCCCAAGTGTGGTAAGCGCAATTCTCAATATTTTCTTATTAATATCCATCATGTATTTTGTTCTCTATTTCATGTTTACCCAATACGAGAATTTCGAAAATGCACTGTTAAAATATTTGCCATTCAAAGAAAAAAACTCTTTGCTTTTAGCAGATGAACTTCAAAAAATTACACAAACGAATGTCATCGGACAGGGAATTATAGCGCTTGCTCAAGGCACTTGTGTTGGCTTAGGTTTTCTTATATTCGGTTTAAATGACCCACTGTTTTGGGGTGTACTATCAGCATTGTTAAGCTTTGTACCATTATTAGGTTCTGCGTTGGTTTTTATACCTGCAGGTGTTATTGCCTTGAGTTATCAAAATTATTTCGCAGGAATTGGTATACTCGTTTGGGGTGTATTAATTGTTTCAAACATCGACAATGTTTTACGTTTAATAATCAATAGAAAAATAGCTAACATCCACCCTATTATTTCTATTATTGGAGTAATTATTGGTATACCTATGTTTGGAATACTAGGATTGGTTTTCGGTCCATTGCTCATTTCTTTTTTTATTCTATTGATTTCTATCTACGAAAATAAAAACACTAAACCTTACACAAATCCAATATTAACCAAGCCTAAAGAGGAACATGAAGAAAACCTATAAAATATTAATAGGTATTACTCTGCTCTTTTCCATATCGACACAATCGAATGGAACTACTATTTCTGTATCCGATTCAAGCAAACATAATAAACAACACTCAAAATTTGATAGTGTGTTTATTCGGTTCTCAAATAAAAATAGACTTGGAAACTTTCTTTATAAAAATACTTTTAAACAAACTAAAGTCGAAGAAGCTCCCATTGACAATATGCAATCAAAGCAAAAACAAGATCGCATTAATAAATTCAATGGAAAAGTAATTCGTAACGTTTACATTAAAACTCTCGATCCATTCGGGACCGAAGTAGATGATACCTTGATTTTACGCAAAGGTTTCATTGAAGACATTGGGAACAAAATTAAGGTGAGTTCTCGAACAAGTAATATTCAAAGTTTAATTCTCTTTCAAAAAGGCGATATCATCGACCCCTTGCGTATAAAAGAATCTGAACGTTTATTGCGTAGACAAGAATACATTCGCGATGCTAGAATTATAATTCCAGCAAACGTTAAAAAAAATGCCGATTCTGTTGATTTGATTGTGATTGTTCAAGATCGTTGGTCTATCAATGCCAGTGTTGGTGCTAGCACTACCTCTTCCGAATTTCGAGTTACCGAATCAAATCTTTTAGGTACAGGTTCTCGTATTACCCAAGCAGGGCAATATGATATACCCAAAGGAAAATTTTCGAATTGGCAAGGTGAACTAAGCGATAATAACTTAAAAAATACCTATGTCGATGGTCGATTATTTTATAATATATCCCCGAATCTACGATATCATGGTATAAATTTTAATAGAACGTTTTTCTCTCCTCTTACAAAATGGGCGGGTTCTGCTGGTATGTCACGCTACAATGAAAATAAAGAATACGTAGTAGATGATGGCATTATTATACCTGCCAAACTTGTTTACAACATAAGCGATGTATGGCTTGGAAGAAGTATTAAAATCAATCAGAATACAGAAAACGGAAGAACTAATTCCTTAATCCTTGGTTCTCGTTTTGTTAAAACCGATTTCATCCTTCGACCTGATTTATCTCTCGATACACTCGATTCATACAGAGATGTAAATTTGTATTTATTCAGTTTAGGTTTTTCGAGTAGACGATATTATAAAGACAAAAAAATCTATCGATTTGGTAATACCGAGGATATTCCAGAAGGACGTAGTTTTAACGCTATTTTCGGAATCCTCGATGAGGAGAAAACTCAATACACTTATAATGCCTTGAAATATTCTGCTGGTCAGCATATCTTAAACTTTGGATACCTCTCTGGCTCTGTTCAGTATGGAGTGTTTTATAACAACTACATTCCATCGAGAGGAGTTTTTAATGTCGACTTAAGTTATTTCTCCGATTTATGGAGCAGAGGACGTTGGAACATGCGACAGTTCGCTTACCTTCAAGTTACCAATGGACTAAATAGAACTGCCAACGAATCTATTTCTTTAAATGGCAGAGGAACTGAGGGTTTGTATGGTTTCAATAGTTTCGCTGTATTGGGTAAAAATAAAACATTACTTAAGCTAGAATCCATTATATATACCCCTTTCAACTTTGCAGGAGTGCAAATTGCCTCTGTGGTGTTTGCAGGATTTGGAAAAATTGGCCGCCCGATTAATAGTACAATTAATCCAAACACCATTTATCAGGCCTATGGATTAGGTTTTCTCTTAAGAAAAGAAAACTTAGTAGTAAATACTATTCAAATCACAGTAGGTTTTTATCCTAATATACCAACAGGAACAGGTACTAATTTTAAATTCAATCCTATTGGAATAAATAACCTAAATTTGAGAGACTTCGATGTGGCTAAGCCAGATTTACTAAATTATAGATAACATGGAAAATAATATACGCGACGATGTGAAAACACTCGTTAATGAAAGTAAAGCTTATATTAATTTACGCACTCGATTATTGAGTTTACAACTTCGTAAAACATCTGCAGAATTAATATCGAGCATTGGTACAAGTGCCATGCTTATGGTTTTTGCATCCATGAGTTTTCTTTTTGCCAGTTTTGGTTTGGCTTATTATTTAGCCGACCGTTACCAAAGTTTTAGCATTGGCTTTCTATTGGTTGCAGCTCTATATTTTATTATGCTGATGGTAGTGCTGTTGTTAAGAAATACGTTAAAAAATTACATCAGTAATGCCATTATTAAAGAACTATTTAAGGAGGAGGAGCAAGATGAAAATTCAAAATAAAAGCGATTTAGATAAAGAAATTTATCGCTTACAAATAGAAGTAAAAGTAAAGGAACAAGAAATACAATCGCGCTTCGATGCTTTATCTGATCAAATGGAACCAGGTAACTTATTAAATATGGGAGTGAAATCTTTCTTCCATCAGCAAACAAAAAATAATACTGTAATTACTACTACCCTAACCATCTTAGCAGGTTTTATTGTAGAACGTGTTATCCTTCGTAAATCAAATATTTTAGTGAAGTATGGTATTGCTCAATTAGCTATGGGCTTAGTAAGCCGATTAGCAGAACAAAATTGGTACCCTGAAGTAATCAATAAAATTAAAAATGCTTTACAACAAGCAATCGATACACAATTAAATAACGATGAAGAAGAATCGGATGAAACTCGATTAAAAGACTAATTGCTTTTTCTCACTTTTTTATAAAGTCGTATCCCTAACACCAATACTAGCGTTACGATAAGTAAGCCTGCCATACCATACATCAATCCTAAGGTGTCTTTTAGTACCACTATAAATACAATACTTACTAAAAATACAGTAGCTAACTCATTCCATAATCGTAATTGAAACGACGACCAAGTAAATTTTCCGTCTTGTATTTGGTTAATGATGCGTTGACATAACAAATGATATAAAAATAATAAGACTACGAATCCGAACTTTAACATTAACCAAAAGGAAGTATAATAATTTGTTATATAAGCTAAATATACTCCTGTAACTATAGTAATTACAGCCGATGGCCAAGTAATTCCATACCACAACCTACGTTGCATTATTCTGAATTGTTTTTGTAAAATATCTCTTACTTCGTTTTCTTTCTCGTTCGCTTCTACATCATATATAAACAAACGAACAATGTAAAACAAACCTGCAAACCAGGTAACAACAAAGATGATATGTAGGGCTTTCCAGTAAAGCATTTTATTTAATTGTTAATTGTTAATTGTTAATGAGGGGCAGATTATCATTCATCATTCATCATTTATCATTCATCATTCATCATTAATTAAGCACTATTGTTCCGGTGCTAATGGTATTACTCTTATTTAAATCTTTATCTAATATATAATAATCGAACTTAACAGTATCCGCTAGTACTACACTAATATTTACTTTTACTTCTACTTCTGCTTTGGTTGATGTTCTTGAACCAAATTCTTTAATCCTTGAATTAAAATTTAAAGTGTCGGTAGTACCAGGAATTAAAATCTTTGTAAAGATACCATCAATTTTTTCGAAATAATCAATTTTAACATTGGTATCAAAAGGCGCTGATGTATCTGAGGTTGACAAACCTACGTTACCATCACCATCTGTAAAAGTAAATTTAAGTACCAAGGTCGTATCCTCGCCTTGTTCATTCTGCAATAGATAATACGATCCTTCTAAAATAATAGGTCTATTATCATACTCTTCTAGTTTATTGCAAGCAAAATAAACCGTGCTAAAGAGCACTGCCATCAGGGCGAATTTAATTTTGTTCAATTTTAGGTGATTTACCATATTGAATGTAAATTTACGAAAATTAATGAACGTAGAAGCATGACTGAAATTACGAAGGAAGAAATCTTTTCGATCGATAGTCCCATACAATTTGAGGATGTAGCGCTACGTATTTTTAAGTATCAAGCAGAATTTGTGCCAGTATATGCCGAATTTGTAAAACATTTGGGTATTCAGCCCTCTCAGGTAGAACGCATAGAGGATATCCCTTTTTTACCCATCGAATTTTTCAAATCGCATCAAGTTTCAGTTCCTATGGATAACAGCTCCATTGTATTTAGCTCCAGTGGTACAACAGGCACAATTACCAGTAAACATCATGTAAAAGATATCAGCCTTTATGAACATAGTTTTAACAAGGCATTTGAGCTTTTTTATGGTGATGTGAGCAATTATATGGTGATTGCTTTACTTCCATCGTATTTAGAACGAGGTGGCTCATCGTTAATTTATATGTGCGACCAACTCATTAAAAATTCAAAGGATGAGCGAAGCGGTTTTTATTTAAACGAATTCGAGAAAATAAAATCCATCATTCAAGAAAACGAAGGATTTAAAAAGGTGCTTTTAATTGGTGTTACCTATGCCCTGCTCGACTTTGCAGAACAATTTCCTTTTGCTATGGAAAATTGTATAGTTATGGAAACTGGTGGTATGAAAGGCCGAAGAAAAGAAATGTTACGAGAAGAAGTTCATGCTATTTTATGTGAAGCTTTCCATATCAGCAATGTTCATTCTGCAAAAGATAATACGATCCTTCTAAAATAATAGGTCTATTATCATACTCTTCTAGTTTATTGCAAGCAAAAT
>JACCDS012373484.1_pt1 | contig 17884 bp, 16 predicted proteins | sample 7446441 | NCBI WGS metagenome assembly JACCDS01 (sample SAMN15323445, study PRJNA562643) | freshwater metagenome | isolation source: river surface water | place: USA:Blue River Watershed | collected 2017-08-17
AAAGATATTCGGGACCTACGAGGACTCATCGAAGCGTGGCGGCAGGCGAGACAAACCGCATGGCAGACTTTCATCAAGCTGTTGACCACCGGCGTTTTGGTGGCGCTGATTGTTGGCGCAAGCATCAAGTTAAAGCTCTACGGGGGTGTCCAGTGATCGAGACGCTTCTGGGTGGGATGTTAGGCGGTGCCTTCCGTTTGGCACCTGAAATTTTGAAGTGGCTTGACCGAAAAGGAGAGCGCGGCCATGAGCTGGCCATGCAGGACAAGGCTCTGGAATTCGAGAAGCTACGCGGTGCCCAGCGTATGGCTGAGATCGGCGCCTCCGCCGATTTAGCTTGGAATACTGGCGCCATTGAGGCGCTTAAGGAAGCAGTGGCCGCGCAAGGGCGGCCGTCGGGAGTGAGGTGGGCTGACGCGCTGTCGGCTAGTGTTCGGCCCGTTATCACTTACTGGTTTATGGCGCTGTACTGCGCCGCCAAGACGGCCGCATTCGCCGCTGCAGTCACTGCGGGTGCTGGCTGGGGAACGGCCATCTTGCATGCTTGGACGGAGGGCGATCAAGCGCTCTGGGCCGGTGTGCTGAACTTCTGGTTCCTCGGGCGCGTGTTTGACCGGGTGCGGTCGTGATCGAGATGCCAAAAGCAGCCATTGAGCTGGCCAAGCGCTTCGAGGGATTCGAGCGCAGGGTGAAGCGCGGAATCGAGATCACCGCCATTCCCTATATCTGCCCAGCAGGTTTCTGGACGATTGGGTACGGCCACCTTTGCGATCCCAAGCATCCGCCGATCACGGAGGCAGAAGCTGATGTCTATCTGGCGCGTGATCTACAGACGGCACTAGCGGCGACTCTTTGCTATTGCCCGGTGCTGGCCACAGAGCCCGAGAGCAGGCTTGCTGCCATTGTGGATTTCACCTTCAACCTCGGGGCTGGGCGGCTGCAGACGTCGACGCTCCGGCGGCGAGTCAATCAACGCGACTGGTTTACGGCCGGGCAGGAATTGCGCCGGTGGGTCTACGGCGGCGGCAAGGTACTGCCGGGGCTCGTCACAAGGCGGGAGGTTGAGGCCGCTTGGCTGCTTCGCAACACCTGATCTTGAACCGCGCGGAAGAGCTTGGCTTTACCGCCGAACAGCGCGTTCATATCACCCACATCAACACGGAGCAGGAACCATGAGCAATCGATTCAAAAAGGCAGTCATCGACGACGTGTCCTCCCGCAGGATCGACGAAACCTTGCAGGCAAGCCTGCTGGACTTGTTTGAGTACGCCATGAAAACGGTCGCGACGACCCTTGTCCGCGAAGCCAAGTTCGATATGTCAGATTTCGCTACCGCCAAGGAGCGCGGCTGCGAGGACTTCGCGTTACTCGTGAGCCGGGCCCGCGCCGACTCGCGGAACGAATGGTTAGGAGCGTTTCAGCGGGGCGAGCAGCGCCTCGATGTGATCGGCCACCTCGAGTAACCTTGCTCAGTCCGTCGTCTCGGGCACATCCCAATCGGCCAGCCTTGCCTCGCCGGTCTGATAGAACTGCTTCACCAGCTTCACGTACTCCAGAAAATCCCGGTTCTCGGTTGCCAGCCGGTTGGCCATGTCCCAATCGATCTCATCTCTTTCGCGGGCAGGAATCAAGACCTGACTTTCTGCCGGGTTGTCGGCATCCAGTTTGATCAGACCGATGCCGTGCGCAGCGAACAGCATTCGCAGCTCCTTGAGCGTGTCCTGGCCCTCGATCTCAGCTGCGACCAGATAGCCGAAGTTCGCCCACGACGAATTGGAAACCGCCTGGAAAAAGCATTCACGCACGTTCGACCGGTTGATCAGCAATTTGGCCTCAAACGACCACAGCTTGGTGCGCTTGTCGGAGTACTGATTCACGCAGTCCCGCACTTCCTGGTGCCACTCAGCGCCCAAGTCCTCCATCCCTACCACGTCCGGATACAGCCAGCGATTGCCGTTCGGCCCGCGCTTGTTCGATGAGCGCTTCTCGTCGATGCGCTTTGAGTGGACACCAAATTCCTCCCACAGGTAGAGCGACAGCAGTGGGTACAACGCGTGTTCACCTATCGTCTTGCCGTGAGCGTCTACCGTAGCGGTAGCTGTAGCGCCCTCAGCCGCCGCAACTTCAGCGACGTCAGATTTTTCGGTGTAGTAGTACTTGCGTGGTCTGCCTTCGGTCGTCTTCAGCTCTGGGTGCCGCTTCTGCAAACTGGGTCGCCGCGAGCCAATTTCCGCAACCAACTGCTGCACCAAGTCGCTATCGGTCTTGATGTAGCCGCCCTGACTGTTGGACTTTTTCTCCTGGCACTCCGCTGGGTAAGTGCTAAAAATCCACTCGGCAATCTGCCTTGCCGTCAGCTTTTCCTCGGGGCGCACTTTCAAACAATCCAGTACGGCCTTCGCCAGATTCAATGCCATATCGTATTCCCAGTCTATGAAATATTGACGTAGAAGCGGCCACTTCGGCCAAGGCTGACGCCTCGTTTCAAGTCAACAGCGAAACACTCGACCCAGTGTTTCCCTCTGTAAAGGGTGTGCTCCCATATCTCTGAACCGGAATGATCGAACCCGCCCCTGAGGCACCTTGCGGCTCTTGCCGCCCAGCCGGTGTTAACGATCTGCCATTTGATCGCTATGCCATTTGTGAAAGAGTGCTTTGCGCTGAAGTGAAGCCACGTGTCTGGCGACAAGGCAGGTCCATCAGAGCGGTAGGTTCCGAGGAAACTTCCCTCTTTGGACGAATGCAGCGTCGCAGTGATTTCAATTCGTCCAGCAGGCAAGACAGGCCAAGGGGGCCGGGTAACATGAGACACATCATCAATCTGAGTCTCGATAAGCTTTGCCGCCTTGGTGAGAGCAACTGACTTGGCAAAATCATCACCAAAAATCCTTCGCCATTTGACGATGCTCTCGTCACGATCTGTCTCTACGTAAGCATCCTCAACCCACTCAGCGTAGCGATTGATGCAAGTTCTGAAGTTGGAATACTTGTCTTGATCCCAATGTCTAGTGAACGATTCTGACGGCAATTTAGGATTCACAACCTCGGGCATATCAGGGTGCTGTTGCAGGTATGCATCCAGTCTCTTGATCACTGTCCAGAGCGCGGTTGGCGTGTCTGAGAATTCGTTCCCCAGCTCGTCAAGCCAAGATATGCGTTCACCAATCAACGTCGTCAGCAGAATTGATTTGGCTGAAAATGTCAGCTTGAAATCGCGCAGGTACTTCAGAATTCGGACAACCTTGATCAACTGGTTGTTGCGAACATACCCGTTCCGCTGCAAGAACCACTCTGTATATCCATCGGGATTTGCCTGCTCCTCGGCGTCATCCTTGCGATTCAGAATCCATTCCGTGGTTTCCCAAATGCTGGCTCTGCGGATACACGGTACTACATCGATTGAGAACTCCCCCGCATACTGAATCGTCACGCAACGCGTCTTGCGCGACACCTTGTCAGAATAAGTGCCGTGCGCCTTGAACTGGTCATACAGATGTTCGATGTAATCTGCCGGAGTCCATTCTTCGTGCGGCTCTACAAAAGCAACCACATCCGCGTCAAACGATCCAGCGATTCCAGCTGGCTTGATGATGGTGCGATGCGCCCATGACCCTTGTGGTGTCGTATCGATCAGAATGTCAGAAAAAATATCAAAGCCTTCGACAGCGGCAACGATGGCATCCACTCGCGCTTTCAGCGTGTCAATGCGCGTCTGGTTGAGATTGATAACGTCAACCAAGAACGTATTGAAATGTTCGGCCAGCCTCATTGATTTCCTCTGAGCAACTGCCGAATGGCCGCTGAGTTATGTGTGAAGTCCTTGTCTGCTCGGCTTATCAAATCATCGAGGGTGCCAACATCATCAAGTGACAATGGCAGATCTGACTCGAAATTCACCCTCACGGACTGATGCTTGTCCAAAATGAGCTGTGTGACATTGCTGGCCGTTGCCGCTTGGAGGTTCAACAGCATTGAGATGAACTTGGAAATCCCCCAGCCATTCAGGAATCCCCATCTTTTATCCGCATTAGAAAGCGGGTAGTAGTTCTTGCCAATCCCCGTGCCTACTGATAACAACCGAATCGCGGAACGCTCCGCTCCGAGGCGGGTAAGGACTTCGGTAACTGCAACTAACGAAGGATTGTTCGCCCATAGCCCGCCGTCGCTCAACTGATACGGGCCCACTCTTGATGGAGCGAAGTACGACGGCGCACTGCAAGAAGCCAATACAGCATCAACGACCTTAACGTTGCGGTCGCGAACAAACTTCTCGTCGTACGCAGACTTGAAAACATGCACGCCACCATTGCCGATGTCTGTCGCCGGGATAACAAGTCTTGTCCGTGCATCTGAGAGCGTTGCATCTTCAAAAACAGAAACCAAAGCCGCACGCAGAGGCTCGCTCGAATAGCGAGGGGCAACGGTGCCGCCGAATGTCCACCTCTTCGGTCTGAAGATACTCGGCCCCTTTTCGCGATAAAGCTCTGTAACCTTTGAAATCGGAATGCCAAATGCAATCGCGGCGGCGATGATAGAACCAGTGCTCGTGCCAGCAATCAGATCGAATTCACTGTGAAATTCAGTTTTGAATTCCTTCTGAATGCGCTCCAGGACATGGCTAGCATAGATTCCGCGAATTCCACCGCCATCAATTGCGAGCAATTTCATAGTAACCAATCTCGTCACCCGCCGTTCTTGCCGGATGTTCGGATTTGTTGGTACACAGCCCGCATCAGATGGCTCGCTGCAACATTCCTAAACGCCTCATCGTTCATCAGGCGTACAAAGATTTCCTCGTTGCCGTCCATGCGTTCGATGAACAGGTTCTCAAGCTGCTTGTTGAATACCGGCTCGAAGTTTTCGATGCTGTTGGCCATGACGGCCTGTCGCAACTGTTCGTTGGCTACGGCGGTTTCACGGACTTGATCGAAGAAGAGCTGGTCGGCCGGTGTGAACTCTGTGCCGAAGCGCTCATTGAGTTTGCCAACCAGGGTCGAAAGCTGCACATCTTCATCGGCTTGGCCCGTACCCACATCCGTCGGTCCCTCAAGTGCATCCGCCTCGCCCGTCTTCAGATCAATGGCTCCCTCGCTGATTTTTTGCAGCCGGTAGTACTTGAGCTCTACCTCATCGTCGACTTGCACCGTCCGGTTGTCTGTGGTGCGCGGCAGCTTGGTCAGCAGGAAACGGGCGTAGGTGTACAGCTTCTCGTGATCAGAGTCCTGGTAAGGCACGATCTGGGAAACAAAGCCGTACAGATTGCGGAAGCTAACCAGCTGGCCCTTGAACAGGTTCTGGTCTTCTTCCCCGTGCTTCTTGAATCGCTCAATCGCCAGATCGAGCAGGCCGTTCAATTTCTTGTGTTCGCCTCCAGTTGGGTTCAACCGGTTGCGGAACCAGATTTCGCACCAGGCGCTGACCTCGGCTTCGATATAGATTTTCCAGTTGGCTAGTGTGTGCGCCAGCGTGTTGAGCTGTTGTGGGTCGGTATCGTCGCCCTTGTCTGTCGCTTCGTAATACGGCTTGAATGCAGTGTAAATATCCGCAGGCTCGTTGACAAAATCGAGCACGAACGTATCAGTCTTGCCTCGTGTCGTTCGATTCAGGCGCGAGAGTGTCTGTACCGCCTGGATGCCAGACAAGCGCTTGTCGACATACATGCTGTGCAACAGCGGCTGGTCAAAACCGGTCTGGTACTTCTCGGCCACCAGCAAGACTTGGTATTCCTCAGTATTGAACTTTTCCGGCAGCTCGGATTCCTTGATACCGTTGTTCATGCTCACTTCGGTGAATTTTTTATCGGCAAACTCTTTGAGCGTGATTTCTCCGGAGAACGCCACTAGCGATTTCACATCGGTGTAGCCCTTGTCCTTGATGTACTTGTCGAACCCCAGCTTGTATCGCACAGCGTGCTCACGTGAGCCGGTCACCACCATCGCTTTGGCCCGGCCGCCAATTTTGTGGCGGGTATGGGTGCGGAAGTGCTCCACGATCACTTCGACCTTCTGCGCGATCTCGTAGTCGTGAAACTCGACGAACCGCGCCAGCGCGCGGGCGGCCTTTCGGCGCGGCACCTCTGGATCTGCCTCCACCTTCTGGATCAGCTTGTAGTAGCGCTTGTAGCAGGTGTAGTGGGCCAGCACGTCGTGAATGAAGCCTTCCTCGATGGCCTGCCGCATGCTGTAGTGGTGGAAAGGCGCTTTGCCGTTGGGGCCGGGTTCATTGAAAACAGCCAATGTCTTGAACTTGGGCGTTGCGGTGAAGGCAAAGAAACTCAAGTTGGGTTGTTTGGCTCGCTTGAGTTGTTCACGCAGCAGCTCCTTCTTTGCCTCTTCGCTCAAGGCATCGTCATCCATGTCCAACAACTGCTCGGCAATCGCGGATTCAATGCCATCCTTGTTCAGGATCTTGCGCAACTCCATTGCGGTTTCACCACTTTGCGAGCTGTGCGCCTCGTCCACGATCACCGCGAAGCGCTTGCCAGCTGTCGAGATGGCCACCCCTTTGCCGTTGGCCTCCATCGTGCGAATGGCTTGGGTGATGAACGGGAACTTCTGGATGGTGGAAATGATGATCGGCACGCCATCGGCCAGCGCCTTGGCCAACTGCTGTGTGTTTTCGTCGATCTTTTGCACCACGCCCAGCTTGTGCTCAAACTGAAAGATCGTGTCTTGCAGCTGTTGATCCAGCACACGCCGGTCGGTGATCACCACCACCGAATGAAAGATCTTCTCGTTTTTGGCATCGTGCAGGCTGGAGAGGCGGTGCGCCAGCCACGCAATCGAGTTCGATTTGCCTGAGCCAGCGGAATGCTGGATCAAGTAGTTGTGCCCTGAACCATGCGCCTGCGCGTGGTCGGTCAGTGCCCGTACCGCATCCAGCTGGTGGTAGCGCGGGAAGATCATCGACTCTTTGCGGTGGCGCTTGATGCCCTTTTCTGTGACGACCGTCTTTTCCTCGACATCTAAATGGATGAAACGAGCGAGTATGTCCATCAGGCTGTCACGGGTCAGCACCTTGTGCCACAGGTAGGTGGTGCGCACATCGCCCGCTGCAGGCGGGTTTCCCGCGCCGTGGTCATGCCCCAGATTGAAGGGCAGGAAGAACGTGTCTTTGCCCTCCAGCTTGGTGGTCATGAACACCAGCTCAGTATCCACGGCGAAATGCACCAAGCACCGCTGCTTGAAGGCAAACAACGATTCCTTGGGGTCGCGCTCAAAGCGATATTGGTACTTCGCGTTCTCCACGTTCCACCGCGTGGCCGACATCGGGTTCTTCAGCTCCAGCGTGGCCACCGGCAAACCATTCACCGCCAAAACCACATCGGGGATGGCTCCGCTCTTGGTGTTGACCTGCCGCACGATGGTCAAGCGGTTGTCGTCGTAACGTTCAGTACTCGCGGGGTCTAGCCCGGTGTTGGGCGCAAAGTAGGCCAGCCGCACCGTTTTGCCCACGCACTTGAAACCCTCGCGCAAGATCGCCAGGGCGCCTTTGGCGGCAAGCTCTTTCACCAAGCTGTCGAGCAGCATCGCGGGTGCTTTGGCGGCATCTAACTGGGTCAAGCGGGTCCAGATCTTGGGTTGCGTCTTCTGCACAAAGGCAACGACATCTGCCGGAAACAGCGCGGTTTCCGGGTCATAGGTGTTGGGGTCACGTTTTTCGTAGCCACCACTGCTGATCAGTGCGTACTCGATGTCGTTTTCAAAGTCGATTTCTTTGTGCATCTTTCTCACCCTTTAAATGCGTCGGATTCGGCCTCTTAGCGAATCACCTCAATATTGCTGTTGTCTAAATCCGCCAGCGCCATGCCATTGAGATCGGCATAGCGGTAGTGGCGTATCGTGTGATCGCGCTGCAGATACTTACCATCCGCATCCAGATACGGCGTCGGGTCGGGATGGTTGCTCAGTACATACTTAGACGCATGAATAGCGCTGCGCTTGGTGGTGTACGCATTGATGGTGGCGTGCAGCGCCTTGAGCCAATCCACACTGGCTTTCAACTGATCTGGTACGTCGTGCGGGATGCTCTCTGACTTGAACTCAAGGCAGTACACATACAGCTTGCCTTTGCGCAGGTTGAACACCACGAAGTCACAGCGCTTCGACCAGGGCTTGGCGGTATCGTCCAGAAAGTGAAACAGCGGCAGCGAAGAGCCGTTCCTCTTGGTGTCCAGCTTGATCACCAAGGTTTCGCCGGTGGTCTGCAAGCTCACCTTGTACTCAATCGGCTTGCTTCCGTTTTGGCCGAACACCTTCTCCTTCAATACCACCTCTCTGGCACTTGGCTGCGGCTCGCCGTAGTGGTTGATGTTCAGGTAGGACTTCAGGCAGTTGAAGTAGCCTTGTGCGTTCAACGCCATTGGGATTTGCCTCCATTCATGAGGCAATCCCTTCGGCGATATGCGGAATCGCAAAATCACGCACGTCAATCTTCCCGGTGACGGCGTGGGTTATCAGCGCTGAACGGTACTCAATAAGCCGCTCAACTGCGAGATTTGCTCGTTCGCGCTGCGCATCGATTCTCTTTAGCTGGGTAAGCAAGTGGGTGACAATTGACAGCTGCTCCTTCACCGGAGGAACAGGGATGGCTAAGTTTGCATATTTCTCTGCGCTAACGTTTTGTATCGTGGCTTGAATGAATACGCTGCTCAGCCATTGCCAGTAGCAACTTGATTGAAGGAACAAATATGCGTAGTCCGCATTTACTGCTTCGGACATCCTGGCACGGATGAGGTACCCGGCATATGCGGCCACGCCCCAAGACGGCTTGTAAATGAAAGACTTGCCCACCGTTGCACCACTGCGGGCCAAAAGGATATCCCCGTCGAAAAGCAAGTAGCCGTCCGCGATCTCTTCAGGCAAAGAGCGGAAGGTCTCCTCTCGAAGCGAGCCGTCATCATTGACGTCAGTAATTCGAATGTATCTTGGTAGTTGAGGATCGGTTAACTCTGCAGCCTCATTCGCGCCATATTTCAGTGGCTCGCTTATGACAAATTTCAGGCGCTTTGCTTCCCAGTGCCTTGGAATATCGCCGAGCCAAGCTGCCTTCGAATCCTTCATCGGAACCGATGGGTCAAGTCCCTTGGTGACGGCATGACTGATGAGCGCCGTGCGCTTTTCGGCCAGCTTTTCGAGTAGCACTTTTTTCTTCGAGATCAGCGCGTCAATTTGTGCGGTTTTGAAATCGAGGAAGCGGGCGATGACCTTTTGTTCTTCTACATCTGGCAACAGGACCGGAAGGTTTCCAATGAAATCCCAACTTGCTCGCGGCATCTTGCTGCCATAGGTTGAAGAATCCACAATATTGATGAAGTCACGAGACAGCATGTAGTACTTCAGAAACTCGGCATGCAGCTCATCCTTGCTTCTTACAACCAATGCTTCGCTCGAAATCAGTCCATCCTGCTGAGCCAAGTGAACTTTGGCGAGATATGGGCGCAACTTCCCGAAGAGGACATCCCCCACTACGAACGACGATGCCAGGCCTTCGCTATTGCTAATTTCACCCTCGATCTTTCTTCCGGTCCATGATTCGATGTGTTCCAGGCCGAGATAAGGCAATTGCGAATCTTCAACGCTTACCTTGTTGTTGATGAGATCAGTTGAGAATTTCAGCCTCTTGATTCGCCAATGGCTGGGCTTTTTCTGCAACCATGAGACCTCCGAGCTGTCTAGCTCCTTGTATTGCGGGTATCCCATCACACCACCTCACTCAGCATGGCCATGATGTCTTTTTCGAGTTGGCTGATTTCGCCTGCAATTACATCCAGCGGGCGCGGGGGCTGATAGACGTAGAAATGCCGGGTCAGCGGGATTTCGTAGCCCACCTTGGTCTTGCTATAGTCGATCCAGGCATCGGGCACGTGCGGCAGGACTTCAGCCTTGAGGTAGTCTTCGCAGTGGTCTTTCACCAGCGCCAACAGCTTGTCGTGGCCGGTTTCGTTGTCGTAGCCCAGTGGCAACGGCAATTCAATGTCATCCGGAAGGGCCACGATTTCGGTATCGCGTAGATCGGCATCCGGCTCCGGGTTGCCCTTCGCATCCAGACAGATGTTTGCCTTGGGGTCGCGCTCCGACAGCGCCGCCAGGATGGCCTTCTTCACCGGCGCACCCACTTTGATGCCAGCCTTCTTCAGAGCGGCTTCGAGCACTACCTCGAAAGCAGGGCGGTTGGGGTACAGCGTTTCACTGTCCATGCCTTGCAGGGCAGCCTTGATGGCTGCCTGCGTTTCTTGGCCTGCCGCAACTTCCTCGCGATAGGCTGCATCGTCTTTACGCTTCTTGCTGCTTGCCAAATTGACAAAGGCGCTCTGCTCATCCAGCTTGGCAATGCGCTCTGCGCTGGCTTGGAAGTTCAGCCGCAGCGGGCGCTCAACGGTAATCTTCAGAAAGCCAAATTCGCGGTTCTCGAAGAGCTTGCTGCAAGCCCGGCGTTCGGGCTTTCCGTCCACCAGCACTTCACTTTCCGCATCGTGGTCGTGCTCGGCGTACAGGCGCACCAGTTCCCTGATGTGGTCGTCCGAGAGCTCGTTGCGCTTATTGCCCAGGCTCTTGTCCATCTTCTTGAAATGGCGGGTGCCGTCGATCAACTGCACCTTGCCTTGGCGGTGCGCGGGCTTCTTGTTGGTGACGATCCAGACGTAGGTGTAGATGCCGGTGTTGTAGAACATCTGGTCAGGCAGGGCGACGATGGCGTCCAGCATGTCGCGCTCAATGATCCAGCGGCGGATGTTGGATTCGCCCGATCCGGCGTCACCCGTGAACAGGGGCGAGCCATTGAAAACGATGGCGATCTTGGAGCCGTCACCACCGACGTTCTTGCCATCGACCAGCTTAGGCGGCTGGTGCATCTTCGAGATCATGTGCTGCAAGAAGAGCAGCGAGCCATCGTTGATGCGTGGCAGGCCCGCGCCGAAGCGGCCGGAAAAGCCTTGGTCTTCGTACTCCTCGCGCACGAAGTCTTCTTCCGGCTTCCACTCCACCCCAAAGGGCGGGTTGGCCAGCATGTAGTGGAATTTCTTGTCCGGGTGGCCGTCGTGCGGCACAAAGCCGTTGGTCTTGTTCTTGGCGTCCTTGATGCCCAGAGTGTCGCCGTAGATCAGGTTGTTGATCGGCTCGTCCTTGATCAGAAGGTCAGAGCAGCAGATGGCATAGGACTCGGGGTTGTATTCTTGGCCGAACAATTCGATGTTGGCCTGGGGATTCTTGGCCATCGCTGCTTTTTCAGATTCAGACAGCATGCCGCCCGTGCCCGCAGTTGGGTCGTAGACACTTCGGTAGATGCCCGGCTCGAAGATGCCGTCTTCTCCCGTGAAGACCAGCTCAACCATCAGGCGAATGACTTCACGCGGGGTGAAGTGATCCCCAGCCTCTTCGTTGGCTTGCTCGTTGAACTTGCGCACCAGCTCTTCGAACAGGTAGCCCATCTGCAGATTGGTGATGGCCTTTGGCGACAAGTTGATGTCCGCCGAGCAGAACTCCTTGATGATCAGGTACAGGCGATTGGCCTCGTCCAGCTTTGCGATCTCTGTTTCAAACTCAAACTTGTCGAAGATGTCGCGGGCGCGTGGTGAGAAGCCTTGGATGTAGGCGATTAGGTTGCCCGCGATGTTAGGTGCGTCACCTAGCAGCTTCTCAAACGTGAAACCGCTGGTGTTGAACAGCTCCTGCTTGCGGTCGGCGGCTGCGATGCGTGACAGTGCCTTTTCCAGCGCCGGGCCAGTGATGCCTTTGTCTTCCAGGCGTTTTTTTTCGTCCAGCACATTCTGCTTGTTTTCGGCCAGAACCAGATCGAAGCGGCGCAGAACAATCAGCGGCAGCATCACGCGACGGTACTGTGGCGGACGGTAGGGGCCGCGAAGCTTGTTGGCGATGTTCCAGATGAAGCCGACTAGGTTTTGGTGTTGGGCGTTTTGCATGGGCAATTCCTGAATGCTGTTGAGTTCGTTGACGGCTATTTCTTGAGCGCGCTGGCCGGAGGTCTATACCCCGGCGCGAGCTTTGCATTTTCAACGCCGTACAGCGCCAGTGGATCATTGAGCCAAAGGCGGTACTGCTCATCTCTGAGACGGTGATCGGGAGAGCAATCCACGCTCCAGCGTAGCAACATGTAGCCCGCAACCGCTGCGCGTACGCGCATCCGTATTGCACCGTCTTTTATGCCGTAATCCATTTCGGTGATCTCTGGTCTAGGCTGATCTGGGTGGGGGACTAACTCCAATTCGACAATACGTGTCCATTGAATGTCCTGGTCACTCATTTCGTGTGCCGCCACCGACTGGCCTTTGAGAACGCTCGCTTTTGCGATTCGAGTGATCACAAAGTCACGAAACTCTGCAGTTTTTCGGTCGAACGCGCGGACATGCCAACGAAGGCCGTTGTCAATCAACGCAAAAGGAACGATCTCCCTCTCCGTACGACCATTTGAGATGGAGTGATATTCGATTCCAAGCGGGCACGCTTGGTGGATTGCCCGAGTCACTCTACTCAGCACATCCAAGTCGGGATGAGTAAGTCGCGAAGGTCTTTCACTGGCAACCCATGCCTTTATCAGCATTGGCTCACCGTCTCCGAATCCTTGCGTTAACCATGACAGTACTCGCTCCGGCGGAAAGCTGAACAGTGGCTTGAAGGCTGCACCTAAAACGTAAGACTTCCCTTTTGGGTCGTAATCAATGCTTCCAGGCACCAAGTCCTTGTAAAGCGCAAGATCTCGTGTTGCCGCAGCAGATTGGATGCCGAATCTCGAGACAAGGTCTTGGCGACGGATTTCGCCGATGAAGCGAACACGTAACTCTATGAACGCAAGCCGGTCGCGTTGAGGTTGAGTCAGTTCAAGCAGCGGGTCTATACGCATTTGCGTTGGCACTTGTGGTTTCAAGTTAGATAATGGTAACTGTTGCGTGAAGTATATAAGCCTCCCTAGAGTGTGTCTATCGAATCTTTATAGATTGTTAATTAGATGCATTTTGATCATAATTATGAGATAGTGTTTCTGGGAGCGTCAGGAAGGAATGTTCTGTTCAAAGTCTTTTTTGAGGGGTGATGAAAAAGCCTATGACTATCGGAACGCGAAGTTTTCGAACTCAAAAAGAAGCGCTAAAACACTTCAGAGCACTACAACGCAGCTACGAAGATGAGTAGCGTATTTCAAATCAAGCAGGCCATCTCGATCTTGTCGCGCTTACAGAGAAATATGACGGGGCACTTCTGTGCGTGGTTGAAACCACGAGGGGTTCGGGACAGATCGCACAATTTGAGCGGCGATTGAGCACCGGAACGGGATGGCGCAGCTCGGGCTTCTGGGTCATCCGCCAAAATGGAGCCGAGACCGTTTTTTCGTATGTTGATGCAGCTAAAGGTAAGCCCAAAAGTCGTTTGCTGGACTTCTATGCTGCTCGTCGAGAAGCCGAGGCATTGAATCTTGTTTTGACACATTTGGCCTATACGCCGAAGAGCAAGGACGTGTGGAATGCAAGCTATCAGGAAAGATGGTGAACTTAGAGGAGGCACAGCTGATGTGTAGTGAGCGATCATTTCCTCCAGGCACATAGCTTTTTAACTTGATGCCATCGCGCAGATAAGTAATAAATACCGTTGTCAAAATTTTATCTTATCGATTGAAATAATAATTTATTAAAAAATAAAAATGGATCTGAACTTATTACTCGAAGCGCACATTATTAACCCAAACGACGTAATCGTAATGCGCCATCGTCCTAAAGAACCAAAATTGGCAAAAGTTATTGGATGGCTTGCGGCTGAAAAACCTGAGGTATTCAATGCATATCAGCAAACTCAAGGTGAAAAAGTTGAAAAAGTTATGTGTACCCTTGTCAATAAAGGGTATGTAGCCTCATTTGTTGCGCAAGGAGCAGGAAAAGCCTTATTTGTTGGGATTTACTCAATCGGTGACACAACTCCACTTTCGTTTAGTGAGTATTGGGAAATTCCAGCCTATGAAGAAATGAGCAGGCTTGGCATGGAAGGCTTCAAACCTACGCTTGGACGAGACAAAATTCTTTGGTTTGATATGCAACTGACAGAGTACTTCGCTGAGTGGAAGGGGAAGTTGATAATAAGTTGGCCTGGTAATGATCGGTCATGGTGGAGACGTGCGGAGCGAAATGTCATGCCTATTTTGGCTATCACAGAGGAAAGCCAGCTCGATTCAGCAATGCCCAGCTGGGATGAGATTGATTTCTCATGGGAGGAACTTAAGGCGCTTCCATCAAAATGGAGAACTGTACTGTCCCAATGGCGTGGCATCTACTTCATTTTCGATGAAGCAGACAGCAAGGGTTATATCGGATCAGCTTACGGTGAAGAAAATATTTACGGTAGATGGTCTAACTATGCAGCAACCGGTCATGGTGGAAATAGTCTGTTGAAAAAACGTGACCCGCGTAAATTTAAATTCACTATATTGCAGCGCGTTTCGCCTGATATGGATTCTCAAGAAGTACTCCGCCTTGAAGCTACTTGGAAAGCTAGGCTTCATACGCGCCAACCTCACGGGCTAAATGAAAACTGATATCGAGCCAAATAGTGCAAATGAGAAAAGCGATCTACTACCTTCCAGGGCATGGCGGCAAACTAAACACTGGTTTAGGAGAGGCAATTTTGACCAGAGGCTTTGACATCGCCGGTCGCGAGACATTAGGGGAATTTCGAGAATTACCGTTCTCCGAACAAGTGAAAATCGTCACTCAAGACTTACGCTCTCATTTTTGGAACCGTGATGCATTCGTAATCGCAAACTCTTTCGGCGCATATCTTTTTTTTCATGCGCAAGCATCACTGCCTCCGTACCCTGGGCGAGTGTTGATTTTGTCACCCATCATCGGAGAATTTGCCAATGAAGAATCAGGAGCATTTTTCAGCCCACCGTATCCGAAGAAACTTTACGGACTTGCAAAAACTGGCTCATTTCCCATCCCCAAAGATGTACAGATCCATGTAGGAGCACAGGATTGGCAAAGCGCACCGGAAAACGTAAAACAATTTGGTGATTTAACCGGCATTCCCGTCGCCGTGGTGCCAAATGCTGGACACATGCTTCCTAGAGAGTATGTGGCTCGGATTCTTGACGATTGGTTGCCTATCAAGTCATCTTGAACACGAATAAAAATTTTCATTAACAATATCAATGATTAGGCCAACCATGACATCTGAAAACTTTTTCCGATATCTGCAGCGATTCAACTCTCTGATCCCAGCTGGGGCTTTATTACTCTTGATTGGCTCTCTTGGATGGGCCTTTGTCTCCGATCGGGGTCTGTCACGCGGTAGGCAAATTGCACCTCCAGCTGGCGTAAACGTTAATAGCGAGGAGAAACTTAGAATTCAATCGGCTAATTTTGATGGTGACGCTAATAACCTTATATTTCTTGTCAATGCAGATGGCCCGGATGGAGACTATGAAGGGCGTAGTAGCGAAACAAGAAACCTTTTGTTTGTATCGACGGATAGCGAGAAGGCTCGATGGCTTTTTCAAGACCAAAAGCAAATTCTTCACAAAATTGTTCCATTACAAAATTCAGCTAATGTAGCCCAAGCTATTTATATAGAGACTAAGCTGCCTGCCGCTGGTGACAAAAAATCTGAACACCAAAAGATAACGCTCAACATTGTGAAGTCGAATGGTTCAAAATTGACCCCTTTCGTGAGCAATGTCGAGGATGTGATGGGGTATAAAGAAAATAATAATGATCTACAAGTAACCTATCTGAAAGACAATGCTATCCGGTCGATACGCATTTCACTGCTTGATTTCACAATTAAGTCAGATAATTTTGTCGTAAGTCTCGGTGAGGTTAAAAAATAATTGGCGAGAATTGCATGCAATGTTGCCCCAAAATTTATCTTGCGAAATTGCTGCTATGAACATCTCGTCCACTCTTTGCACCCTACCGTTAAAAAATTCCTCGTCCACTGAGATCAAATTCGATTTTAGATCGATGTTCCAAGATCTGGCTGAACGTGGTGAAGCCGATGCGGTGATCACCTCAACAGAAGAAGGATTTTCGCCTTTAGGCTTATCACGTGAATTTTTCGAACGAGATTTGGGCATTTCATATGACGAAGAAATCCGTCCTTTAGCTCGCTGGAATCAGGATAAAAATGAAGCAGTTTCTTTAGTCGCCCTTAAATCTAAAAACTCACACGGCGTCTTACACGGAGTACTACTTGCCCCTGGAGAAAATTGCCGCAGCTATACCCCGTTTTCTAGCCCTTATGGCCGCAAACCTCACAGGGATTACTATTACAACGTGAGTTTCGAGGCAATTGCTTTTTTATGCAAAGAGTGGGGAGCACGGAAAATAGCAATTTCTCATTTGTCGGCGAGTGGTCGGTTTCACGAAGACATGGCAACTTGCCACGTCGAAGCCCTTATTCATTTTTGCAATGAACATCCTGACTTTGCGCCAAAGTCATTCACGTTCTGCGGTTGCTGTATCGAGCCGAAGCAATTGTCTGGGGCATATAAGTTAGTTGCAGATGAAGCCAACACACTTCATAAATCGATTGAGATTTCGGAAAAAGAACTTGGTTCCGCGAAAATTATTAGCATCAACTGGAAGATGCTGTCTCCCTAGGGCGGTGGGGGAGCATTTATTACCGCAGGCCAGTCGAACCATCAACGTGTTGTCGAGCTGGAGTCCAATAAAAAATTGCAATGATCCGTTCACTGATTTCGTAAAAATTATGTGATGAATCTAGCGATTTGACATAGCGGCCGACTTGCTCAATCGAATTTTCGGTTTACCCAATAAAGTCGGATTAATCATCATTCAATTCACGGCCCAACCAATGTCACGTATGACGAAACCTAATGCTTCGAGTGCAAGTTGGGCATCTTCCTCAATAGGGAGACGAGCTTCCCTCGCGTGTTGCTCGTTCCCTTTGCCGCGAGCGTGAAGCCGGCCGACCACAAGAGCGAGATTGCCTACTGCGAACATCTTGTGAGTTTCACCAAGAGCAGCTTTTGCGACTTCGCCAACGTCTTTCGCCAAAAGAGAACTCTCATGACCTTGCTGAACTAGCCATCGTGCAAGAATGACGGCGATCGCGTTTTTGCAGTGATCGACCACCGAGATAGGGGTCTCCCTGAAAGCTGAGTCTACCGCTCGGTCGAACGCTTGCCTTACGGGCGTTTGATGTTCCAGCGAGACCTTAGTCATGTCGATCTCCGGCAGGATACCAAACGCACTGAGCGCTTTAAGCGTCACCATCACGCATCGACTGGCCAGATGCTCCGTCTGTACCACTCGCCATGAGGACGCGGCTTGAGCAGTTCCCAATACTAGAAGTGATCCTTGGCCTTGGTTAGGCTCCTGAAGTAAGGGTGTGCAGGCCAAGTAAGTGTGCAGCATTTTCCGAGCTAGCCCACCCTGACCAGCAGATCTTCCGAAGGGGTCCTCATAGGGGTGAGGCGTTACTGAAGTTGAGATGGGTTGGCTTCCGCCCGGATGAAAATAAAGGCGTCCTCGTCGAGTTCGGGTAACCGCGTCAAAGGAATCTTCCCGGAAAATCCATCCCAACGACGACTGATCGAAGCTGGAGGGCAGCGAGCGCCAGTCCTCAGTGTTTTTGATCAGTGTTGCCAAGGTGATATGGGGCGTTGGGATTGCAGGGACGCCAGGGTGCCCCCACCCTTCATAGACTAGCCCTGAATTGTTATCGATTCCAAGATACATGGCACCTCCAAATTTCCTTATTATCATTGCGAAATCGCAGTCTATGCGTGGACCAGATGAGCTATAGTCGAAAGTGGTGTACGGCCTGAGTTCTGAAGGCGGGAAGGAAGGCGGTGGAGGTTTTTGTTGGACAATTTGATTGTCGAAGTCAAAACCAACCAACAGAGGAACCTCCACCATGAG
>JACCDS011824933.1_pt1 | contig 17876 bp, 16 predicted proteins | sample 7446441 | NCBI WGS metagenome assembly JACCDS01 (sample SAMN15323445, study PRJNA562643) | freshwater metagenome | isolation source: river surface water | place: USA:Blue River Watershed | collected 2017-08-17
GCACGCCAGACTCGGATGCCATGATCACCAGATCGTCATCCGTGATGCAGTAACGCGACGGACGCAGTCCGTTACGGTCCAGCGTTGCACCGATCTGACGACCATCAGTAAACACGATCGAAGCAGGGCCATCCCATGGCTCTAGCATCGCCGCGTGATATTCGTAGAACGCTTTGCGGCCTTCATCCATCGTGGTGTGCTGCTCCCAGGGCTCCGGGATCATCATCATGGCGGCCTGTGCCAAGGGGTAGCCTGCGGCAACGAGTAGCTCGATACAGTTATCGAACGTGGCGGTATCTGACTGATTCGCGAAGCTAATCGGATAGAGCTTTTGCAGGTCGTTGCCGAGCACCGGGGATGACATTACGCCTTCGCGGGCGCGCATCCAGTTGTAGTTCCCTTTAACGGTGTTGATCTCGCCGTTGTGCGCGACCATGCGATACGGGTGTGCGAGCGACCAGCGGGGGAAGGTGTTGGTCGAGAAACGCTGATGCACCAGAGCGAGTGCAGAGGTACAGCGTGGATCTTTCAGATCTAGATAGTACTCACCGACCTGATCTGCGAGCAGCAGTCCTTTATAGACAATCGTGCGGCTCGACATGCTGGGCACGTAATACTCTTTGCTGTGCTTTAACTTTAAGCGCTGAATCGCGCTCGACGCCGTCTTGCGAATGACATAAAGCTTACGCTCCAACGCGTCCTGAACGATCACATCCGCACCGCGTCCGATAAAGATCTGACGCATGACAGGTTCTTTCGATCGCACGCGCGGCGACATCGGCATGTCACGATTGGTCGGCACGTCACGCCACCCCAGCACCACCTGGCCTTCCGCTCTTACTGCACGCTCGAGCTCCTGTTCACACGCCAGACGTGAGGCGTTTTCTTTCGGCAGAAAAATATTGCCAACGCCGTATTCGCCAGGCGGGGGCAGTGTGATTCCCTGCTTGGCCATTTCTTCGCGGAAAAAAGCGTCAGGGATCTGAATCAGAATTCCTGCGCCGTCTCCCATTAAAGGATCTGCGCCGACAGCGCCGCGATGGTCCAGATTTCGCAGGATCAATAAACCCTGAGCGACGATGTTGTTAGATTTTTGACCCTTGATGTGGGCAACGAAGCCGACCCCGCAGGCGTCGTGTTCGTTTCGGGGATCGTATAAGCCTTGAGCAGGAATCATTGTGCGCGGCAATAAAATAGGGATAGGGTCGAGAACTATAGCCCTTATCCGCGCTTAGGTTCAATAAGAAAAAGGCTTGGAGGCCTTGATTTTAATGATTATTAAATAGGGTCAGAATAATATTTATTAGGTGATCAAGATTGGTGCCGTTTAACTAAGGGACGTATCATTATGGTGCGTGATTCTTTGCCGGACGTCCGCGGGGACGACGCGCCCAGCGAGCCCGCTCTTCAGGACTCAGGCTGGCCATAGTTTCTTCGGTCGCCCAAGGCCGGCCACTAGAGATTCCCTTACGGATGGTCTGCCACGCGAGCTCAGTCAATGGCTGCTCAACAATCGGGGGGTAACGGGCCTCGCGTTCAAACGGGGTGTTCCCCAGCGCCCAGTAACTCGGCAACGGGGAAAGCCGGGGCTCGAGATCGCTCCCGGTATGCACATGAAAACTTGTCCAGCGCCACTCAATCAGCCGCTGGCAGAGCTGCTCGACAACGGGCATCCATTCGATCGCCCGCTGGACCATCAGACCAAAATTCGGCTCATCAACCCAATAGGCCCGATAACGCCCTTCCCAGAGCGTTCCCTGACGAGCCCAGCGCGAGTTAAACCGTCGCACATAGCTTCGGCCGACCTGCTGGACGACGTCGGCCATGGCGTCTGCCCGCTGCGGTGTTACCAGCCAGTGCGCCTCTGATTTGAGAAGCGCATAGGCATGGACCTTTAGGCCAAAGCCAATCGCGGCCTGAAGAAACGATTCGAGATAGGCCTTGCGATCCTGGTCATCTCGAAAAATTTCGGCGTGATCGTGTCCTCGCTGAACCAAATGGTAGGTTCTTCCGGGACGTGCATCTCGAGCTTGTCTTGCCATGGATGCCTTCTTGACGCAGGGGCTTTAATCATGCGCCTGACAAGGGGCTTCACGCAATCGATTTTTGAATCACGCCCCTCACAGGCGCATCATCGACCACCTGTGTTGTCGCTTCGCCAATGCTGCGCAGCACCACGTAGCGGATCTTTCCCGCTTTTGCCTTCTTATCATGCGCCATCCACGCCAGATAGTCGTCTGCAGGCCAGTTGGGGGCATCGGTTGGAAGCCCCGCGCGAGTCACCAGGGCTTTGATGCGAGCAACATCTTGTTCAGCGATCGCACCAAGCGCCTTGGATAGGTGGGCCGCCATGACCATGCCACAGCCAACGGCTTCGCCGTGAAGCCATTTTCCATAGCCATATCCAACCTCAATCGCGTGACCAAAGGTGTGGCCAAAATTGAGAATCTCGCGAAGCCCTGCCTCGCGCTCATCCTGTGCAACGACCTGCGCCTTGAGTTCACAGGAGCGATAAATTGCAGTGAGCAATGCATCAGCATCACGAGCACGCAGTGCATCGATATTGGTCTCCAGCCAGGTGAAGAATTCCTGATCCATGATGCAGCCGTACTTGATGACTTCCGCAAGCCCGGCGCTCATCTCTCGCTCGGGCAGTGTCTCCAGCATATCGATATCGATCAACACAGCCGCGGGCTGATAAAACGCGCCAATCATGTTCTTGCCCTGCGGATGATTGATTGCCGTCTTCCCTCCCACGGAAGAATCAACCTGAGAGAGCAGCGTGGTCGGAATCTGTACAAAACGCATACCACGCTGATAACAGGCTGCAGCAAACCCGGCCATATCCCCGATCACACCGCCGCCCAAGGCAACAAGCGTCTCACCGCGTTCGAACCGATGCGCCATGAGCTGGTCAAAAATGAGATTGAGGTGCTGCCAGTCCTTGTGCTGCTCGCCATCCGGCAGCGTGATCTGGACCACTTCGCGGCCGGTCTCACGAATCGCATGAGCGACTTTTTCGGCATAGAGCGGGCCAACAATATCGTTCGTGACGATCGCTACACGCCCCTTGGCCAAGGCCTTCTGCCAGAGATCTGTCTGATGCATCGTGCCCTGCCCGATCCAGATCGGATAGCTCCGATCACCGAGTGCGACCTGTAGTGTTTTCATAGTCGAAGTATTCCTGCTTCCTGTAAGCCCTGCTCAATCGCCCGCATCACGACAGACACCGAGGCCCGTGTCGTGGGCACGATCAGATCCGCCACCTCGCGATAAAGCGGATCCCGGCGCTGGTGAAGGTTCAGCAGCGTCGCACGCGGATCGGGAGATTGTGTCAGTAAGGGACGGTGGGTGTCATTACGCAGCCGCATCCAGAGCTGTTCCGGATCGGCGTCGAGATAGATCACAAAGCCTTTTTTGATGGCCTCACGGTTTTCTGGCAACAGCACGGCGCCACCGCCTGTGGTGACCACCTGGCCCTGGGTCTGCATGACCTCGGCGATGACCTTCGCCTCACGCCGTCGAAAGCCCTCCTCCCCCTCTAGATCAAAGATGGTGGGGATATTGGTGCCGCACCGGCGCTCGAGCTCATGATCGGTATCCAAAAAGGGCAGCCCATGACGTTTGGCGAGCCGCTTTCCGGCGGTCGTTTTTCCTGCCCCCATGAGGCCAACAAAAACAATGTTTTGCATGGAAGGGAGTCTATCAGGCGATAAACTCTCACCCATGCAAAAGGTCCTTCGTTGGGGCGGTCTCGCCCTGTCCGGTCTCATCGCTGCGATTGCGGTTGCCCTGTTGGTGATCGCGCTAGCAACGCCCAGACTTCCTCCGATCACCTCGGTGGCCGACTATCAGCCGAAGATGCCCCTGCGGATCCTGACCGCCGACGGCGTCTTAATCGGTGAGTTCGGCGAAGAGCGTCGCAGCCTGGTGCGACTGCCTGATGTCCCCAAGCACCTTGTGCAGGCCATTCTTGCTGCAGAGGACGACGCCTTTTTCCAGCATCGCGGAATTGATTTCATGGGGATTGCGCGCGCCATGGTGGCCAACGTGTTTTCGGGCAGTCGATCCCAAGGGGCCAGCACGATTACGATGCAGGTGGCGAGAAACTTTTACCTATCCTCTGAGAAAACATTTACGCGGAAGATCTACGAGGTACTTTTGGCCTCTGAAATCGAACGCACCTTAACCAAGAACCAGATCCTTGAGCTCTACCTAAACCAGATCTATCTCGGAAAACGTGCCTACGGATTTGCCGCAGCCGCACAGACTTACTTCGGCAAAGAAATTCAACAGATCACGCTCGCCGAAGCCGCAATGCTCGCGGGGCTCCCCAAAGCACCTTCCGCAAACAATCCCGCATCGAACCTACGGCGTGCAACAGCACGACAGCACTATGTGCTGGGCCGGATGGAAAAGCTTGGTCTCATCAACCCGCGCCAGGCAGAGGCGGCAAAGCGCGAAAAAATCAATGTGATTGGTCGATCAGACGATTTCCCTGTGAAGGCCCCTTATGTGGCGGAGATGGCACGTCAGCTGATCTTTGAACAGTACAAAGAAGAGGCTTACACCCGAGGGCTCACGGTCTACACCTCGATTCTTGCGGATGAGCAACGCGCTGCTCACAGGGCTGTGCGTGCAGGCATTCTGGAGTTTGATCGCCGCGCAGGCTGGCGTGGTCCAGAGGCGTTTATTAATCTGCCAAACGCGCGCGATGAGTTCGAGGACGCGATCGAAGATGCGCTGGATGCCCGCCCCGACAGCGATGAACTGCTCACCGCGATCGTGACCGATGTGAGCGATGAAAAGGTCGTCGTAAGACGTCCACGTAATCAGCGACTCGAGATTTCTGGCGACGGCCTGAAATTTGCGGCACCGGGCTTATCTTCCCTTGCGGCCCCTGCAAAGCGGATTCGGAAAGGCGCCGTGGTTCGAATCGTCAGGCTGAATGACAACAGCTACGAGATTGTTCAGATGCCGGAGGTGGAATCCGGTTTTGTCTCGCTCTCGTCACAAACGGGCGCGGTCCGAGCATTAGTCGGTGGGTTTGATTTCAATCGCAACAAGTTCAATCGAGTGACGCAGGCCTGGCGGCAGCCGGGCTCGGCTTTCAAGCCCTTTGTCTATGCAGCCGCATTAAACCGGGGGTTCTCTCCTGCCACGATTGTCAATGATGCGCCGGTGAGTTTCGATGCAGGACAGACCGGGGGCCAGGCCTGGGAGCCGAAAAACTATGATGGGAAGTTCGATGGCCCTATGTCATTGCGAACCGGTCTGGCGAAATCCAAGAATATGGTCTCGATTCGAGTGCTGCATAGCATTGGCCCCCGTTACGCACAGGACTACATCACGCGGTTTGGTTTTGAACCTGAAAAGCATCCGCCTTATCTCACCATGGCGCTTGGTGCCGGCTCGGTGACCTTATGGCAGATGGCAAGTGGCTATGCTGTCTTTGCCAATGGCGGCTACCGCGTCAATCCCTATCTCATTGACCGCGTTGTTGATCTAAAAGGTAAGGTCTTAGCCAAAGCAAATCCGATTCGTGCAGGTCTAGAGGCCCAGCGCGTTATGGATCCGCGTAACGTGTTTATTCTGGACAGCCTGCTCCAAGAAGTTGTGAAATCGGGAACCGCAACACGCGCCTTACAACTTGGCCGAGGCGATCTCGCTGGTAAAACGGGAACAACGAATGACTCGCACGATGCCTGGTTTGCGGGATACGGTGGCAATATCTCGGCAGTCGCCTGGGTGGGATATGACCAGCCCAAGAAGCTCGGCGATCGCGAGACCGGCGGCGGCCTGGCGCTACCGATCTGGATCGACTACATGAAAACCGCGCTGGCCAAGGCCCCGCTTCAGGCTAGGGTGATGCCCGCAGGCGTACTTAACATCAATGGTGAGTACTTCACGCAGGAAAGTCGTCCCGGCGTCGGCATCGCAAGTGTCGGGCTTCGTTAGCCAGGAGTTGAGAGCGAAACGCCCGCCTCTTGGCTTGCCTCTTGCTGGAGCACTGCCCAGAAATCAGTACCTGTTCGCGTATCCACCCAGGCAATCTCGTTCCACCGAAAGTGAAATGCGCCCCGGGGCGAAGCAAGCCAGACCTGCTGCATAGGGGCCTGCGCATTAACCACAATCTTTCGGCCCGACTCAAATTCCAGCTCAATGACGGGCCCCTGACGCAAGCTCTCGATATCCACGTCAGTCTGCTCAACCCAGTTGTCTACCTGCGATTCAATCTGGCGCCAGATCTTGGCAACGTGATCTAAAAACTCGGTTTCGGTCATACTCTCATTCCATGAACAATCGTTTGGTGTCGTCTCTCTCGAGCGGTAAAAAAAGAGCTGGGTCTAGGACGGCAGCGCTGATGCTGTCGCTCGCTATTCTAGGCGGCTGCGGCCAGAAAGGGCCTTTAACCCTGCCCACGCCACAGTTTCCCGCCCCGCCCGAGTCTGCGCCGAAAAAATAATCTTGTCCCGACTCCATTGCTATGACTGCTGACTACGCCTCCTCTTCGACTTTCCAGACTAACACCGACGGAACGCTGCATTGCGAGGGGCTTGCCTTATCAGAGATTGCCAAAGCGTTCGGCACCCCCACCTTTGTCTATTCAGAGCGGGCTATTCGTGATGCGTATCTTGCATTCGCGAACACTGCGGCATCACGACAGGGGCTTATCTGTTATGCATTGAAAGCCAATTCAAACCTGGCAGTGATTCGTCTACTGGCATCCCTTGGTGCAGGCTTTGACATTGTCTCGGCCGGGGAACTCCAGCGCGTCTTGGCGGCGGGAGGAGATCCCGCAAAAGTTGTTTTTTCTGGCGTCGGCAAAAAGCCTGCCGAAATCACTGCAGCGCTTCTCGCCAAGATCAAATGCATCAACATCGAATCCGATGCCGAGCTGGATATGGTCTCGGCCTGTGCCACTGCACTTGGCGTCACTGCACAGGTGTCTTTTCGCGTGAACCCTGATATCGATGCTCAGACCCATCCCTACATTTCAACTGGCCTAAAAGAAAATAAGTTCGGTATTTCTATGGCCTCGGCCCCAATGGTCTATCGACGTGCTCGGACACTGCCTGGCATCGCGATCGCCGGTGTGGACTGCCATATTGGATCGCAGATTACATCGCTCGGCCCATTTCTTGATTCGCTTGATCGCGTCCTTGAACTCGTCGATACATTGCGCGCTGACGGAATTGAAATTCATCATCTGGATCTTGGTGGCGGGCTCGGCATTCGTTATGCCGAGGAAGCGCCCCCGTCGCCGCAGGCCATGCTCACCGCACTCTTTGATCGGATTGACGCCTGGGCAACAGCCGCCGGTATTGCAAGACCCGAGGTGCTCTTCGAATTCGGTCGTGCAATCGTCGGTAACGCAGGTGTGTTGCTCACCCAGGTTGAGCTGCTCAAGCCGAGCGAGGCCAAGAACTTTGCGGTCATAGATGCCGCGATGAATGACCTGATGCGACCCGCCTTATATGAGGCCTATCACGGCGTTGTCCGGGTGTCGCCTGCAAGCCCTCACGTAAAACCATTACTCTGGGATCTTGTTGGGCCCGTCTGTGAGAGCGGCGATTGGCTTGCAAAGGATCGAACGTTAGCGCTTTGCCAAGGCGATCTATTGGCGATTCTTTCAGCGGGCGCCTATGGCATGAGCATGAGCTCGAACTACAACAGCCGCCCTCGTGCCGCAGAAGTGCTCATTGATCAGCAAGGGCAGCCGCATCTGATTCGTCGTCGCGAAGCCTTCGAGGATCTGATCGTGACGGAGCGCGTTCCTGCTTATCTGCGGGACAGCCAGTAACGCCAGGGTTGCCGCATCGCCAGCAACGCCACCGTCACCGCAAGCGCAATCGAGGGGTCGGCAAAATTATTTTTGCCTGCCCGATGTAAAAAGAAATGTAGGCACGAGAATCCCGCAATGAGATAGATCGCACGATGGACTGTCTTCCATCGTTTTCCAAGCCGTTGCATCGACCATCGATTCGATGTCACTGCCATTGGGAGCATCAAGAAAAATGCCAACAGACCAACCGTGACAAACGGGCGCTTTAGACTGTCGGAAAAGACAGCTAACCAGACAAAGTCGTGTTCAAAGGCCCAAAAGCCCAATAGATGAATGGCTGCGTAAGTAAAGGACCACAGGCCCAACATCCGGCGAGCCCGAACGAGCTCAGGCCAATTGAGCCACTGTCGTACCGGCGTCACACCGAGTGTCACTAGCAACAACACAAGGGCCCATGTGCCCGTGGCACGCAACAGCGTCTCTTGAGGGTTGGTGCCAAGACCGTTGGTGACGGTCAGCGTGACAAGATCAACCAAAGGGGCTGCACAGAGCAGCCACAGCGCCAGGTTCAATAGAATTTCTTCAGATCCATTCCGGCGTAGAGACTGCCGACGAGATCCGCATACCCGTTAAAGAGCTCTGTCTTACGACGAAGCGCAAACAGGCTCTCGATACCCAGCACCCGCTCACTGGCCTGCGACCAACGCGGATGATCGACGTTCGGATTCACGTTGGAATAGAACCCGTACTCGTGAGGAGCAGCAAGACTCCAGCTGGTGGTCGGCTGTGTCTCCATAAACCGGATCTTCACAATCGACTTGATGCTCTTAAAGCCATACTTCCAGGGCACCACCAGTCGAACAGGCGCGCCGTTCTGTGCGGGTAGCACCGATCCATACATGCCGAAGGTCAACAGCGTCAGCGGATGTTGGGCCTCATCCATTCGCAGGCCTTCGTGGTAAGGCCAGCGTAATACACGTGACGAGAGTCCAGGCATCTGCTTTGGATCAGCAAGCGTCGTGAATTCGACAAACTTTGCATTGGCAGTGGGCTCGACCTGTTTGATCAGATGCGACAGTGAATAGCCCACCCAAGGGATCACCATGGACCAGCCTTCGACACAGCGAAGACGGGTGATTCGCTCTTCCATCGGTGCAAGCTTGCGCAGGCTGTCGATATCAATTGTCTTGGGCTTAGCAACAGCCCCTTCGATTCTTAAAGACCATGGATTGGTCTTAAGACGCGAGGGCGCATTTGCGGCAGGATCATCCTTATCGAGGCCGAACTCGTAGAAGTTGTTATAGCCTGCGGCATCTTCAAAAGGAACCGGTTTTTCGGTAATCGAATAGCGGCTTGGCTTTCCGGGAAGCGGTGCAAGACCAGCAGGCGGCTTCGTGGACGCCGTTGCCTGACCCGGAAATGCCACCGGAAGCACAGAGGCGGCCGTCGCAGCGAGCACGAGACGGCGACGGTTTTCGAAGACTGACTGAGGCGTAATCTCTTGTTCGAGATGACGGCCTTCAATCAGCCGACGGTCATCAGAGCGTGCCATAGGAATGCAGCCCGGATAGGAACATGTTGACGCCCAAGAAGGCAAAGCCAGTGATTAAGAGACCGACCAGGGACCAATAAGCTGCAACCGTTCCACGCAGGCCCTTCATCAGACGAAGGTGTAACCAGGCCGCGTAGTTCAGCCAGACGATGAGCGCCCAGGTTTCCTTGGGGTCCCACTGCCAATAGGTACCCCAGGCTTCTGCAGCCCAGAGTGCGCCAAGAATGGTGGCCACCGTAAAGAAGGCAAAACCAACCGCGATCGCACGGTACATCACATCATCAAGAATTTCGAGTGCAGGCAGTGCATCACCGATCCGTCGACGCATCGCGATGATCCCGCCCACGACGGCCATAGAGATTCCAAAGTAGAGTGCCCAGTAGTCAGGCAGTCCACTGCGACGGAAGACTAATGGCTCTGCGCAGAGAAGAACGCCCAGTAAGAAAAGAGGTGCAAGCTTCCAGCCCGAGCGGGTCTGGGCATTCTCTTTGACCAGATAGGCAAAGCCCACCATCGCTGCCAGCGCGAACGTGCCGTAGCCCACAAAGTTCGCGGGCACATGAATTTTCATCCACCAGGACTGCAGCGCGGGAACTAGCGGCTGAATCTCGTGCGCTGAACGCGCCGCGATATACCAGACCAGAAAACCAACTGCGGCGGTAATAATAAGCGAGACGAATCCACCGAGTGCCCGCGTTTTGTAGCGGCCCTCGTAATACAGATAGAACATTGCTGTGATCACAGCAAAGAGAATGAAGACCTCATAGAGGTTGCTGACCGGAATATGGCCAACATCGGGACTGATCAAATAGGACTCATACCAGCGCACCAACAGTCCAATAAACCCCATCGCGGACGCGCCCCAGGTGAGCAGGCTCCCCATCCAAAGAGCGGTGGCTCCGCGTGACAACAGCCCCACCCAATACGAGATCGTCGCCAGGGCAAACAGTGCGCACATCCAGAGAATCGCAGACTGAGATGAGATGAAGTATTTCAAGAGCAGATTCGTTTCGGCAGCACCGGCATTTCCGCCATACACCCAGATCGCTAACAACGACGTTGCCGCAGTTCCCAAAAAGTAGGGACGCAGCGCAGGCCAGAGATACCCCAGAAATACCGCCGAGGGAACACAGCACCAAAGGATGACCAGTTCATAGATGTCCATGAACGACGAATACCGCGCGGTTGCAAAGCCCGCGCCAAGCGCTGCGATCAGCCCGAAACCAAGATCCCAAAGCCCAAGCTTGCGCGGGGCGTCGGCAATGTGTTGGTCCATCGGTGTTACGAGTGTGTTCATGTTGTTTGTCCCTGTACAGAGGATTCAGCCGGTCGGCTAAGCTGTTCTGTGACCTGCGTCATTACCGAAAATTCCCGCTGGAAATCAAGCGTCAATCGGGGAGTCGTCGCCGCCAGTTTCAGGGTGTTCCCCTTTTCAGACGGGCTCACCCAGACCCAGACACGACGCTCTTGGATATAGAGCATTGCGAAGATTCCCAGGGTTAACAACAAACACCCTATATAGACCGTGGTCTTCCCGGGAGAGCGTGTCACCTGAAAGACGCTGGCCTTGACCTCTTCAAAGTCTGTCATGGTGACCATCAGGGGCGCCCCAAACAGCTGGGCGTCACTTACGGCTGTCAGGGCCAGCTGGGCAAAACGGGTGTTGTCCTCATTGCGGGGCATGGGGGCAAGGCCATCCTTCACCCGAGCCTGCTGCCAGAGCTCCCAGAAAGAGCCAGCCAAGAGGCGCAGGACAACCTCGGCCGCGCGCTCGCGCTCGCCTTCCGGCACGGTCCGCTCCAAGAGCTGTCCAAGATTTTCGATTCCGCCTTGGGAGATCGCAGTCAGCGCGCGCTCGGCGCTGTCCGTGAGCGCGGGGACCATTGCGGGAGGCGCAGAGCCGGTGGCAAAACGCCTCGCTGCAGCGGCGCGCAGTGCAGGATCCTCAAGCGCTGCGCGAACCCGCATGAACTCATCGAGCGAATCTTTTCCATCTGCGGGAATTCGCAGGTACTTAAACTGCTCGTCCGGCGAGTCGCGAACGCCGGCAAGAAAAACACGATTGTCATCCAGCAGGACCGGCAGCATATAGACATGAAACTCACGAGCCTGACCACTTGCATCACGCAGCTTGTAATTCATGGAAGGGCCAACGTTGCGCAAGGTCTTTGCCTTGCCCACGTTCACCGCAGGCGATAACACGGTGGCGACATGCTTTTGGAAAGGATCGGCCTTCGCCTGTTCATCTTCCTGCGGGCCGCCAATATTCTCAACGTTGATCGCCTTAAATCCGGTGACCTCAAGGTTCAAGTTCTGATTGGTGTTTTTCAGGGAGATGCTCTGGCCAACAGTAAGCTCAATCGGCAACGTGGATCGCAACGGGCCCGTCATCGGATAGGCCAACAACTTCAGACGTGAGCCGCCATCATCAAAGCTCGATTGATAGATGGCAATGCCGCGATGAATCAACGGCTTGTTCACTTCAATCGTGGCCGCTTTCTCTTGCCCCGTTTCTTTGTCCTTCAGAATCACGTCGCTCGCGAAGAGCTTTGGCATGCCAGTGGGGTAATACTCGATACGAAACTTTTTAAGCTCAAGTTCGAATGGCAGGTCTAACAAGAGCGATCCACTGCCCTGAGGCACCACTGCAACGTCAACACGGGCTCCCTCTGGAACAAGCGAATTCGCGCGATAGGTGGGTGTGGACGCCGGGAGCCGAGCACTCGCTGGCACTTCAGTGCCATTAAAGGTGGCCATTTGTAATGGTTCTTTGTTCCACCACCAGGCGGCAACCTTTAACGGCAGTTCACTATCCAGTAAGCCGCCAAGAGAGATCACCACAATCGCCAAGTGGGCGGCGATATAGCCCAATCGATTCGAGGCCCCTTTGCGCGCCACAATCACTGGCTGACGTTCTCCCGCCTGCGCCTGACCTTCCTTGATTCGGTAACCGCGCGCTTTAAAGAATGCTTCGAGTTTTGCTAACGAGGGCTGCACCTGATCGGCGGGAAGATCTACGGCCACACGATGCTTAAAGGCAGGGAAACTGGTGTCCCGCACTCTCTCGCGCCACGACCGCGCGTCTTTGATCATCTTCGGCGTATTGCGAATCAGACAGAGACTTGTCGACACCAGCATCAATGCCATGACCACCAGGAACCACGGTGCGTTGTAGACCCGAAACAGATCCAGCGATGAAAAGACTTCGGCCCAGAAGGCGCCGAACTGGTTCACATAGTTAATCGACGGCGCGTTCTGCGCGACGATGGTGCCGATTGCGCTCGCAATACAGACCACCATCAAGGCGGAGATCGCAAACCGCATTGAGCTTAATAGCTCAGTGACGTCTGCGAGAAAACGATTGCGAGTGGAAAGCTCAATCCCCCCTGTCGACTGGGCCTTGCCTAAGTCTTCAGGGGTTTGCGCTGGGGAGGCATCCGCCGCATCAGCGGATGCTGGGTTACTTGAGGGTTGCAACGTATTCAGAGACTGCGGCGATCTCGGCCTCGGACATCTTGGACGAGATGGTCATCATCTGTGCGCTGTTCTTGCGCGTTCCAAGCCGGAAAGCATTGAGCTGTGCCTCGGTGTATTCGGGATGCTGACCCGCAAGCGCAGGATACTGGGCAGGAATACCAGCCCCGCTCGGCGCATGACATCCGATACAGGCGGGAACACCTTTTGCCGGAAGACCTGCGCGATAGATACGCTCACCCTGCGCGACCAGGTCTGGGCGCTTCGCCGCGCCGGGGGTTGGTTTCTGCGAGGCATAGAAGGCGGCAAGGTTACGAATGTCTTCGTCGCTCAACATCGATGCAAAGCCCATCATGATCGCGTTATTACGCTCTGGCTCTTTTGCGCCGGGCTTCATCTTGAAATTGAGCAACTGCTTTTCAATGTAGGCCGCATGCTGGCCGTTTAATTTGGGATTCTGAGGAATCATGCTGTTACCGTCGGGCATGTGGCAGGCTGCGCAGACCGCAGCCGCTGTTGCCTTGCCCTTCGCCAAGTCCACCACCTTCTTGACGGGAACAGGCTCTGCAGCATGTGCCGAGGAAAATGCCACCATGGATGTCACCACAACAAGGGCAGCAAACACCGCACGTGACGAGGCGCCTTTGGCCCGATCAAGACGGTCACGAGAAAGCATGTCAAACTGGCAACGCATAGTAACTCCCGGCATGTTTTAACTGCCCTTATTTTAGTCGAGTCTGTCCCAACGATGTCCTCAGAAACCAAAGCCCCTGCACCTTTGCCCCCCTTGAAAGATTGGATCCATCAGGTGAGCTTTCTGACGAGTGCGGCACGCTCGTCAGACCTACCAGGAATGGGGGCTGGAGAGGTCGCCATCGCCGGTCGTTCAAACGCAGGAAAATCATCCGCGCTGAACATGATCTGCAATCGTCGTCGACTTGCCTTCAGCAGCAAAACACCTGGCCGGACACAACTGATCAACCTGTTCACACTTGGCTGGCAGGGCCAGGAGGTGGGTCGACTGGTTGATCTGCCCGGCTATGGCTACGCTGCCGTTGACCACGCCACCAAGGCCCGCTGGCAGGCAGAACTCGCACGCTTTTTAGAGTCTCGTGTGAGCCTGGTCGCCCTGGTCCTGGTGATGGACATTCGACACCCATTCGGCCCGTTGGACACGCAGATGCTGGAGTGGTTCGGTAACCGACAGCAGCCCATCCACATTTTGCTCACCAAGTGCGACAAACTGACACGTAACCAGCAGGCACAGACCCTGGCCCAGGCCAAGAAGATCATCGCGGAGAAATCAATGCGGTGGGGAGGTCAGGTAACGGTGAGCCTGTTCTCGGCGACCGCCAAGATCGGGCGTGACGAGATCATTCAAAAAATCGGACAATGGTGGGGCATCCTCGATGAAAACGGACAACCCATTCCGATCACGTCATGACCCCAGCCAAAAAAAAACCCAGCGACAGCGTCGCTGGGCGGGAATGCCTAAATTTGTTAGGCACCCGCTCAGGGAGGAGAAGCGGGAGACGACGAATCGTCTATGTCCATGATATGTCTTGGACAGAAATTTTTCAAATAATTACCACTCTATGAGTAATGTTATGAGTCAAAGCCCCAGCTTCCCCGCAATCAGAATGCGCCGAAATCGACGTGATGACTGGTCTAGAAGACTTGTTAGTGAGCACTCAGTTACTGTAAACGATTTAATTTATCCGGTCTTTGTGACCGAAGGCGCCGGTCAGATTGTCGATGTGCCGTCCATGCCTGGAGTCAGTCGTTATTCCTTGGACAAACTGCTGCCCGTTGCGGAAAAAGCAGCGAAAGCCGGGATTCCTGTACTGGCCCTGTTCCCAGTGATCGATGCCGCCAAGAAAACCCCCGACGGTCGCGAAGCGGCCAACCCGGATGGACTGGTTCCCAAGGTGGTGGAGGCGCTCAAAGAACATTTCCCCGAATTGGGCGTCATGACCGACGTTGCGCTCGACCCCTACACGAGTCACGGCCAAGATGGGCTGATCGACGATCAAGGGCGGATCTTGAATGACGAGACTGTCAAAGTATTGGTCGCCCAGTCACTCATGCAGGCCCAGGCCGGTGTCGATATTGTTGCCCCGTCCGATATGCAAGACGGTCGGATTGGCGCGATTCGTAATGCCTTGGAATCTAAAGCGCTGATTCACACCCGGATCATGTCGTATGCCGCAAAGTATGCGTCGAGTTATTACGGGCCCTTCCGAGATGCCGTGGGCAGCGCAGGCAACCTTGGGAAATCCGATAAGAAGACTTATCAAATGGATCCCGCCAATACGAACGAGGCCCTCCGAGAAGTCGCGCTCGATATCCAAGAAGGCGCCGATATGGTGATGGTGAAACCAGGCATGCCCTATCTGGACATTGTCTATCGCGTAAAAGAGACTTTTGGTATGCCGACGTTTGCCTATCAGGTCAGTGGCGAATACGCGATGCTCAAAGCGGCTGCAGCCAATGGATGGCTGGATGAACGCAAGACTGTTTTAGAAGCGATGCTCGCATTTAAGCGCGCAGGTGCTGATGGTGTGCTGACGTATTTCGCGCCAGACATCGCGCGCTGGCTTGCCGATTAGAACTGGAATAACGAAACGCCAACACCGACACTGGTCTGGCGATGGTTGTAATCGAGCAGGCTTTCGCCATAGCCCGTGAACAGCTGGACGTACCAGCGCGCCCCTGTGTTGCGGTCACTGTTGATTGGGTAGGTCCAGTCGAGCTGAACGGAGCCACGCGCAAGCGAGGCCAGATGGGTGCGCCAGGTCATTGACGCAATCGCCGATCCTGGAAACCAGTTCAGCATAATGTCTGTGTCCCCTGCGTACCGACTGATCCCAGGGTTATCCTCGCCCCCTTCTGGGATACGTTTATAAAACTTTAGGTTAAGCCCAATCTCGCCTCGCTCAAACCCAAGCCCCAGGAAAGTGCGATCCCAGCTTCGCGAGAGCGGATCGCTTTGTCCGTTGGACTGATGCGCCCACCCCCCCTGCAGCATTCTCCAACGCCAGTCGAAAGGCAATCGGCTCATCGACTCAGGCATCGGATAGACATAGATTACCTCTGGCTGGTGGTCGGTACTACGAAAAGGCGACGAGTCTTTCTGGCTCCAGACCTGCCAGAGTGAGCGTTGGGTATACGCGAACCAGAGATCTGCATTCGGATGAAAGAGCCCTTCCATCACCTTAGTGCGCAATGAGATCTGAAGCTTGGCGCCGAGTTGTTTGTAGTTGTTTTCTTGCGTGAGCGCGGGCTGCGTTGGTGTACTGGGATATCGATTCACCCGATCCGTATAGTGCACGGGCAACAAGAAATTCGGCATGTAGGTTCGAACGGTAAACGTGCCCCGTTTGTCCTTAGGCCGAAGCTCCCAGAAAACAGAGGTCGGACTAAAAGGCTCTTCCGGTGTCTGAACCACCAACGATGTTGAATTCGAGGGCTGCTGCGTCTGCGCGCCCGCAAACGACATTAGCCCAAGAAAACAAAAGGCCAGGCATAACAACCGCCTGGCCTGACGTGCGAATAACATGTGCGTTACGCGGCTTTTTCAGTGTCCACTGCTTCGGTCACTTCGGGGCGATCCACCAGCTCCATCAGTGCCATCGGCGCATTGTCGCCAGAACGGAAACCGAACTTCAGAATCCGGCAATAGCCACCGGGACGTGATGCATAACGGGGGCCGATCTCTGCAAAGAGCTTGCCCACCATTTCACGATCACGCAGACGGTCGTATGCAAGGCGACGGTTGGCCAACGTGGGGGTCTTGCCGATCGTAATGAGCGGCTCAACGACACGGCGCAGTTCCTTTGCCTTCGGCAACGTGGTCTTAATGGCCTCGTGACGCAGCAGTGCGTTAGCCATATTTCTGAACATGGCCAGACGATGGCTCGAGGTTCGATTCAGTTTGCGTAATCCAAGACGGTGACGCATGAGAGTTCTCCTTAATTCAGTTCTTAATGAGGCTTAACGGTCTAAGCCTGCAGGGGGCCAGTTCTCAAGCTTCATGCCAAGGGTCAGGCCGCGTGAGGCCAGGACTTCCTTGATCTCATTGAGCGACTTACGGCCCAGGTTCGGGGTCTTCAACAGTTCGTTCTCGGTGCGCTGGATCAGATCACCGATGTAATAGATGCTCTCGGCCTTCAGACAGTTTGCAGAGCGAACTGTCAGCTCAAGGTCATCGACCGGACGCAGCAGCATCGGATCAACGCTTGCACCACGGCCCACTTCAGCAACCTGTTCGCCACCCTCGAGTGCAGCAAATACCGACAGCTGGTCGACCAGAATTCGAGCCGCACGGCGAACGGAATCTTCGGGGTTGATCACGCCGTTGGTCTGAACTTCAATGACCAGACGATCCAGGTCAGTACGCTGTTCGACACGGGCGCTCTCAACGGTGTAGCTCACGCGACGAATCGGAGAGAACGAGGCGTCCAACACGATGCGGCCAATCGCACGGCTGGTGTCGTCCGACATCTGACGCAGCGTGCCCGGCACATAACCACGGCCTTTTTCAACACGTACCTGAAGCTCAAGCTTGGAGTTATCCGAGACATGGGCGAGCACGTGATCAGGGTTGATTACTTTCACATCATGGGGAAGATCAAAGTCAGACGCCTTGACCACGCCACCGCCTTGCTTACGCAAGGAGATGAGGACGTCGTTGCGGCCTTCGAGATCAAAGACCACGCCTTTTAAGTTCAGCAACAGGTCGACAACGTCTTCCTGAACGCCTTCAATCGTGGAGTACTCGTGCACGACACCAGAGATCTGAACTTCCGTGGGGGCAAAGCCTTCCATAGAGGAGAGCAGGACACGACGCAGGGCGTTGCCAAGCGTGTGACCAAACCCACGCTCGAACGGCTCCATGATGATCTTCGCGGTGTTCGGACCAGTCGGCTCAACTTCGATAATGCGCGGCTTAAGAAATGCTGTTTGCATAGGAATCCTTCGCGAGAATTAGCGGGAATACAACTCGACGATCAAGCTTTCGTTAATGTCAGCAGCGAGATCGGAGCGGTCTGGCACCTGCTTAAA
>JACCDS011621081.1_pt1 | contig 17869 bp, 10 predicted proteins | sample 7446441 | NCBI WGS metagenome assembly JACCDS01 (sample SAMN15323445, study PRJNA562643) | freshwater metagenome | isolation source: river surface water | place: USA:Blue River Watershed | collected 2017-08-17
ACCAGCACCCCCGGCAAATTTAAAATGCTGCAAAGGTAAAACATCTGAAACGGTACCCATACTCCCAAATAATGCACCACCTAATCGCTTACTGAAGGGGAAAGGCAAGAAACGATATTCGATTTGCGCAGCAGCGTATCGATTGTCTCTAAAGCGACCTAAATAATATCCTCGCATAATCATATCTCCACCCATCATGCTCAATTGATTAAAAGGCACCTGCCCAGAAGAAAACTGACCATACAGTTGCACTGCGAGAACTTGATTTTTTAAAATCGGTTTGTAATACCTTCCATCAACAACAAAAGTGTTCATAGGAAAAGACTTTTCTCCAAACGTTTTTCCATAATGTAAGTATGCTAATTCCACTAAAAACCCATCTCTCACATTTAACACATTGTGCCTTGAGTCCCATAATAAACCTAAACCTAAGCCTAAATTCTGACTGCCATTACCTCCTAATGGAACATCATTATTTTGGAATTTCTCTGTCCAATTAAATTGAGCTTTACTCAGTTGCTGATAATCCATTTCCAAGCCAGCAAAGAAGTTACCTTTAACTCTATAAACAAAACGCTCACGAATACTGTAATAATTGGCAGGTACAACAGCTTGAACTTCCCCTTCAGAGTGTATTCCTACACCGTAAAACGATAGTGGATAGTTTTGCAAACGCACTTTCCCCAATGCCAAAAAACTATTTTCTGGGCCAAAAACGGCATGATCCAACCAAAGTCCTAACTGTTGATTTTGAGTATAAAAAGCAAATGCACTGACTTCACTGAGTCGAATCGTAGTGTCATTTTTATAATGAAACACAACCAAACCACTTGCACCAAATTCCCAACGTGTTTCTGGAGAATAACCGATAGTAGGATAAAATAAAAATCGTGGTTTTGCACTTGAAACGGTATCACTAACCATGTTTCGTACCCAATTAGGAAGAGCAATACCTGTGGAATCAATTTCTGCAGCCACTGAGTAAAACCTCGCGACCCCCATCCCTAAAAAAGTAAAAAAATACTTCACCAAATATCTTGTATCAACTGACATTTTCAGAACAAATATCAATTAAAAAAAGAATTAGTTCTTTTGAAACTGAGCTTTGAATGAACCTTCTTTGGTCAGAACTTCAACAAAGTACATTCCTGCTGCCAAATTAGGAAGTTCCAAATGGATGATTCCTTGATTAAAGGTCAATGCCTCAAATGGAATATTCCGGCCTAAAACATCACGAACACTTATATGATCTACTGAAACATCTCCAACTCCATTCAGTTTTAATGTAACTTGATTTGAATAAACTGGATTGGGATAGATCACCATTGAATTTCTCTTAATCAACGCCACGTTTGCACGATTCATAACAATTGTTCTGGTAGTTTTACATTCACACCCTTTTTCAGCTGTCGTCGCAATCATACTCACTTCAAAACTTCCATCGGAACCCAAATCATATACCACTGACGCATTGGTATTACTTGAGGTTTTGTTTCCTACTCCTTTCACATTCCATTGATAGTTTACACCTTGTTGTCCACCTACTACACCGGTGGAATTTTGAGGTTCAAGTTTGGCACCCCAGAATGCGTCCTCATAGGAGGTTGTGTAGGTAAAATCACAAGTTTTAGGTAATTCATACACAATTACGGGTTTAACGATGTAGGATTGACAACCATTTCTCAATTGAGCGGTTAAAGTAACATTATACGTTATAGTTTGTAATGGAGAGTACAGTTGACTCACATTAAATCCAGAGGCAGTATCGCTATTTCCAAAATTCCAAGTATAATAAATACTATCAGATTCAGATAATTCTGTTTTATTCTCAAAATGAACGGTATCTCCTGAACACACTTCTTCGAAAGAAAAATCCGGTTTAATTTCATTCAATACACGAACTGTTTTTTCAGCGAATGCGGCACATCCATTGTCTAACTGAACAGTTAATTCCACTTTATAGTCACCTATACGGCTCCAATATCTTTGGAAAGTATCTTTGGTTGAAACAATTAAATTATCTATTTTCCAAGATTGGCTGGCAGAAGTTCCTGCTATTGTAGCTGTTTTATTATCAAAAATTGTCTTGCTATTCAGGCACAATCTGTCAAAATCAAATTCCACTTGAGGAGAAGCTTTTATGAAAATGGATTTTGTAATGGAGTCTGAACATCCAAACTCTGAATTAATAACCAATTTTACATTTTTTGTTCCTGATTTGGAATAGGTAAAACTGGTATTTTTCTGCGTACTTACGGCGGAATTCTCATCAAAAGTCCAGACCACACCGAACAAACTGGTACTCATCACTGTGGTGTTGTTAAAACTAACTTTATCGCCAGAACATGTTCCACCAGAGGTGGTAAAACTCACTTTTGGATTTTCAAAAACGGTCACCTTGTTTTGTGCCGATGAAAAACAGCCGTTTTTATTCGCATTTAACACAACAGTATAGGTTCCGTATTTACTATATTTATATCCGAAATCTAGTTTAGAAATGGTCTTGTCACCAGAATTATCTCCGAAATTCCAGACCATTGTAGCAGTTGAATCTGATGTAATATTACTAAAAAGAATGTCTCGACCTTCGCAACCACTATTTCTTGTGAATTTTGCTACCGGTGTTTGAGTTGCACTTATTGGAATTATTTTTTCAAATACAAAACCATATGGATAGGTTTTTGCACTTAATTTCAAGTTATAATTACCTCCTTTCGCGTAAACATATTTACCATCAATTTCGGTACTAGAATCTGTTGAATTATATCCAAACTTCCAAGTGTATTCCATAAATCCGTTTGTTCCTTTCAAGGTAGATTTATTTACAAATGTTATCGTGTCATTTGAACAAATTTTACTTGGAATTCCAAAATTGATTTTGGGGGATGGACTGATATATATAGAAATGGAAATGAATGAATCACATCCGTTTAGATTATCTGAAATTTTCAACTGAACCAATATCGTTGAATCTTCAAGGGTAGTATCCGCAGTGTTAAAACTCCATTTTAAATCTGTGTTGGTAGTTGGACTTGTAATGCTACTTGCAGAAACCACACGTCCTCCTGTTGTTTTAGCCACCGTAGAAGCAACCCACTTTTTATTTGAACCATATTCTGTGTTATTTTTTCCAGTTGGAGCTGATACTTCGAATGTTACAGGCAAGCCTAAGACAGTGGCGTATTTACTACTTGAAATGGTATATGGTTTATTACCTGGATTGGTGCTTAATATCAATTTAGATCCCCCAGGAGCTTTTTTAACAAATGTCTTGAATCTAAGGGTATCATCGTTGCTAAAGTCATTCGCCTGTGCAATGAACAAGCTCAACTCTTGCGCATCCGCAGCATTTAAGATAGCCGATTTTGAAAATTGCAGAATGGCTGTATCATTTGGAAGAATTGTTTTTTTAATCGTTTCTGTATATAATTTACCGTTAAACAAATACCCCATTTTTAGTTCATTTATGGTATCTGAATAATCATTCCCAACAGTAAATTTCAAAACAACCTCGTATCCATTACAAATCGAATCGGGTAATGTAAATTGAGGACGAATCATGCGAATATTCAATGAATCTTCGATACAACCTCGATCAGAACTAACAGGATTCCTTGCCTTGCCCATTAAATCTGTTTTTGAAATACTTTGAGTTATTACATTATTCTGATTCTTGATATTTTTTGAACGAAAATTTCCGGTTGTTTCATTGACGAACTTGGAATTTATAAATAGATTATCATCATCTACTGACCCACTGTTTTTCCAACTTGAATAATCTGAAAATTGATTGGTTTCAATGGCCCAAGACTCTGTTCCGTAATTTGATATAATTGAATTACTTGCGACTTTTCCGATTGTATTATAGGTGTACAAGCTTACAACTGTACCTGTTCCTGTACCTTTTCCATCTACAATATTGCCAATAAAGTCAATATTAGAATCATCATCTACATTGACTAAACTGCTTGTATGTGTACTATTATTATCATCGCGATCGTAAAAAGTATTCTGTAAAATATTTAAATTATATCCTGTATTGTAATTGATTGTGAATAAACCATGTGTTTCTGCATCTCCAAAGTTCTTAGCTAATAGGTTTCCAACAAAATCCAAATTATTTACATAGACAAAGTAACAAGCTGCTACAATTCCTGAAGAACTTCCCTTACTAATATTATTTACAATTCTATTATTTTTTACATTCCAACTTCCCGACCAGAAACACGCTACTCCATAAAATTCGTTGCCTGCGCTGTTTGAATCAATTAAGTTTCGCTGTACCTCGTTAAATGAATAAGTGAGGGACTGAATATCTAAGCCATAAACCCCAAATCCTACTCCTTTATTTCCACCTCCACCGAACACACAATTCGTGATTGTATTTTGATTTATTCTGTAATCTGATCCATAATTTGCGAGAACACCATAACCTATACCTCCAACTCCATTGATGTTTTTCAGTTTATTGTTATTTACATCAATTAGCTCTCCAAAATCAGAAATAACTCCATGAAAAAGCTCTGAATACACTAAATCATGAAAAGAATTCCCAGAAAATGAAGCAATCAAATTATTCGTTGCATCCCCAATAACATTTTTTGCTTGAATCCCGTAAAGCTCAAAAATTAAATTTGAAGTAGAACTTATTGTTGCTCCTTTATAAGGAAGATAGAAAATTTCATTATTTTCTAATTTTATTGTTCGATTCTTAGTGTAACCATACTCAATATATATGGCTCTAACTAAAGAATCAACTTGATCATTTGACGTAGCATCAGAACGCGATATTTTATTACCAACAGCCTGTTCACCATTCACATAACGCATGTAAATACCATAACTGTAAAAATTGGAAATTTGATTATTTAAAAATGAATTGTTAGTGGAAGCACTCTTGTAATTATTTGAATTTTGTTGATCCAAAATACCAAAATTCGGACCCGGAGAACCAGAACTACTTTTCATAAAGCAATTGCTCACTGTATTCCCAATCCCATTGGAAAAAGCAGTCGTTGATTTTGTAATTGCAGAATCAATATGGGCAAAAACAATGTACCCACCTTCTTGGGTAGAAACACTCTTTAGTTTACTAAAATTAATGATACAGCTATCTACTAAATTACTATCCGCCTGATTACTGAAACGAATACCCATTAGACTTGAAGAAGAATATTGGTTTTCAACAGTCAGATTTTTAATCACAACATGATCGACCCCATTTAGGAAAATCATCTCTCTTTTCATGGTTCCAATCAGCTTTTTACCTTTACCGTTGACAATAAGCTTGGCTTTGGAATTGGTTGGATTATTGGTTGGTTTATTAAAAACAGCCACTTGTGTAAGAGACAGATCACTTGTGAAATTCAGGTAAACATCTCCATTTACCCCATTTTTATTAAAGTCGGAAACAAAGGCCTCCAATGTTGAATAATCAGCACCCGATGCGCCTATTGTATAACTTCCTTTTAATTGAGCGGATACATTTTGTGTAAAACAAACAATAAATCCAAATAATGATAATCTAACTATTCGCAGGAATGACATAAAAACAAAGTTAATCAATTCAATAGACAAGAAATGTAAAGAATTGAACAGAACTTAATCAGTGTCCAAATTATTTAATTAATTCAACACTTTTTAAATCTGTAAAATTCTTCTAATTGTAAAACTCAAAAAATCTATTTCTGAACTTGAAATCGCACCATATTTGATCCTCCAATTTGAAGAAAATAAGTCCCATTCGACAGGCTCGATACATCAATTGCACCTCTATTTAGTTCAACAGCTTCGACATCCCCCAAAACCCGACCCAATATATCCACTATTCGAATTGCGACATTCGTTTGCAACAAATCATAACTACCGGCATCACTGTTTCCAGAATTTTCCATAAACCCTTTACTCACACTGATAAAAAGTAAATTTTCGACTGGATTAGGGAAAATCCGAAATGACATATAACCCAAATTTCCATTTGAATGAGTAAATTTAAATTGCTGCTTTGCCGAAGAAACTCGATCCGATATATAGGGCTTAACGCCATAAGTAGCATGATTTCCAAGACCTTGAGTTATTGATTTTTTCCAATCATCGTAACTAAAACCGTAATCACTGGTCCAAACACCTGAAAAATGCTTATCTGTTTTTATCCAATAATCCAATCGATTGGCCAATGAATCAATGATTGGGAACATGTGTTCTTCATTAAAAAAATCATTGATAGCACCATAAACATAACTTTCCAGCTGCTTCTGAAACTCGCTGTGTTCAAGTAGCGCATAAGTCAATGGAGCCGCACTTTTACTTTTATCACCCCAATTGTGTATATCGCGTTTATTTATATTTGAAAAACCCCATTGCACGCCAAATGTATTGTCCATGTCGTAGGGGATGTATTTGAATTTCACATCTTTTGAATGATCGTACAAATAGTAATTATTCTTATTGGCGAAATAATTATCCCAGTGCCCAATTAAAATCTCAGCTGCAAGCGACTTCAAGTACCCTTCCACATCCAGCCAAAAATGAATGCTATCCTTAAATTCAGTGGCAGAAAGTTTATCAATTTTTGAAATCAATTTCACCAATCGAGTATAATCATCTTGCGTTTCATTGGTTTTTAAGTCATAGGCTCTTTCATTTTCAGGGGATGGATTGATCATATCCTTGTAGGTTTGCTGATCTTCGCCTTTGTAACCCAAATCAGCCGGCCACGTGCATTTGTATAAATTCCCGGATTTCTCGTTAAATCGAGTATTTAAAAACGTCTTGTCAATAAATTCAACTAATCCACGAACACCCAAATATTCTCCATTTACATACAATTGAACATGATTTATTCGGGCATGAGGAACGCCCATTTTCTTCATCGTATAAGCACTTAAATATTCACGCATCATGGATGGATCGTTGTGATTTCCATGAATATTGAATGTTTTCAATCCCTGAAATGTCTGTGAACTAATTCGTTTGTCGGTATCTATTCTAAAAGACTTCCTCTGCGAAGTTCGAGAGGTATTTCCTTTCAATCGAATATCACAATTGCGCAAAGTATCTTTTCCATCATAAACCAACATCACCAGATATCTTTGATTGGTCCAAAGGTTTTCTGTTTTCACCATTTCCTCAAATTCGCTAGGATTCATCCACAATTCTAATTTGTGAATTTTGTCGTCGAATAGGGTACCATTATTAGGAAAAACAGCATTTTGAGCATTCAATCCAAGATGAATCACGAATAGTGAAACAGTAATTAAAAAGAATTGAATTATTTGTTTGATCGATTTCATGTGGTAGAATTAAAAAAGCAATAGTCTATTTTATAATCTTTAATCTCAACTGATTCCTTATCGTTTAGGCTTAATTTTCATATTTATTCAATGTTCAACTTCAGCAGCTTCAATAGCCTTGTTTGAATCATTTTCATGGCTTGGACTTTCAAAAATCTCTAAGTAAAACAAATGTATAGAAGCAATTACATGATCAAAAATATCGGATTGGACCGATTCATAATCAGCCCAAACCTTATCCTTCGCAAAACAATATATTTCAACAGGAACACCTTTATCAGTTGGTGATAATTGACGAACAATCAAGGATAAGTTTTTATTGATTTCGGGGTTCTGAAGCAAGTAATTTTTTAAATACACCCGAAACAATCCCAAGTTGGTGAATTCTTTCCGCACACCTTTTCCCGATCTTTCTATTTCGGAATTATACTGGTCCAATTCTACTTGTTTTGTTTCGATATACTCAGTTAATAATGGATTTTTCTTGAACTCTGCTAACATTTTAGGTGAACAAAAACGCACACTGCTTTGCTTGATATTGATAGCTCTTTTAATTCTTCGACCATCCGATTCTTCCATCCCCCTCCAGTTTTTAAATGCATCCATGGTAAACGCAGTTGTTGGAATAGTAGTGAACGTATGATCCCAGTTTTGAATACGCACAGTAGATAAATTAATATCTATTACCTTTCCATCTGCTCCATATTTTGAAAACTCAACCCAGTCGCCATTTCTTAACATATCTTGTGAAGAAATTTTAATCGACGCCGACAAACCTAAAAGTACATCCTTAAATATCAACAACAATGCTGCACTCATTGCACCAACTGCCGTCAATAGGGATAACAACGACTTTTCTGTAATTACTGAAACAGCAAATAACAATGCTAAGATACTTACGATCATTGACCCCAATTGTACAAAGGATGCAATGGGCTTATCCTTTAGAGATTCCATCTCCAACATAATCACCTTCAGCACCTTAAGTACACTTTGAACAAACTGATGAATAACAAAAATTATGGATAGTGCTAGTAAAATTTCTAACGGATGAATCACTGCTTCATACCCATACAACACTACTTTCAAGCTACTTTGAGCAAACCACAATGGTATTATATGCCCTAAAAATTTAAACGTCTTTTTATCAACTAGTTCGTTTAAAAATGGATGATTAATTCTTTGAGAATATCGTTTGATTAATGCAAGGATAATCTTTCGTGCAATCCAATCCATCAATAATACTACAATAAGCAATGTAATAATTAGGATGGCTAGTTTCACCAACATGGCAGACTCTTTTGATACACCAGCATTTAAAACCTGCTGATATGCCCAATTTGCAAATCGTGCTTCAAACGTAAAATTCTGAATAATTAACATATTAGACTAAAAAATAATTAGATATAAAAACTTCAAATTTACAATTCAACCCCCAAAATACCATCCTCAATCGAAATGGATTCGTTAAACCAATCATTTTTTACTAGGAAGTCGTAAATTTGAAAAATGACCGTTAAAATTCCAAAATGGTTTTTGTTGTGTACTTTGTCTTTCTTTTTAAGTACAGGAGCAAAATGGTCGAATGACCTATTCGAATTTGCAAAAAATTTAGAAATCTTTTCTTCTGTTTATAAAGAAGTTGGCGAGCATTATGTCGATGATGTTCCTCCTGGCGAATTGGTCAAGTCAGCTATTTCTGCTATGCTCAAAACACTCGATCCCTACACTGTGTTTTTCTCAGAGTATCAAGCAGAAGAAGCATTAATAGAACGCCATGGCGAATACGGTGGTGTGGGTGCCAGAATTCAATTCCGGGACCAACAGCCCATTGTTACCGAAATCATAAAAGGATATGGTTTTCATAAAGCAGGTATTTTGTTAGGTGATCAGATTATTAAAATCGACAATACACTTTTGAAAGATTTGGGACATGAAGACATGATGCCACTTTTCAGGGGCGCTCCCAATAGCCAATTTAAAATTCAATTAGTCCGTGGCAAAGACACGCTTTTCAAAACCGTTACTCGAAGCAATATAGAAACCAAAAGTGTTTCATTTGCTGGGATGTTAAATTCGCAAATTGGATATATCAAACTCGACGAATTCGGAACAGATTGCGCTAGAGAAGTGGAAACAGAATTGAAAAAACTACAACAAAACCCAAATTTCAGCGGCCTGATTCTAGATTTACGTAACAATGGTGGTGGACTGCTCAATGAAGCTGTAAGCATCGTGGGGCTTTTTGTTAATGCAAATACTACCGTAGTAAATCTTAAAGGTAAAGGTCATCAAGGTCCGAAAAATTGGAAAACATCCCAAAAACCTATCGCTCTAAATTTACCCCTGACCGTTTTAATTAATTCTGGTTCCGCTTCCGCTTCCGAAGTAGTAAGTGGTGCACTTCAAGATTTAGATCGCGCAGTAATTATTGGTCAAAATAGCTTTGGAAAAGGATTAGTGCAAAACTACCAAAATTTACCGTACCGAACCCAAATGAAAATTACCACTGCACGATATTATACCCCGAGTGGTAGATGCATTCAACGCCTTAACTACAGTAAAAAAGATGCAACTGGAAATGCAACATTTAAAAATGCATCCCAAAAAGTTGAATTCAGAACCTATAACGGTAGAGTTGTTTTTGATGGTGCTGGAATTGATCCAGATGTAATCCTGCCACTTTTCAACGGAAAAGAATTGTTGCAATGGATGGAACAAGAATATCTCATCTTTGATTGGGCAAATAATTTCACCCGTCAAGACGCTGAAACAATGAATATTAACGTATTCTCCAAAATAAACAACACCGATTATTACAACAATATGTTGGTTTCTTTTGAAAAGTTCGCAATTCAAAATGCACCACAAATTTTTTCAAATAAATGGAAATCTCAATTGCATTTGCTCAAAAGTGATACCGTTTGGATAAAACGATTTGGTTGGCTATCCCCCAATAAAAACTTGATTTCTCAGGAAATATCGCAGTTCATCAAGGCCAATTCCAATGACATTCTATTTGAACTCAAAAAAGCCGTTTTATTGCGACTCGTCGATGATAACAACTATTATTCTACAACATTGAAAATCGATCCAGAAATAATTTATGCTGAAAAACTCCTGCAAAAACCAGAAACCATAGCCATTATTTTGAAATCCAAAAACAAAAAATAAAAATGGTTCTCCTTGTTTTAATAGTGCTTCTTCTTGTTGGCGCGTTAGGCGGATTTTTAGCAGGATTACTCGGCGTTGGCGGTGGATTAATTTTCATTCCAATCATATCCTTACTCCTTGAAAATCATCATCTTTCGAATAGTGATATTGTTCGATTTACACTGGCCAATTCCATCGCACTAGTTTTTATTTCTGGGCTATCAGGAATATTGAGGCAAATCAAAATTGGCTCCTATGAATTAAAGCAAAGTTTACTTATTGGCATTCCGGGTGCTTTGTCAGCTGCTGCAATGAGTTATGCAATTCAACACGGGAATTGGTATTCGAAAGAACGTTTTCAAACCGTGTTCTTAGGGTTTTTAATCATCTCCATCTCAAACATGTTGTTTGTGACGGACAAATCTGAAGCACAATCAACCAATTTCTCAAAACCAACATCACCAAAAAACAACTTTCTGATTTCTACTTTGGTCGGAATTTTAGCGGGTTCAGTCGTTTCTCTAAGTGGTTTAGGGGGAGGGATTATCATGGTTCCCATGTTCCGAATGCTGCTGAAATTTCCAGTAAAAAGAGCCACGTCACTGTCGTTGAGCATCGTTCCTTTGTTGTCCATTTTCCCTTTAACCCAATACCTAATCAACTCAAATGCACCATCGATTTTCAAACCTGAAAAATTCACTAGCGATGCATTTTTGAGAATTGATTTCTTAGACCCTACTTTTCTACAAAGCAATTATATCATCTGGCCCTATTTTCTCCCTATGGCAATCGGCGCATTTATTTTCTCATCTTTTGGACAGAAAGTAGCACCAAAAGTGCCTGTGATTTGGATCCGTGTTATATTTGCACTATTGTCTGCCAGTATATTAATCAAAACCCTTTATGAATTATTTTAAAACACATAAATTATCCTTGTTTTTGTTTCTCGGAGGATGCATAATCGCTGGTTCAATCCAAGCATCTACACAAACAATTTCAAACCAAAATCGATCAACAATTGCTTCGACTGAAATTCGCAATTCAAATAAGCTGAATAACAATCCCCCGAAAAGTAAAACCAATAAAAAGAAACTAGAAACAATCGATAGATTGAAGAAAGATATTTCCTATTTGGCATCCGACGAATTACAAGGTCGTCAAACTGGTTCACCTGGTGAACTTGCTAGTGCTAAACACATAGCAGCAGAATTTGAAAAAAGCGGACTCAAATTATTGGGAAACAATGGTTTTCAAGAGTTTACTATGACACAATTCCGCATGGCAGCAGAAGAATGTAAATTTTTCTTAATTTCTCCCGATGGCGCTGCACCTCCAAGAGAATTCAAGTTATTCGAAGAATTTTACCCATTATCTCAAACATGCAACTACGACTCTGTTTCAGCGGCTACAATCGATGTGGGCTACGGTATAGTTGCAGAGCGTTTAAACAAAAACGACTACCAAGACTTGGATGTAAAAGGCAAAATCGTGGTAATGCGTTTGGGTTATTTTGGCCAAGAAGAAAACCCTCACAGTGAAATCAGTGAGTTTTCAGATATCAATACCAAAGTAAAAGAAGCCATTTCAAGAGGTGCAGTTGGTGTGATTTTTATCAGAACTAAGAAAACCGATGATGACCCAAGTGGCAAATTAAACCGAACAACTACACCTACGAATATCCCTGTATTTTATTTCAAAGCAAACACCATTATTCCTCAGGGATTGCATGTTAAAATGGTAAGTAAAGTAATCTCACCTCTAGCAATTGGCCATAACGTTGTTGCCTATAAAAACAATTTCAAAAAGAAAACCATTGTCATATGTGCACACCACGATCATATTGGTTTCAACGAATACGAAAATTCAAGATACACGGGTAAATTAGCCATTCATAATGGTGCCGATGACAATGCGTCTGGAGTTGCAGCAATGTTGGAACTTTCAAGAAAGTTAAAGGGTTGGAAATACCGCAAAAATAACTATTTGTTTATTGCTTTCAGTGGGGAAGAATTAGGACTTTTAGGCTCAAAATACTTCACACAGAATCCCTTAATTCCCATGAAGAAAATCAATTACGTGATCAATATTGATATGCTCGGTCGAATTGATTCAACGAAGAAAACACTTACGATTAATGGAGTTGGAACTTCGCCAGTTTGGAAAGAGGTGCTCACTCAGATCAAAACTGATACAGCTCAGTTATTCTTCAACTCAACTGAAAGTGGAATGGGACCATCGGATCATGCAAGTTTTTATTTAGAAAATATCCCCGTATTACACTTCTTTTCTGGACAACACAGAGATTACCACACTCCCGACGATGATGAAAATAGAATCAACTATGATGGAATGTATTATTCCCTAGATATAATTCAACAAATAATTAAGGGGACGAAACGCAAAAAACTACCATTCACCAAAACAAAAGACCCTTCACCCGGAAAAACTCGATTCAAAGTAACTCTTGGTGTCATGCCTGACTATTCTTTCTCTGGAAAAGGACTTCGCGTTGATGGAGTAACTGCCGATAAACCAGCTGCTAAAGCCGGGTTGCAGAGAAATGATATTGTAACCAAATTAGGAGATTGGGAAATCAATGATATCAATGACTACATGTCCGCACTAGGTAAATTTAACAAAGGCGATAAAACCACCATTTCGTTTACCAGAGGTACTGAAGTGATGAGTTCAACTATTGAATTTTAGTCATTTCAAAGAACATCTATTGAATTTATTAACCCGTTTTATTAATTCAGCATATTTATCTTAAACTTTTCAAGTCTTATATAATTTATAACAATAAAATTCAATGAAAATCATTGATCACATAAATGAATCCAAGGGTAAAACCCTCTTTTCTTTTGAAATACTGCCTCCGTTAAAGGGACTAGGTATTCAGAATATTTACACAGGTATTGATCCTTTGATGGAATTCAATCCTTCTTTCATTGATGTTACATACCATCGTGAGGATTACGTACTTAAGAAACGTGCGGACGGAACATTTGATCGAGTTTCAACTAAAAAAAGACCAGGAACCGTAGCTATATGTGCAGCAATTCAAAATAAGTATCATATCGATGCTGTTCCACATTTAATTTGTGGCGGGTTTTCAAAAGACGATACCGAAACAGCTTTGATTGAGTTGAATTTTTTGGGAATTGATAATGTGTTAGCACTTAGAGGAGACCCGCGTAAAGGAGATCTATATTTCGAACCTGAAATTGGTGGAAATAAAAATGCTTTGGATTTAATACACCAAATCAAAAACATGAATTCTGGTGTTTACTTGGACGAAGAATTAACTCAAGGAGTTGAGTCCAATTTCTGCATAGGTGCCGCCGCTTATCCCGAAAAACACATGGATGCTCCTAACCTTGCAAGCGATTTAAAATATTTAAAACGTAAAGTTGAAGCAGGGGCAGATTTTTTGGTTACCCAAATGTTTTTTGATAATCAACATTTTTTCAATTTCGTGAATAAATGTCGAGAAAATGGAATCACAGTACCCATTATACCGGGTATTAAACCCATTTCTTCTAAAAAGCAATTGCTAACTCTTCCCAAAATTTTCAATATCGATTTACCTGAAGACTTAGTAAATGCAATCGAGGAGTGCAAATCAGACAAGGAAGTTGCTCAAATTGGCACAGAATGGGCAATAGTTCAATGTAAAGAACTCATTCAACAAGGGGCTCCCGTTCTTCACTTCTACACCATGGGAAAATCTGGACAAACTAAAAGCATCTGTGAGAAAATATTCTAATTGGTATATTAAATATTCTATCTAGCTCAATATATTCAAACAAATTCAAACGCAGTAACCTATTTCAAACCAAGCAAGTCGATCAATGTCCATCCAAGCAACCATAACCAAATCAACCGGAAGTTGGTATTTGGCCTATACCAAAGACGGGGCTTGGATTCAAGCGAGGACGCGCGGAAAGCTTCGTTTGAAAGAAATGGACACATCCAATCCAGTCGCTGTTGGCGATACTGTCATGATTGAACCAGACCCCAATTATGAAAATACTGGTACCATTACAGAAATTCTTCCTAGAAACAATTGGATTATCCGTAAAGCAAATAAATCCAGTTCCAAAAGACAAATATTGGCCACCAATTTAGATGCTGCGGTTTTAGTCGCTTCCATGGTTGCTCCAAGAACATCTTTTGGATTCATTGATCGCTTTTTGCTTTGCTGTCAAGCCTTTCATGTTCCTGCAATCCTTTTTTTGAATAAAACCGACCTTTTGGGTGATTATTTGGAGCAATTCATTCATGAATTTACTAAAAATTACCAAAATGCCGAAGTGACTATCCTTAAGGGTTCAGGAGTACAAACTGATACACTTCATGAACTGAAAACAGCCATTCAAGGTAAACGAATTTTACTAGCAGGGCATTCAGGTGCCGGTAAATCCACCCTGCTCAATGCATTAATCCCTGATACAAAAGCTAAAACTGGCGAAGTATCTGCATCCCACGAAAAAGGAAAACACACTACCACCTTTGCCGAAATGTTCAATGGTGTTTTAAGTACTCAAATAATTGATACTCCCGGAATCCGAGATTTTGGTGTGGTTGATATTCCAGCCGAAGAAATACCTCACTATTTCCCCGAATTTCGACAGGTAATGAACCAATGTCGGTTCTCAAATTGCACCCATACACACGAACCAGATTGTGCCGTTTTAGCCGCAGTAAAAAACGAAACTATCACCGAAAGCCGTTATTATTCTTACCTCAGTATTTTAAACAATGAAGATATTTATAAATAAACAATTAGGTCTTGTTTTAATTTCCATGTTTTCATTGTTGGGATGTATTAAAACACCCGAGTTTCAAAGCAATGTAAAATTGCACTTTTCGAATGATACTGTCTATTTCGATACAATATTTACTCGCAAAGCAGGCTCAACCTACCCCATTTCAGTCACAAAAATTGTTTCTATCAGGAACAACGAAAACAAATGGGTTAAAGCAACTCTTAAATTAGGAGGAGGCAAACAATCAGCCTATAAATTCAATGTGGATGGCATTTCGGGTCCAGAAGTCAAAGACCTTGAAATTGGTCCAAAAGACAGTGCCTTTATTTTTGTGCAATGTGCTTTAGAAGCCAACAATCAAACCAATCCAGCTTTAGTTATGGATTCCATTCTGGCAAACGTAGGGAACACCCAATCCAAAATACTTTTAGGTGCCTACGGCTGGGATGCACATTATATTCACGATTCCATCATTCCAAACAATACCAATTGGGCCGATGTCAACAAACCTTATGTAATTATTGGGGATATGTATATTCCGCCCAGCAATAAACTCACCATTCAAGCCGGTGTTAAGGTATATGCTTCCGCAAGGACCTATATTTATAACTTAGGCGAGATGAAATTACTTGGAAATGCCCAAAATAGAATAAGTATTCAGGGCGATAAACCCGTATTTCAGAGTCAATTTTTACCCAATCAATGGGGTGGAATTTATGTTCCTCCTGGGGGAAGTTTTCAAGCATCTTACTCCGATATTACCAATGCCTCTATTGGAATTATTGCCCGCTTTCCAACCACTCAAGATGAAAAAACCTCGCTCGATGAATTCGCTGCTGCTCTGGGTGGAAGCATTAATTATTCTCAAAAGCCCAAAATTGTTTTAAATGAAACTCGTTTGCAGTATTGCGGACAAGCTTGCTTGCTCGGTTTAAATGCCGAAATCACAGCAGCTAATTGCCTCATAGCAGATGCCGGAAGCTACACTTTCTTGGGTTATTTCGGGGGAAGTTATAGCTTCAACAATTGCACTTTTGCTGATTACTCTTATTACACCAATAGAAATGACGGTCATTTTGGATTTACCAACACCCTTAGAGATGGAAATGGAATTTTACTCGCATCGAATGACCTTACTTTAAACCTTACAAATTCGATTATTTGGGGATACAAATTTGAAGAAATTAACTCAGATCAGGTTACTGCTAGTTTATTTGAAATAAACGCATCTGATAATTTATTGCGTTCAAAAAACGACAAACTGGTATTCAACAAATCCACCAATTACTTTAACGCAAATCCCAATTTCAAGGATGTTGACCGTGGGAATTATCAACTAGACACGCTTTCTTTTGCGTTTCAGAAAGCGAATACAACCACAGCAAGTAGTTTGGATATTTTTGGGAAATTGCGAAAAGCACAGCCTGATTTAGGGGCAATTGAACGATTTCAGTAGTAATAAATTTCACCACTTATTTAATACAGCTGTAAACAAATCAACCGTATTTCATTTGAATTACTGCTCTTACTTAAAAAGGCAACACTATTACTTTATTAGAGTAAAACTATTTACGCTTATTGGAAAAAAAGCTCTTCATTAACGCACGACAATCTTCTTCCAATACACCACGAACAACTTCAGTTTGGTTCAGTGTTTTGGGGGAACAATAAACTTCATAGCCAGATTTCGGTTCTGAAGATCCAAACACAATTCGTCCGAACCGAGCCCATTTTATCGCTCCAGCGCACATGACACAAGGTTCAATGGTAACATACAATGTGCATTCATCTAAGAACTTACTTCCCAAAAACTGCGAAGCACTGGTAATTGCAAGCATTTCTGCATGAGCGGTTACGTCTAACAATTTTTCAGTTTGATTATACCCTTTCCCAATGATTCTATTTTGATGAACCACGACGGCGCCAATCGGAACTTCATCCTCATCGTAAGCTTGCTGAGCCAATACTAGGGCTCTTCCCATAAAATATTCATCATTAAATTCCATCATCGCTGCAAATAAAACGCGAACCACTCAAATAAAATACTTTTCGTAGCGATTTAATGCCATTTTTTGAGGAACTTTGTTATAGAAGTATGAGAATAGGAATTGTACTATATCCCACCTTTGGTGGAAGTGGTGTTTTGGCTACAGAATTAGGGAAAGCGCTTTCAAAAAAAGGACATGAAGTACATTTCATAAGTTACAATCAACCAGCGCGATTGGATTATTTCATGGAGAATGTTTACTTCCATGAGGTCATCATTCCACAATACCCGTTGTTCGAACATGCTCCCTATGAAACAGCATTAGTAGGTAAAATGGTTGAAATTGTTCGCTCCAATCACTTAGAGGTAATTCATGCGCATTATGCTATCCCACATGCATCTGCCGCATTACTCGCTCAGCAAATACTTAAAGAAGAAGGCATATATATCCCCGTAGTAACCACTTTACATGGCACCGATATTACTTTGGTGGGAAGAGAAGCTTCATATGAGCCTGTGGTTAGCTGGAGCATTAACCATTCCGATGCTGTAACTGCGGTTTCTGAAAGTTTAAAAGAGGATACCCTTTCTCATTTTAATATCAAACGCGAAATTAAAGTTGTAACCAATTTTATTGATTTTGAACGATTTAATAAAAAAGCTCGAGG
>JACCDS011328555.1_pt1 | contig 17865 bp, 20 predicted proteins | sample 7446441 | NCBI WGS metagenome assembly JACCDS01 (sample SAMN15323445, study PRJNA562643) | freshwater metagenome | isolation source: river surface water | place: USA:Blue River Watershed | collected 2017-08-17
CGGGCTGCGTGATCGACCTGCAGGATCTTGGGGTCGAAGATCCAGGCGTGCACCAGGTTGCCCAGCAGGCCAGCCTTGGGGATGCGGCCGGTGACCTTTTCAAGGCGTCGGGCATCGCCGATCTGGACCTTGAGGGCCTCGAACTTCTCCGTCGGCAGACGCAGGGTGAGCGTGTCCACACCGCCCTGGCTCACTGGCTGATGCAGGCGTGCCATCAGCTGCTGGACAGAGGTGTCGCGGCCGTAGACCGACAGGAAGAGCAGCTGTGCGTGTTGGTCCGACGCGCAGGCATCGACGAAGACGTCGGACTGCTCCAGGGACTGGTACAGGGTCATCGAAGACTCCTTGAATGGTTGCCATGAAATAGGCCCCGGCGCACAGACGCATGGCGTCCGAAGCGACCGGGGCGGCGAGGAAGGAACTGGACAGCCACTACGCCGCGAGGCGAGCGGCTGGCCCGTTCAGAGAAGGCCGCGTTCGGCCAGCGAGGTCGTGGTGTTGGCGCCGACCACGATGTGGTCCAGCGTCCTCACGTCCACCAATGCCAGCGCGGTCTTGATCGTGCTGGTGAGGTACTCGTCCGCCCGCGAGGGCTCGGCCAGGCCCGAGGGATGGTTGTGGGCCAGGATCACCGCGGCTGCATTGAAGGCCAGCGCGCGCCGGACGATCTCGCGCGGGTACACCGAGGTCTGCGTCAAGGTGCCCCTGAACATCTCCTCCACCGCAATGACGCGATGAGGCGAGTCCAGGAACACCACTGCAAAGACCTCGTACTGCAGACCCTTGAAGTGCGTGGCGAGGTAGGCGCGCACGATGGAAGGACTGCTGATCTCCGTGCGCTTGAGTTGCGCAACGTCCAGTCGGCGTTGCAGTTCGAGTGCGCAGTGCAGCAGCTGCTGCAGGCAGGCCTGCCGCTGCGGCTGCGTCGCGACGTAGTTGGCGTATTTGGCGTTAGGCGATGAGGCCAGCCGGGCCGGCGCCTCCTGGTGCAGGCCACGAGCGCCCACGAGCAGGATGTCTTCCAGCACGTCGTCGGGCAGCTCCCTTGGATGGGATGCCATGTTTCACCTCCAGTTGAATGGGATAGGTGTGTGGATGGGGATGGAGTGAAGGGGCGCAGCCCCTGACTCAGCGAATCGTCACGATCTGTCCCAGCTCAGGGCCGGGCGTCAGGTCGATGCCGCGGATCACGGTGATGAACTTGTCGGTCAGCACCCGCGTCTCGCTGACGCTGCCGTCCGCACTGGTCTCGCGCAGGACCTGGGTGTCCTTGGCCTTGTGGGTCCGGCCCTTGATGAGCAGCCTGCGGCCGCTCTGACCGGTCACGACGCCCGAGATCTGCCCGGCCGCCAGGGCAAGAGCCAGGTGCCAGTCGGTCATGGCCCGCAGCGGCGGCTTGGCTTCGCGGCTGGGGGGCCGCATCAGCAGGTCGAAGCGAGGCCACAGCGTGGCCTTGCCCAGTCCCGCGTCCAGCTCGCCGGCGAGTTGCCTCGCATCCAGCCTGAGTACGGAGAACTGGAACTCCTCGGCCGCCTTGGGTGCCGGCACCAGGTAGGGGTTACCTGCCCAGTGCTCGGGCAGCTCCACCTGGTCCTGGCCTTCCCCGAAGGCCACCAGTCGGTTGATCAGTGCCGCCGGCGGTGTGCCAGGGCGGCGCTTGACGCCGAACAGCACGCACTGCTTGAAGGCCTGCTCCGCGGAGATGAACACCTCCACCCGCTCGAAGTGCCGGGCGATCAGTGTGGAAAGCTCGGTGTCCAACACGTAGAAGGGCAGCACCAGGACCAGGATGCCCCCGGGCTGCAACAGGTTGAAACTGCGCCGGCAGAAGACCTTCTCGTGCCGTTCGCGACCCTGCTTGAGGTCACCGCTGCGGACCTGATCGGTGACCAGATCCCCATAGGGCGGGTTGAGAAAGAGCAGCCCCATGGAGCGCTCGGTGATGCGCACGTCGTGGATGTCCGCGTGCGCGACCGTGCCCAGCACGCTCTTGGCGTGCCAGGCGCGTTCCTCATCCACGTCCACACCGAAGCTGTGGGCCGCGGCGCCGGCGGCCTGCAGGGCTTCCTGTAGGAACATCAGTGCGCTGCCTTCGCCGCAGCAGGGATCCAGCAGTCGAAGCGGGGAAGCGGGAGCAGAGGTCGCGTCGGACGCGAAGTCCAGTGCGGTGGCGATCCTGCTCAGCGTGGGCAGATCGGTGGGGAAGTACCCGTTCTTGATGAAGTTCTGGGCAATGCGAGGAAAGATCAGGGCCATGAGGCCACCTCCATCCAGGTGTTGAAAAGAGAAGCCGCGGGGCCCCAAAGAAGCACCCGCGGCAAGGAAGACCAGCGTCAGGCCACGGCTGGCCAGCTCTTGTGAGGCGCGCGCGAGCGGCCGGGCGCCGGCTTCCAACCGCAGGCCAGCAGCTCCGCCAACAGGGTCGACGGCAGCTGCAAGGAGGTCTCGCGCAGGCGCGAGGCCACCGACAGTGCATCCGAGAGAGCGTCCATCAATGGGCGCACCTGCTGCGCGTGCTCGGCCAGGATGAGCTCCAGCTGCTCCATCTCATCCGCGGTGGCCGTGGCCTGCCAGGTGAGATAGGCGCGCCAGAAAAGCTTGCGGCGGTCGGTGGAGATCTGGACCAGGGCGGGCGATGTCGCCGAGGTGAGTTGGGACTGGGTGACTTGAGCAGCCTGAACCAGGCTGAGGCGCTTGGATTGCATGAGGACTCCACAGACGCGGAGTCGCACCCAGCGGGTGAGATCCCGCGCGGGTTGGCAAGAAGAGCCAAGACCGGGATGCACGAGGCATCCCGGAGCAGGGCAGGGGAGAGAGATCTGTTGCCTGGCTCCTAGCGGAACCAGAGCACCAGGGCCACCGAGCAGGCGATGGCTGCCGGCGTCGGGTTGGCGTCGACGGCGACGGACAGGCTCTTCACGAGAGTCGTGAAGGACCGGACCACGCCGACCACCGAACGCGAGGACTCGCGTGCCTTGCGCATGGCCTCCTGCGCCTGGGCGTAGGAGATCTGCTGACGCTTGAGGGTGAGCTTGGCGCGCACGAACAGGCCGTGCAGGTCGAGCTCCTTGTTGTCGAGCAGCCTGGGGTTCTCGCCGAAGTGATCGACGAGGGTCTTCGCCGTGGCGAAGTCGTCGATGTTCGAGGCGAAGTACTCCCAGACCTCAACGGTCTCGCCCTGGTCGCCGATGGCAACCGACTGGGCGTTCACGTGGACTTCAGCAGCCTGGGCTGCGGGGATGGCGGAAACAGCGCTTGCGTTCATGGGTACGTCCTTCGAAAAGCGAGGACGCACCCAACCCCGGATGGGGATGGATGACATCCCCAGTGGGTTGATGGATCAAACTCCAGAGGCCGCGGATCAGGTGATCCTGGGTCCCCACCGCTCTTGCAGGAGCCTTGCGGTGTCGGGCGTGCCGTGACGTGGCACAGACGGACCGAGGCTGTCGGTCGGGCAGTAACGCCTGGATGCTGGGTTGTTCAAGCGCCCGTTGCCCGCAGGCGCGGCGCTTGAAGAACCCGGCGTAGCCGGGTCACGATAGGTGGGGTGCGCTCTGCCCGGGCCAGCGGACCCGCGTGGGTTCGGCGAGGCCTCTAGAAGCCGCTCAGGGCCAGCTGCAGGCGGACCTTCATGATGCGGTCGATGTCCCACTCGGAGAACCGGGTGAGGCGGCAACCGACCAGGTGGTACCAGCGGGCCAGTGCGAAGGGCACGCCGGCGGCGGCCAGGGTCTGCGGATCGATGTCCTCGATCAGCGAAGTTGTTGAGGGTGTGCTTGCCGCGGAGGGCGTGGCCATGGCGTGCTCCTGAACCAACGGGCGACATTGCCCCCGCAGCACAGGTTCAGGACCCGGAGAACAGGTCTGCCTTGCGCTCCGGGGGCAACGCCACTCGCGTCAGGATGATCCAACCCCACGGGCCCTGGACGGGTGTTCCAGGACCTGCACTGCTCTTGCAGGGGCCTTTCAGTGTCGGTGTGCCTTGCGCGGCACTTTCGGTCCGATGGACTCGGACAACAAGCGCTCAGATTCTGTGGTTCAGTGTCTGGCTGCGCAAGGGACCACCGCTTGGAGCGCAGGTGATGCGGCGCGATGTTTGACGGAGCGCGGACAGCACGCTCGCGCGGTGTCAGGCCTTGGCCAGCTCGACCCCCAACTGCAGCCCGAGCGCCATGGCAAGAGTGCTAGCCGCGCTTGCCTCGCCCAACGCCCGTGTCCCACGGGTTGAGCTGGGAGACCCCCGTCGCTGCAAAGTCGGCCACATTCCGGGTGACCACCGTCATGCTGTGGACCATCGCGGTGGCAGCGATCAATGCATCGCGCTCTGACCGCGGGTCCGGAACATGCAGCGCCGCGCACTGTTGGGCCACGGCCGTGTCCACCGGCAGTACGCGACCAGAGAACGCGGGCAACACCGACTGGTCCAGCCAGGCTCTGAGCAACGCGCCCTGCTTGGCGTCTCGGCGCTCCACCAGCAACACGCCAGTCTCCAGTTCCAGGATGGTGATGGCCGAGACAAACAGCGAACTGGCGGGCACCTTGGAGGCCCATGCCGTCACGTGCTTGTCGGCTTTGCCTGCCTTGGCCTTGCGCAGTTCGGAGACGACGTTGGTGTCGAGAACAAACATCAGCCCAGGTCCGCTGGTCGGGAGACGCGACCCATGCGCGGGGGCTCGAAGGCGATGTCGGCTGCACCGGGCATGGCCAGCAGATCGGTGATGCTGGCGGACTTCTGCGTCAGCTTCTGGTAGGCCTCGATGGTCAACAGGACATGTGCCGGTCGCCCACGATCCGTGATGATCACGGGCCCCTTGCTGGCGGCACGCTTGGCCCCGCTGGCGTCCTGATTGAACTCACGGCTGGAAACGGTGGTGATGGCCACGGCGGGACTCACATTGGAAAGCTGACGGAATGTAGTGACGTTACTACATCCGGATCCGGACGGCAACCAGGCTCGGGCCAAAGCGACGCACGACCGCTGTCTGGACGCGTTGGCCGTGTCTATCAGTGCATTCCGGGGGATGCGATCAACGTGAGCGGGAATCCGTTCGCAGGGTGACGGCTCAGATGGGGTGAGCCTCGGCGAGCACCTTGGCCCGAGACCTGTCCGGCAAGCCGCTCGGCGTCAATACGTCCACGGGCACGCCAAGGAGCGCCCGCAGTTCTAAGCGGATTGCGCAGATGTCGAACAAGGTCGTTTCAGGCATCGGATCGACCAGGATGTCGAGGTCGCTGCTTTCCGTGTCCTTCCCGTGAAGCACAGACCCGAAAACGCGCGCATTGCGTGCGCCGTGGGACTCCACCACACGCCTGATTGCGGCACGGTTGGACGCCAGGGCTTCGGAGGGCTTCATGTGCGGTGTATCAGCGACTGCCGCACGGGGCTTGGGCACGGCTGATTCAGTTTACGCACTTCGGGCCTCGCGGATCGCAGCGCCGGATGGGCCACGGGGTCAACCCGGCAGCGACGACCGCTGCCGAGTTGCGTCCAGTTGGAGGAGACCGATGGATGTTGATCCACCGGCAGCCAGCCAATGCTAGGGCGTGGTCTTTTGTGTCCAGTCACCGCGCCGCAGACGGGCCAACGCGCTATCGCGGTCGTCCCAATACTCGATGGACTCTCGCGAGAACGGCGACCCATCGTCGTCGCGTGTGCCGATGTAAAAGCCACGCGCGCTGTAGCAGACGGTGAGTTCGAGCTCGCGCCCGCACTGCCGGGCCAGGAAGCCGCAGGGTCGAGCTGCAGCAGCGGCCTGGGTGTCCGCGAGGACCTTGGCCTCGGCGTCCCTGGCCGTGGCCAGCCTGGCGCGCTCGAGCAAGTCGAGAGCATCACTGTTGAGCAACCTGCCTTCCGTGCGCAGCGTGCTCAGATGGAGCAGCGCATCGCCGCCAAGGTCGGCAGCGATGGCCATGCGGGAGAACTCCCGGCGAGCGAAGCGCCTGCCTTCGCTGTTCCCGTCCTCGATGAGGGCCAGCAGCGTCGTCAGTGTGTTCTGCCAGGTGAACCGGAGTTCGACCTGGAGTTCAGGGGCTGCCGTCTGGGCAAGGTTCTGGGTGGCGGCCGTTGCGCCGTCAGCGTGGGTGGACATGGTGTGTCTCCATTCGATCGTTGGAAGTGACATCGGGAAGTCGAGACACACCCCAGCCGGGCGCATGTCCCGGGCGGGTGAAATTGCTGAGTACCAAGCTCCCGATCCCTTGTGGGGATCCGCGAACCCTCGCAGGAGCCAGTTCGCGTGTTGGGCTGCACCTTGCGTGGTGCCGTCGGGTCAGTCCAGCTGACCAGGGAACATCCAATGACTCCCGAGCCGCGCGCGCGGGCTCTTCAAGCACTTGCCTCGTCGCTGCTTGTCGCTTTTGCAAGGGCTTGAAGAACCCGGCTCCCACCTGCGGTGGCAGCCGGACCCCGGGATCAACTTCGTCTGCCTGTCCCGTTGCGCAGTGACGACGCCGGCCCATGCCTTGGCCCTTGTCGCTGCTGCACCCCGGTGTGTCCTGCCGTCGCAGACCTCAAGGACACAAACGCACTGCTGGTCTCGACCGCTCTCTTGCGAAACGGCACCACGGATGCGGGCCGCGGCCACCCAGGGATGACGGGCCTGCCTTGCGACAGGCTTTTCACGTGACGCCGCACGCGTACCGTGAAAAGCCTGCTGCTGCAGGCTGGGGCTGACCTCTCACGGGTCAGCGAAGGGCTAGAACGCAAGCTCCTCGCCCGCTGCGCTCCGGGTCTGGGCCGTTCCCTTGGGCGAGCTCGCCGCGCCGCTCTTCGGTGCCCAGGTCTGGCTCTTGGCGTCGAACGCAAAACCCAGGACCTTCAGGCGGTCGCGCTGGCGGCGGAACAGCTCGCGGTCCACGGTGGGGTCCAGCTTGATGGCGGCGCCCTCCAGCACCTGCTGATGGATCTCGCCACCGAAGAGCGCTTCGTCCAGGTCCTGCGCTCCGGTGCCGGCGTCGGGCTGCTGGCCTTGCGCATCGGCGGGTGTCGTGTGACCCGTCGCAAGAACCGGCTCGGGTACCGCGGCAGGCCTGGCTGCCTGGTGACGTCCAGCCGTCGAATCGATGGGGTCGGGCTCCGGCGGTGTGGACGGCGGCGGTGCGCCGACGTCTTCTTCATCGACCAGGATCTCGGCCAGGGTGGCGCGGTTCTTCACGAACACCCGGCCGCGCCAGCTGAAGCTGTCGGGCTCGATCCACTGAATGATGAATTCGCCGGCGTACTTGCCGGGCTCGAACTGCTCGATCAGCGCGTCTTTGACCTCGAAGGCACCAATCTCGGTGCTGAGGTCGCCGATGTTGAAGTCGCCTTTGCGACCCGCCTTGCGCTGGATGTTGATGGTTCCGCGAACACGTACTGACATGGCCTGCTCCTGGGTTGAGGCTCGTTTGCAAGAGACCCCGAAGGACACAGGCGTCCCGGCGGGACGCAGGTCCCGCGAGGCGGTGGAAGTGAGTTGCCGAGGCGATCAGTTCGCCTGGCAGACAAGACAGAGCCGAGGCCATGGGCCTCGGGTGTCCTGGATCGATGGTGCACGCGAACGCGTCGCGCGCAAGGGACTCAGACCTGTGCCGGCACCCGTGAGGTGTCGTCGCAGGCCGAGCCAGCGCCGTCAGCGCTGTCAACGGCGGCTTGCTGGGTATCGCCCGGGCTGGCCGGGCGTTCCACGAGAGGGATGTCCTGTCTCTGGCCATCCACCTTGGCGAAGGTCACTTGAAGCAGTCGGGCCTTGAGGCCTTCGCGCTGGACCATCTGCTTGGTCTTGCTGTCCTCGAATTCATAGAACTCGGGCTTGGGGTCGCTGGCGCGGAAGCCGATCAGCACCTTGCGGCGCGCCTCGGTGTCCTTGGCCAGCTGCTCGACGACTTGCATGGCCTGCTTGCCGACGACCTTGAGGTCGATGCTCACGTACTCGACCGAGTCGGTCGTGCCCATGATCGCATTGACCGTGCAGGCCAGGTAGGCCGGGCCCTTGCGGACCTCGACCTGGCGCACACGGTTGAGATAGCCCACGCCTTCCATGATGAGGTTGAAGGCGGTGGGTTGGTTGGAAGCTTGGGTGGAACCTTGGGACATGATGAATCTCCGTTAAACCAAAGGAAGACGGGGACGCACCTGTCCCCGCGGGGATGGATGACATCCCCAGCGGGTTGCAAAGCAGAAAGCCACCTGCACGAAGGCAGGTGCATCAGCGGGTTTGCGGCCCGCAAGATTGAGTGAAACCAGGCTCCGCCTAGGGCGGCCTGGCTGGGAAGGCCGTATGGGTCACGGCAGAGCCTGCAGGCTCAAGGACATGCCGCCAAGTTTGACGGTCATGCGCGAAGGCTGCAGACAACTGGTACGTGCCCCGTCGACCAGGAGCCGCACTAGCTTTGCCCGGATCTCGACGAGATTCAGGGCACGGTGATGATCAAACTCCAGCACAGCATGGTCTCGAAACCCAGCTGCTCCACCGCTCTTTCAGGAGCCTTTCGGTGTTCGGCGCGCCGTGACGTGGCGCAGTCGGACCGAAGGCTGTCGGTCAGGCAGAAGCACCGTTGAATTGTGCGGCTGTTGCCGCGCAATGCGCAAGAGAGAGCTGGGATCAGATCATCGCAGCCGGTGAAAAACATCGAAGGCGCAGAACCTCTTTAGCCGAGCGACCTAACAGCAAGGATGCGCACCACCGCGTCAGACTACGACACGGTCCCGAACTCGAAGTCGTCCCACGGATTCACCTTGTCGCACGGTGATGCTGCTGCGCCTGATGGGGGAGAAATACCCAATCGGTTGGTCCCCTTCGAACCTTCAGCCACTCTGCAGATCATCTGGACCGGGACCTCGCCATGGCGAGGCCCCGTGTGGCACCTACGGTTGCACCCAGGCAGCCGGACCCGCACGCAGTCGCCGCTGCGCATCGATTGCCTTCAGCGCCTGTTGCTGCTCGCCGACCTCCACTTCGATCGCACAGGCCTGCAGCCAATCCTGGCGCACGAAGTCGCGGCCCTGCTCGTTGACCAGGTGCACCAGGGAACCCACGCCCGAGCAGCATCTCGCCAGCTCCAGCAGCTGGACCATTTCCGCGTCACCCAGCGGCTGCCAGCTCGGCCGCAGCCCAAACGGCCAGAACCAGAATGCGCAGCAACCGAGCGCAGCCGTGGGCAGGCACGCCAGCGCAAAGGCCAGAGGACGTGTCAGGTCAGCCGAGGCGAAGGCCAAACCCGCCATGGTCCCAGGGATGGCCACCAGCAGGGCCGCCAAGCCGACAGCGGACCACTTGCGACAGGCCAACTGCCGTGCCGTCAAGGCTCGGACCACGGAGGGCCGCAGCGGAGCGTTGCGGGGCCTGGAGGCCGTGAAGGTCGCCAGGCCCCTGCGGAGGCGATAGAAGTCGCGTTCAAGCACCCTCATTGCGACGGGCCTCATGCCGACTCGGCTTCACGCTCGCGCTTGGGCGCAAACGTGATGCTCTCCACCCGCCAGGGTAGCAGGGCCACCGAGTCGCCGGTCATGCGCATCCCGGCGTGGTGCGCACCATCGGTATCGGTGTACTCGTTGAGGTGCATGTCGCCTTCGACCACCACCCGGGCGCCCTTGCGGAAGTGCGCCAGCACCTGCTCGCCCAGCCGCTCGTTCCAGATGGTCACGTCGACGCCGCAACTCTTGTCGTCGTCCTGAACCCAGCCATCTTCGGATTGCCGGCGCACGTCGGCGAAGACGCGGATCTCCACGATCGATCGCGTCTCGCCGCCCACGACCACCTTGCGGCCTTCCGGATTCTTGGTGAGGTTGCCCTCGACCCTTGCCTTGATACCCATGTCATCAGCTCCTGGAAAAAAGCACTCCCGATGAGCTGCCGGTCTCGGTTCCGGGCACCTGTTGTTCTGGGGGGTGCTCCGGGATTCACTGGTCCAATGCTGCGACGCTTCGATTCCTCGGCGTCAGGTGGATTCACCGTCTGGTGGCTGGCCGACGTGGGGTGATGCCGGCTGCGGCTGTGCCGCATCAACTTCCAGATCGAGGCTGAGCACCTTGTGCGGTCGCCCGCCGCCGACTCCGCGGCCCACACCCATGCGGTAGGCGCGGGACACGCGCGCGCCGCTTGCATCACCTAGCGCGCTTGCCGCTGTGATCAGGCGCTCGACCGTCTTGCGTTCGTAGCGCAGCACCTGCTCCCGATGATTCAGGACCGTGGCCACGAGCTGGGCCTGTCGGTACCACTGCGCCAGGCCTTCCGGCATCCGGTTCAGAAGCGGCGCCACCCGCGTCCAGGTCGCATGCACGCCACTGGTCATGCGCCAACGCAATTGCCGCCCGGACCTCAGCCAGTACACATGCAGCCCGAAGCGGCGACCCTGGATGGACTTGGACTCGACCGCCAGCAGTTCCATCTCCTGATAGACCTGCTCCAGGCGCTGGCTCACGTCGGCCAGCCATTGCGGCAGCGATCCCCCCTTACCCTTTAAGGGCCCTTTTAGGTCAATCACCTGATTAGCGGTGGTCCCGACATCAGTCGTCACGCTCATAAACTCGACCCTGTTCCAGTTCTCGACCCTGCGGCTGCAGCAGCCACGTCGTCCGAATTCGCTCCATCGCTGCTGCAGCCGGCTGATGGTTCGTCTGCTGCGGTGATCGGCGGCCGCATGCCAAGCCTGCGACAGCGCGCGGCCTGGTGGCCGTGCGACCGACCGCGCTGTCCACGCAGCTGCCTCGGCGTGCCGACCCAGGTTTCGGAAAGCTGCCATGCCCGGGCTCATTCCAGCAACGCTGTCGCCGCTTCCAGTTCCGGGTCGCCGCCGGACAGCGGCACTTCGTTCAGCATCCGCAGTTCCTGCTCCGTCAGGACGATCTGCCGACGTGAGTGGCGGGGTTTCAGGCTGCCGTTGAACACCTCCCGCGGCAACTCACCGAAAATGCCTACGGCCGCCTGCACACGCTTCCTCGCCTGGCCATCGGCCGTGGGCAACCAATCCAGGCGTGACAGTGGCCGGAGCTCTTCGCGCATCAGGTAGCGCTGGAAGCGGACGACGCGCTCGAAGATGCCGCGGCAACGCCGGGCCTGCGTGTGCAGCAAAGCGTGGCCCTCGTCATCCGACAGCACGTCCTTTCGGACCAGGGTCTTGACCACACGAACGTGGTAGTCGAAGGTGGAGATCAGGTTCACCACCGAGTAGCCGTAGGGTGACCTGAAAACCAGTTCCACTGTGACAGGAGGATCGGCTCTGAGCACCGAGAAATTCAGGCCCCGCTGACGCAGCGTGGCCAGGCGGCCCTCCATCTCCTCGGTGGCCTCGTTCATGCGCTGAATCTGCCGCGCCATCCGCGCTGTGGCATCGATCAGGGCGAAGTCGGCATAGGGGTTGTCGTTGGCTGACAAGTACCAGACGGCCCGCAGGGCGGCACCCACCTTCTTGCCGCTGGACTGAGGCAGGCCTCCCGTACCCGGCTCCGGCATGCGCCCTATGAACAGCCGCGAGGCGTCCCGGGTGTGCAGCGACATCGAGTCCGTCTCTTCGTCGGTGAGTTTGCCCAGACCCGTGCGGATCATCTCCGCCTCGCGGTCGCCGAACTCGGAGTCAGCGCCGCCGCGCAGCTGATGGGTCTTGCGCGCCTCACGCAGAAGGTCCTCCCGCCTCTCCAGTTCGACAAAGCGTGCATAGCGCGGGTCCAGCGTGGCCTGCTCGAGGTCCTCGCTGTCGAGCAGGTCTTTCAGCGCAGCGCGCTCTCCCTCGATGTCGTAGCGATCGGGAAACGGCGAACGTGCGCTGACCGGGAAGGGCCTGGACGGCGGCGCGGGCGTTGGCTTGGGCACCGGTTTGGGCGCCGGACTTGGTGCCTGACCGGCGATGTCCTGTGTCGGACCGGCGGCCACCGAGGCCTCGGTGGTTGCCTCTGCCGTAGTGACCAACTCTTCCGTTGTGGGTGGGGTGCTTGGTGCCATGGGCTACTCCTGTGGGATGTGCGGGGCGGCCTCTCGGATGTGCTCTTTTGTCCCCAAGCCTTCGTTGGGCTTGGTGGTGGTGCTGGTCCGGCCCGCGGTAGGACAAGACCGGAAGTCCTCGTTCTTGCCCTCGGTGGGCGCGTCGGCTTCGCGGCCCTGTCCCCAGTGGGGACAGCGGTGGGTTCTGTCCCCAGTGGGGACAGCACCGGGCGCGTTGGTGGTTCGTGCTTGTCCCACGGTGGGACATGACCCGAAGTCCTCATTCATGCCTGCATCCGTCCCACTGAGCGGCCGAGGATCTTCTGGATGCGGGCGATGACCTCGGGTGATCGGACAACTGGCTGCGGCGCCTCGGCATGGCGCCGTCGGACTTCGAGTGCCTCCGCCTGCTCCAGCGCCTTTCGCCGCCGCACTTCGGCCACGCGGTGGGCGCCGTCGGCCGAGAAGGTCCCCTCGTTGACCTTGCGAGCAAGCGCCCGGGTCAGTGCGACCGGCGAGCGGATGGTTGTGCCGAGGTTGCTCTGCCACTCGATCTCGTCCAGCAGCAGTTGCTGGATCGACCGTTCCAACCCGGCGAGATGCCGTCCGGCGTGGACCTTGTCGTCCTCTGTGAAGAGCCCGGGCCAGCTGAGCGAGGCCGGCGCCGGGGCAGGGGGAGGCGGCTGGTCGCCGCTTGGCGGAGGTTCCTCCGCAGAGCCTTCGCCGTGGCCAGGAACCGTCGCGGTTAGGGGCCCGAAGGATGTCTTTTGGCTGGCATAGCCCTTTGCCGCCCACCCCCACCCCGTCCAGGCACTTGCACCGCACGCTTGCGGCTCCTCCTGCGCGCGCACAGGGTGTTGTGGGGGTTGTAATTCTTCATTCCATAAAAGGTAAAGGTGGGATTGGGAGACGGATATAGGCAGGATCGGGCGATCGCAGTAGGCGGGATCGGGCGATTCAGCAGGTGGGTATGGGTGATCGCCCAAAACCGCCCGAGGCAATGCCGCGGACAAGGCAACCGGTCCCGCCTTCAGCACGCGCGCCAACACCTGCAGGTCGATGCCCAGATCGACCCGGCGAGGGAAGTTGTGGCGCCGCTCGATCAGCACGCCGGCACTGGCCAGGTTCCGGCGAGCGGTCTGCCACTGGTCTCGACTCAGGCCGGTCTCAGCTAGCCATGCCTTGCGATGCAGCCGGGTGAGCCGAGTGCAGCTGGACTCGGCGTTGACCCCAAGGTGATTGAGGTTCACACCAACCAGAAGTCGTGAGCACAGCATGGTCGTGCTCACCGGCCAGATGCGGGTGAGGCGGCTGTGGAACAGGAAGGCCCTGCCGATCAGGCGCCGCAAGGACTCGACCGGCAGTTCAAGGAATGCCGGCAGCGAGAGGTGACCTACCTCCAGGCCGGCAAGCGAGCCCAACTCTTTGGCGAGCACCGGGACGTTCAAACGGAACTCCAGGCGCGATGGCATGCCCGAATGCCGCTCCTCGATCAGTCCCCGCGCAAGCAGGAGCGAGCGGGCACGGTGCTGGGCCTTCCAGCTCATGCCTGTCTCCTGCTGCCACTGCGCCGCGGTCTTGTGGATCCAGCCGTCGTGCTGTGCGCCATGGCGGGTCCAGTACAGCAGTTGTGCCAGCAGCAGTCCGGCACTGGTGTCGCCAGCGGCGGCCATGATCTGCGACGGGATGGCAATGGCCCGCGGTGCATCGGTTTGGCGGGCTGCGGGCCTCTGTCCTTGCCTCTGCGTGGGCATCGTGGCCTGTGCGACGGCATGTGGGGTGCTCGCGGGACTGGGTGCGAGCGGCGCCGCGGCGGGCTGTTGCTCAGGCACACGGGGACCACGGCATCGCCCGAGTCCGAAGCGAGGTTTTGCCGCCAACGGGCGTGTGAGGCTCTTCGGAATCGATCCCGCGGCTGAGGACGGGAGCGTGCAGGTTTGTGCTGCCGCTTGCCCGATGGCGAGATGCAGCTGTTCCTTCGCAGCTTGCGGCATCGGTGGCCTGGAGCGGTTCTGCGGGAACATCGCGTCAGCGCTGCGCCGGAAGTCGGAAGCCAGGTGGGCCAGCTGCATGACTTCAGAGCGTTCGGCCCTGCCGCACTTCGTTCAAGGCATCGGCGCGGATCCGCGCCCGGACCCGGTCGACCTCCAAGGCGAATTGCTCCGGCATGAATGCCAGCTCGGTGATGACCAGCCCCTGGTCAACGTCGTAGTGGCTGCGCTCGCCGATGAGGCCCCAGCTGCGCAAGGTGGCACGGGCGGCGCGCCAATCGTCCGGGGACAGGGCGCTGTAGGAGGTCCACAGGTCTTCGGGCACGTGCACCCAGGGCGTGCCGTGCTGCTGAAGGCTGCCTTCGGAGATCCACTGGACAAGGAGCAAGGCTGACGCGAAGGCCACCGAGCCGGTGATGACCACATGCAGGCCCGGAATGACGAGCTTTTCCTCGTGTTCGAGGGCCTGCAGCCGGTTCTCGACGAACCGGGCTAAGGTGTCGCGATGCCGCGCCTTGCGCGCGCGGCGCGCGGCAAGTTCGTCTGGAGGAACGACCGCGGATGGGATCCCTCCGGGTGTGGTGGCGGGTGTGGCGGCCAGAGTGGCAGCGAATGTGCCCGCGCGTCCGGTGACTTGGCGTCCCGCAAGGGTCCTCGCGACTGGCCTGACCGCAGGTGGGCAGCACTGATCCTGGCCTGCAGCGCCTATTGGCGATGGTTTCTGGGCGTGGTGGTCTTTGGTTTGAGAGGCCATCTTGATCTCCTGCGGGCTCGCGGCCACCGCCGGGTTGCCGCGTTGCGGGGTTGTGCAGTTGCTCAGGCTTCGCTGGAGGCGTGGTGGATCTCCAGCAGGCGCTGCCATCGATCGGGTTCGGTCTCGAAGACCTCTGCAGCGCATGCCTCGACATCGTTCAACAGGCGCATCACATGGCGCAGCGGTGTCGGCGCCACGCGGCGCAGCAGGACTTCGTCGGTTTCGGGCGGCAGGTCGTCGATGTCCGTCCCTTCAAGGGGGTTCGCATCGGTCTCCATGGCGAAGTACCGGTAGTACGAGCTCGACGGATCCAGCAAGGACAGCGAAGCTTCGCGGAACTGGCCTGACATCCGGACCAGGGACCACCAGACGTGGGACTTGATGGCCCGCAGGTGATCCTCCGCGCTCCCAAGTTGAACCGGGTGGCGAGCGTGGACCGCGGGGTCTGGCACCTCCAGGTAGAAGCCCAACGGCAAAGGGTCGTGCAGACGCAGTGTGTCGCCCAGCTGAGCGTGATCCAGCAGGTTCTGCACGGCGTCATGAAACAAGCGAAGTGGCTCGGCATGGAGGGGCGATGCCCGGGCCGATGTCAGGGCGCTCGCGGCAGCTTGAGGCCTGCCCGCCCGGACCAGCCCCGGACCCAGCGGCAGCGGTGCCTGCCGGGGGCCAGGCCTTGCCGGATCGGACTGTCGTTCGTTGTCGCCGGGCGGGGGACCCGCCGCCAGGTTGGGCGATGGCATGCGCAGTTCGGCCAGGCGCAGCTCGGGAGAGAGTTTGAGCACGCTGAGCATCTGGCAGATGTCGGCGAGGGGCTCACGAACCCGCGCGGCCAGTGCGGCCTCGACGCGGGCGCACAACCCGTTGGCGTCGAACCCTTCGCTGCCATGCCAGTCCCGGTCGATCGCGATGGCGGCGAGGACGGGCTCGACGATCTCGGACCAATAGGTCGTCTCATCGATGGCGAACCTGCTGGCCAGCAGGCGCAGCAGGGTCAGCCTGGGCTGAATCAGGTCGCCCACGTCCAGGCGGGTCAGCCGCGAAGCCACCGGTCCGAGCATGTCGAGCCGTTCTGCCGCGAACCGCCAGCGGCTCACGGAGGTCTTGTCTGCGCGCAGGCCACGCGAGGTCAATGCTTCGGCCTGATCGCGAACGGACATGGGGCCGCCACCACGCTCCGCCTCGATCATGGCCAGCAACTCGGCCATTCCCTTGGCCACTTCCCAGAACCGCATGCCGCCGCGGTTCAGGTTCTCGCCCAGGTGCTGGGCCAGCAGCCGGGTTTCTCCTTCATAGGGCTGGACCACGCAGCGGACCTGGCGGAAGCGTTCTTCCCTTGTCGTCTCCCAAAGGTGCTTGAGGATCTCCAGCGTCGTGTTGGACCCCGCGGACAGCATGTAACGGGCCCCGTCACCGCGGCGGGTCACGGTCAAGGTGTCCGTGAAGCCGTGGGCCCGTAGGCCGGCCTCTATGCCTTCGTAGCCCTCGTTGCGGCACAGGCGTGGGTTGCGGTCATAACCGTCGATGGAGGTGACCTCCAGCAGCAAGATGTCTGGCACCGGCTGAGCGGCGGCCAGCGCCTTGTCCGGGGCGTGGGCGGCGTGATCGGTGTGCGGCATACCGGGGTTCGTGGCAGCTGTCATAGGTGGTTTCATCGGTCGAGGTTGCGTATCGGCGGGAGAGGGCTCTGTGTGGCGGCCAGGGCCACCTCGAGGTCGTGTGGGAGGGCTTTCAGAGGTACTTCTTGTAGAAGGCGCACTGCAGCCGCAGCAGGGCTCCTGCGGCCAGTGACAACGGGATCAGGACCTGTGTGGGCTCGGCCAGCGTGGGCCAGCCCAGAAACAGCAGGTAGGTCAGGATGGGCACGAAGGTCAGTGCCAGCTTGGCCCGGTGGTAGAGGCTGGCGGACTCGCGGCCTGCCGCAGCCTGGCGCAGGGCCCGCGCCACCAGGCCGTCCACCATGCCGACGAATGCGGCCAGCAGCAGCAAGGGCAGGGCGCAGGCGTACACCGCCGTTCGGGTCGCGAAGATGCCGGTGCCTGTCAGCAACATTGCCCAGGTGCCTTTGCCCTCGGCGACCTGGCTCATCACCAGGTCGGCCCCTGCGTCGGCTTGCACGGGCTGGAGATCCTGGCCACGTGCCTTGGCCATGCGCTGCCGGTACTCGACGGGCCAGTTCATCACGGCCCGAGCGAACCCGATCGACGACATCAGGATGGTGTCCCGGATGGTTGTGGCGATCCATGCCGCCACGGCACTGGGCTCGAAGATGCCGGGGTGCAGGGCCTGCAGCAGGCGCTTTTCGTGCTCCAGGACCTGCTGCTCGTAGGCGTGAGGGTTTTCGGGATCGGCGCGCAGGGCCCAGACCCATTGCAGGCTGATGGTCGCGCCCCACACCACGACCGCGATGAACAGTGACCAGAAACCCATGCGCAGCGGCCAGGACCACTGCCGGACCAGCATGCCGTGCTCCAGCGTCGGGCCCTCAGTAGCCACGGCCCGTGCCTTCCACTGTCAGTGCCGCGTCCGGCGTGCGCTGCAGGTAGCCGTCATAGGTGGCCTGCATCTGGGCCAGCATGGCCGTCCAGGTGGCCGGCACGCGCGCATCCTCGGATGGCAGCGGCAGGGGGATGCGCAGCTTGACCAGGCGCCCCCCTTCCAGCAGCGCAAACGCCTGGCCCTTGGGCAGCCGCATCAGCCAGGCCGGGTCCAGCATGGGCACCCTCTCGGCGGCGATGCGGTCCTCCGAGCGGGACGCAAAATCCGTGAACTCGGTGGGATCGTTGGTGTCAGAAGCCCCGCTGGCCAGCGTGCGCGTCAACACACGCACCTCCTCCAGTTGATCCGTGAGCCGCCTGGCCGTCTCCAGGTTCTTGACCCGCAGCATCACCAGTGAGTTCAGGTTGCCGCCGATCTGCTCGGCCTTGGCGGGCGAGCCCACCTTGGCTTCGATGTCCTGCGCCGTCTGGCTGTAGCCGGTGATGTACTGGCCCGCTCCGCCGCCCTTGTTGGCGGCCTGCACGAACTCCGGGCCTATGAGTTCGTTGAGCTCATCCGCATGCAGGCGCACGCGCCGCATCGCTTGCGGCGTGGACATGCCGTAGCCGCTGCCGTGCTTGTAGATGCGCCCAAAAGTCGAGGTCAGGTCGGCCAGCATGGATGCGCTGACCGCCTCGGCCACGTCGCGGATGGTCAGCGCATCAAACCCGCAGTAGACGATGGCGCC
>JACCDS011550212.1_pt1 | contig 17865 bp, 12 predicted proteins | sample 7446441 | NCBI WGS metagenome assembly JACCDS01 (sample SAMN15323445, study PRJNA562643) | freshwater metagenome | isolation source: river surface water | place: USA:Blue River Watershed | collected 2017-08-17
CGCGGGCCCGGACCGGGGCGATTCCTGCACCGCGACGCGGACGGCACCCTCTGGTTCGGGCTGCGCGTGCCGCTGCTCCGGGACGACGGCCCGCCCCAGCGCGGCACCTTGGTGATCCGCGTGCCCGGCCTGCTGCCGCTTTTCCGCCTCTACGATCTGCTGCCGTGGCTGGGGCTCGGCGCCGCCGCGTTCGCGCTCTCCGTCCTCTTTTGGCTGCCGCTGGTCGGCAGCATCACGCGCGACCTCCGCCGCCTCACCGCCGCCACCGAGGCCCTCGCCCTCGGCCGCTTCGACACCCGCGTGCCCGATTCCGGCCGCGACGAACTCGGCCACCTCGGCCGCTCCGTCAACCGCATGGCCGGCCGCCTCGACACTCTCGTCAACGGCCAGAAACGCTTCCTCGGCGATGTCGCCCACGAACTCGGCTCGCCGCTCGGCCGCTTGCAGGTCGCGACCGAAATTCTCGAAACCCGCGCCGATCCGGCCCTGCGCGAACAGGTCCGCGACGTCCGCGAAGAGGTCCAGCAGATGGCGGCCCTGGTCAACGAGCTGCTCGCCTTCACCCGCGCCGGCCTCCGCCCCCGCGAGGCGGAACTCGCGACCGTCGAACTCGCGCCGCTGGTCGCCGAAGTCCTGGCCCGCGAGGACGCCGCCGGCACAGTGCGCACGGAGCTCGCCGCCGGCACCGTGCAGGCCGACCGCGTGCTCCTCGGCCGGGCCCTCGGCAATCTGGTGCGCAACGCCCTCCGCTACGCTGGGACCGGCGCCACGATCACGCTGCGTTCGGCGACCGAAGGCCCCGAGGTCCTGCTCGCGGTGGAAGACGACGGCCCCGGCGCCCCGCCCGAATCCCTCGACCGGCTCGGCGAGCCTTTTTACCGGCCGGAAACCGCGCGCACGCGCGAGACCGGCGGGGTCGGGCTCGGCCTGGCCATCGTGCGCAGCGCGGCCGCGGCCTGCGGCGGCGAAGTGCGCTTCGCCAACCGCGCGCCGCACGGCTTCCGCGCCGAACTCCGGCTGCGCGCCGCCTGAGCGTACCGGCGTATCCGATTTTCGGTGACTGCGGGCGCCTTTACACGGCCCGAACAATTCTCCCGCCGCCGTTAACCGGAGCGCAACAGTCGGGGCGTCTCTCCTGTTGTCGCCCTTCTGCCGCCCATGCGCCCGCCACCACGGCGGACGCCGGCAGACGGAACGACCTTCTCGACATGAAAACCTCGTTTCGCCTCGCCCTCGTCTCCCTCCCGCTCGTCCTCGCCGGCACCGCCTTCGCACAGCCCGCCGATTCCGCCGGCCACCGCCGCGGCCCGCACGGTCCCCGCGGCAACGCCGCCATCCGCGTCCTCGACGCGGACCGCAACCACGAACTCTCCGCCGCGGAAATCGCCGGCGCCGCCGCCGCGCTTCGGACCCTCGACGCCGACAACGACGGCACCGTCGCCGCGACGGAACTCCGCCCGGCCCGGCCCGCGCGGCCGGCCGACGCCCCTGCCCGCCCGGAACGCCCGGCCGGCAGCGGCGCCGATACCGCGCGTCCGGTCGATCCCGTGATGCTCGCCCTCGATGCCGACAAGAACGGCAGCCTCTCGGCCGGCGAACTGAACAACGCCGCCGCCAGCCTCGCCGCCCTCGATCTGAACAAAGACGGCAAGCTCACCGCCGACGAGTTCCGCCCCCTCCCCCCTGAAGGCGCCGCCTCCGGCCGCGGCCCGCGTCGCTGATCGCCGCCGGTCAACCTCAACACCCGACCCCGCCGGCTCCGCCGGCGGGGTTTTTTGTCGGTGCGTTACGCGGCCCTCGCCCGACGGCAAGGTCGCCCCGAAACCGTAGGGGCGCGCCTCGTGGGCGCCCTGATCGGAAGCAGCCGCGATCAAACGGGCCTCGCCCGAATGCCCACGACCAAACGGGCGCGGACGAGCCGCGCTCCTACGGAGGAGGTCCGATCCGGGTGGTTGGCAAAACCAAGCTGCGCCCCACGGGTTCCCGACCTTCAACCTCAGGCTCTCCCGCCCGCCCTATCCCGACTCAGACAATCAGCGCGATTTGCACCCCGGGGCCGTGCACGCCCTCGATGAGGATACCCTCGACGTCCGCGGTTTTCGAAGGACCCGTGACCCAGATCACGTTGCGGTCCTGTCCGAGCGCCGCGACGGCCTGCGTGAGGTCGGAGAAAATCGTCGCGCGTTCCACCACCGCGATGTGCACCCAGGGCGCGAGCGCCGCGAGCCGCCGCGAGGTCGCCGCGTCGTTGAGCACGATCGTGCCGGATTCGGCGACCGCGCCGGCCGCGCGCGTAATGCCGAAAGCGTAATCGTCGACGCGCTTGCGGTCGAAGTCGGTCTCCACCGTGAAGCCCGCGCCGAAGTGCGGCGCCAACTGCGGCCACAGCGCCGGGTCGCAATAGCCGCGGGTCCAGCCCCCGGCCTTCAGGAACTCGGCGACGGCGGCCGCCGAGGTGTAAGCGTGGGCGCTCACGCGCTTCATGCGCTCGGCGAGCAGCTCGGCGAGATCGCGGCCCGCGATCATTTTCCGCAGCACCGCCATGTCGGCATCGTACTGCGGCAACGGGGCGCGTTCGCGCAGGGGCGCAAGCGCGCCGCGGACTCGGGAGAAAATGGCTTCGCGGTCGTCGGTCATGGGCGGGAGCGGGGGGCGGAGAGCAGTTTTTCGCGCGCGACGAGGTACAGAAAACCCACGATCAGCGCGAAGGGAATGAGCGCGAGGGCATCCGCATGGGGACCCTCGAAAAACGGATTGTGCGCCGCGGCCCACTTCGTGACCGCCGCATCGAAATCACCCAGCACACCCGCGAGAAACGCGATCACGATGCCCGCGATCGCTCCGCCGGCGATGTAGCCCGAGGCCAGCAGCACGCCGGGGCTCTTGTCGCTCTCCGCGGCGAATTGCTCTTCCGTCAACGCGGCATGCGTGGCCCGGCGGCGCATTTTCCGGTCGACCAGCCAACGCACGAGGCCGCCGACAAAGATCGGCGTCGAGGCCGAAAGCGGCAGATACACGCCGACCGCGAACGCCAGCGCCGGCACAAAGGACAACTGCATCGTCACCGCGATCATCACGCCGAGCAGCACCAGCGCCCACGGCAATTTCTGGTCGAGGATACCCTTGATGATGTAGGAAACGAGCGTCGCCTTCGGGGCATCGAACTTGCGGACTTCGGTGCCGTCGGGGCGTTTCGAATACGCGCCGTTGATGCCGGGATCGACGAACCACACCGCCGCGCCGCGCTCGTCCACGAAGTATTTCCCCGCCGGGCCGCCCGCGGCATCCGTCTTGTGCCAAACGCGGTACTGTTTCCCGTCGTCGCGGGCCTGCGGGCCGACGAGGCCCTGCATGCCGGGTTCGAGTTGCGCGACGTCCGTTTTCAATCCCGGCGCAATCTGCGCGGCGGGCATGTAGACGACAGCGGAGTCGTTGAGCTTGAGCAAAATCGGTCCGAGCAAGACGGCCGAGGCGAAGGCGCCGATCAAGATTGCGTACTGCTGCAGCTTCGGCGTGCCGCCGAGCAAGAAGCCGGTTTTCAGATCCTGCGACGTGGTGCCGCCGTTCGAGGCCGCGATGCAGACGATGGCGCCGACGGAAAGCGCGGTGACGTAGTACGTGCCGCCCTTCCAGCCGACCAACAGAAAGACGAGGCAGGTGAACAACAGCGTCGCCACCGTCATGCCGGAAATTGGATTCGAGGAAGATCCGATTTCGCCGGTGAGCCGCGACGACACGGCGACGAAGAGAAACCCGAGGATCACGATCAGCAGCGCGCCGAGCAGGTTCATGTGCAGCGAGGGCGCGAGCATGATCAGCGCGATCAGCACCACGATGCCGATGCCGACAAACTTCATCGACAGGTCGCGGTCCGTGCGCGGCGTTTCGCCGCCGGCAGCCGCGGCGCCGGGCCCGCGCAGCCCGGAGAAGCCGCCGCGCAAGCCGTGCCAGATTGTCGGCAGCGCCTGGATCAGACTGATGATGCCGCCGGCCGCCACGGCCCCCGCGCCGATGTAGAGAATGTAGGCGCTCCGGATCCCGTTGGCCGAAAGCTCGGAAATCGGCGCGGTCGCCGGCGCCAGCGCGCCGGGCAGGCCTTCGCCGAAAAATTTGATCAACGGAATCAGCAACAGGTACGAGAGCACGCCGCCGGCGCACATGACCGACGCGATGCGCGGGCCGATGATGTAGCCGACGCCGACGAGCTCGGGCGAAATCTCCGCGCCGACGGAACCGGACTTGAGCGGCGCCCCGAAAACTTTTTCCGGCACGTCCTTCCAGCCCTTGAAGGCGATGTTGAGCGTTTTGTAGAGGAGGCCGATCGCGAAGCCGGTGAAGACAACCTTGGCGCCGGGCGAAGTCCCGAGGCCCGCGGCCTCGGCGGCGCGCATCTCGGCTTGGGCGGACGGCGACGCCGCGGCGCGGGATTCGGCATTGGCGCCGGCGCGCAGGACCGCGGCGCAGGCCGTGCCTTCCGGATATTTCAGAACGCCGTGTTCGTGCACGATCAGCGCGCGGCGCAACGGCACCATCATCAGAATGCCGAGCAGGCCGCCGAGCAGGCCGACCAGCAGCACGCGCGTCAGCTCGAGATCGAAGCCCAGGATCAAGATCGCGGGCATCGTGACACCGATGCCGAACGCGATCGACTCGCCCGCGGAACCGGCGGTCTGCGTGATGTTGTTTTCCAGAATCGTGGAATCGCGGACGCCGACCTTGGAAAACGCGCGGAACATCGCGAGCGAGATGACCGCGACGGGAATCGAGGCGCTGACCGTGAGCCCGACCTTGAGCACAAGGTACAGCGACGAGGCGCCAAAAATGATGCCGAGCACCGTGCCCGTGAGCACGGCGCGCAGCGTGAACTCGCGCATCGCGGTGCCGTCCGGGATGTAGGGTTCGAATTTCGCGGACGGAGGCGTCATGGCGGACAGGGCAACGGAAACCGCGGGCCGGCGCGGCGCGCTACTTGGCGCGCTGGCGCAGCCATTTTCTGAATTCGCCGCCGCGCCACGTCGGCAGGGCGCGTTTGTCGGCCCACGCCTGCAAGGCCGGCACGGGAATCAGTTTCGTCGGCACGTAATCCAGCAATTTGCCGCCGGCCAAGGCGGCCTTCCACGCCGTCGGCTGCGACGCCATCAACGCCCACGCGCCCATCGGCGGCGTGCCGGGCGACGGCACGTTTTCCTCCTTGGCCCGGTTGCGCAGGCGGAGGAGCAGATCGGGAATCGGGATATTGACGGGGCAGACTTCGTTGCAGGCGCCGCAGAGCGAGGAGGCCTTCGGCAGATCGGCCTTCTGCGGAAATTTGTCCTTCATCAGCAGCGGCGAGAGCACGGCGCCGACGGGACCGGGATAAACGCTGCGGTAGGCGTGGCCGCTGGCCTGGCGGTAAACCGGGCAGACGTTGAGGCAGGCGCCGCAACGGATGCAGCGCAGAATCTCGCGGCAGTCGCTCGCGAGCACCTCGGTGCGGCCGTTGTCGACAAAGATCACGTGCATCTCCTCGGGGCCGTCGGGCTGCGTCGGCGCCTTCGGGCCGGAGATGAACTCGGTGTAAACCGTGAGGTCCTGCGCCGTGCCCGAGCGGCCGAGCAAATTGAGCAAAATCGAAAGATCGCAGTCGCGCGGCACGATTTTCTCGATGCCGACGAGGACGATGTGGCACTTCGTGGCGGCGAGGCAGAACCGGGAGTTGCCCTCGTTCGTCACGAGCACGATGCGGCCGCTTTCCGCGGAAACAAAGTTCGCCCCCGTGAGACCGACGTCGGCTTCGAGGTATTTGTGCCGGAGGAAGTGGCGGGCGCGGCGCGTGATCGTGCCGGGGTCGTCGTTGTAGGCGCCGAGGCCCTCGCGCTCGAAGCTCGTCGCGATCTCGCGGCGGTTCTTGTGGATGATCGGGCGGACGATGTGGCTCGGGTGGTCGTCGTCGATCTGGACGATGAACTCGCCCAAGTCCGTCTCGAGCGCCTCGAGGCCGTGCTGTTCGAGAAAATGCGCCAGCTCGATCTCCTCGCTGACCATGGTCTTGGCTTTGACCATCTTGGTCGCGCCGCGGTCGCGCATGATCTTCAGCACCGTGGCGCAGGCGCTCTCGGCCGTGCCGGCCCAGTGGACCTGCGCGCCGTTGGCTTTCAGCCGCGCTTCGACCTGCGGCAAATAGGTATCCAGATTCTCGATCGCGTGCTGCTTGATCTCGCCCGCGAGCTCCCGGAGGCGATCGGGATCGGCGAATTGGTCGAAGAGCAGCTTGGTCCGCTTCTCGTGAGTGGACTTGGTACTTTGGTAAACGGAAGCGCGGGTATCGGCCTTGAGCCCGGCGGAATACTGGTCGATCGGCTGGAAACGCATCGTCGGGGCCTCAGGCTTTCGCCGTCTTGAGCGCGTCGCGCAGCACTTGCGCGAGGTGCAGGGTCTTGACCGGCTTGCCTTCCTTCGCGGCCAAGCCGCCGAGGTGCATCATGCAGCTCATGTCGCCGGAGACGACGACGTCGGGGTTCGCCGCGCGCATGTGCTCCAGTTTCAAATCGCCCATCGCCGAGGAAATATTGGGAAACGAAACCGAGAACGTGCCGCCGAAACCGCAGCACTGTTCGCCTTCGCCGAACTGCGCGAGCTTCAGGCCCGCGATCGAGCCCAGCAACGCCAGCGCCGCCTCGCCGCTCGCCGTGCCGCGCGTGTGGCAGGCGCGGTGGAAGGCCACCGTCGCCGGATAGGAACCGGGCCAGGTCTTCACGCCGAGGCCGTTGACGATGAAGTCCGCCAGCTCCCAGGTGCGCCGGCCGAGCGCCGCGACCTCGGGCAGGTCGCTTTCCTTTTCGAATTCCAAAACCGCGCCGTGAAACATCATCGCCGCGCACGAACCGCTCGGCACCACCACCGGATCCTCGCCCGCGAAGGTCCGCACCGTGTGCCGCACGACGCGCCGCGAGGCCGTCCAGTCGCCGCCGTTGAAGGCCGGCTGCCCGCAGCAGGTCTGGCCTTCCGGAAAGACCACGGTCACGCCGAGGTGTTCGAGGACTTCGACGGTGGCCGCGGCGACGTCGTCGTAGAAGGCGTCGCACAGGCAAGTGGCCATGAGCTGCACGCGTTTGCCGGTGATGGGACTGCGCTCGGTGTTGAGCATGAAGTGGGGAGGAAAAACGTGTGTCGCCCCCGGGGTCTTGCAACCGAAATTCCCGCCCGCGATGCATTGGGGATCGCGGATTGCGGAATGCGGATTGCCGCCGGCGAAGTCCTTCGCAGCAATTGCGGGCGGTCGCCAGCGGTCAGCCTTCAGCCTTCAGCTTTCAGCTATCAGCCGTCAGCCCTCCGGTTTCCGGTCTTCGGTTTCCGGTTTCGCCTTCCGCCTTTCGCCTTCCCCCCCGTTTCCCAATTTCCCAATTTTCCCCTTTCCCAATTTTCCTCCTCTATGCCTTCCCTTTTCACCGCCGCCCTCGATTTCGGTGCGACCAGTGGTCGCGTGATTCTCGGCGAATGGTCCCGCCACCGGCTCACGTTGACGGAAGTCCACCGTTTCCCGAACGCCTTCCGCTCCCTCAACGGCCATGACTATTGGGAAATCGGCACGCTCTGGCACGAAGCCCTCGTCGGTCTGCGCAAGGCCGTCGCCGCCCTGCCGAAAAAGGCCACCCTCGCCTCCGTCGGCGTCGATTGCTGGGGCGTCGATTTCGCCCTGCTCAACGACCAGGGCCGCCTCGTTTTCCCGATCCACGCCTACCGCGATCCGCGCTCCCAGCCCGGCCTGCAGCGCCTCGCCAACACCCGCGCCGCCCTCGCCCGCATTTACGCCGCCACCGGCATCCCGAACGTCTTCTACAACTCCTCCCTTCATCTTGAGGAAACGGTCGCCAACTGCCCCGCCATCACCGACCTCGCGACGCGCTGCCTCTTTCTGCCCGATTACTTCAACTACCTCCTTTCCGGCAAAATGGAGGTCGAGCTCACCATCGCCAGCACCTCGCAACTGCTCGATGTCCACTCCACGGGCTGGTCCGCGGAGGCGTTGAAATACTTCCGCCTGCCGCCGTCGTGGTTCTCGGCGCCGATCCTCTCCGGCACCAAGCTCGGCAAACTGCGCCCCGAAGTCGTCGCCGGCAGCGCCGCCCTCGCCAAGACGCAGGTCATCGCCGTCCCCGGCCACGACACTGCCTGCGCTTACGACGCGATGCCCGCCGCGCCCGACGGCACCGATCTCTACCTCAGCTCCGGCACCTGGTCGCTCGTCGGCTGCGAGAGCGACACCCCCGTCCTCGGCGCCGAAGCCCAGGCCGCGCGCATCTCCAACGAACGCATCGGCGACGGCCGCTACCGTCCCCTGACCAACGTCATCGGCCTTTGGCTGCTCGAAGGCATCATGAAGGACTTCGCCACGCGGCCGACCAACGACCGCGAATGGGCCGCCCTCATCAAGGCCGCGGAAAAACTCCCCGCGCCCGCCGCCCTCCTCGACGTCAAGGATCCCGGTTTCGCGAACCCGCCCTCGATGAAGGCCGCGATCGACGCGCACCTGAAACGCCGGAAACTCCGCGCCCCCGCCGACCTCGCCGCCTACACGCGCCTCATTTGCGCCTCCCTTGGCCAGGGCCACGCCGACGCCATGCGCAACTTCGAGCGCATGATGAACCGCCGCTTCAAACGCATTCTCATCGTCGGCGGCGGCTCCAAGAACCGCCTGCTCTGCCAGGCCACGGCCGACGCCGCCGGCATCCCCGTCATCAGCTTCGCCCTCGAAGGCACCGCCGTCGGCAACATCGCCCGCCAGCTCATCGGCCTCGGCGCCGTCAAGGATCTCGCCGCCTTCCGCCGCCACCTCGGCGCCGACCTGCAGCAGACCGTCTCTTCGCCGCGCCCGCGATACGGCGCCTGAGACCGGATCACGCCGGATTGCCCTTTGGGTAGGGGCGCGCCTCGTGCGCGCCTCGACCGAATGGGCGCGGACGAGCCGCGCCCCTGCGCCGCACTCCGCCGCGGCCAAGCCCGGGGTTAAGATCGGCTCCGGCGGACCGATAAGGAAGGGAATCCTTGTTCCCAAACTTGTCGCGTCCCCCGCTTTGAACGTCCGGCCATGACCACCGCGTCCGATTTTCCCGCCACCACGGCACCTGTTGCCGGGGAAAACCCTCCCGCGCCCCCCCGGCAGCCCCCGGCCGCCCCGGCACCCGAGTTGCCGCGGCCTGTCATCTGGACGATGCCCGATCTCCTGCTCGTCGGCCTCGTCGTCGTCCTCGCCCTCGCGGCGGCCGTGTCCACGGTGCAGCGCCACCGCCACCGCGCCCTCGTCGATCGTCTGACCGAGGACCTCAAGCTTTCCGCCGCCGGCTTCCGCGCCCATATCCAGGAAACGGGTACTGCCCCGGCCGACACCGTCGCCGGCCTCGCCCCCAGCGGCCTGGGCGACCACCTGAAGGGCGTGAACTGGAAACTGCCGACCCCGGTCGGCGGCTTTTACCGTTGGACCAATATTCCCATGACGGAGACCGGCCAGATGCTCCCGCCCGGCGGGACCATTTCGGTGACGGCGTTCTCCCGCGACACCGAGCTGAACCTGACCCGCGACGACCTGCTCGAACTCGATCGCCGCCTCGACGACGGCAATCTGCAAACCGGCAACTTCCGCACCGGCTTCAACGGCTGGCCCGTGCTCACGGTCCGCCCCCAGCCCTGATTCGCCATGTTCCGGACCACCGTCGTCAATTTCGATCCCAACACCGCCCAGGCCAGCCCGGACTTCGGCTCGCAGGAGGTCGGCGAATTGACCGCCGATGAACTGCGCGAGCTGCTGGAAATCTTCCGCGGTCTCGACCCGATCCAGAACGTCGAGGCCGACCCCGAGGTCCACATCGAGGCCCGCCGCTACAAGTACGTCGTCCGCACCGGCCAGAACCGGCTGATGCTCTCCGACCCGCGCAAGGTGCTCGAACCCGCCCTCGTGCTCGGCGCCGAGGCCATCATCGCCGAACTCGACGGCTCCGCCGCCGCCGCCCGCACCCGCGCCCCGTTCGTGATTCCGCCGACCGTTCCGACGGAGCCCGTGCTCCATTCGACCGCGGTCGCGACCGTCCCCGCCCTGCGCGTGGCGCACCGCATCGCCCTCGCCCTCGCGGCCTGCCTCCTCGCCGGCTACCTCGCCTATCCGACGCTCTCCGCGGAAACCGCGGCCCCGCCGCCGTACTTCACGCCGTTCAACGACGCCAAACAGGAGGACGCCCAGCGTGAGACGATTTCCGGAGTTTATATGACCGGCGCCCAGGCCGGCCAGACCGGCATCGCGTTGACGGCCGACGGTTCGCTCCGCCTGTTCCAGATCAACACTCAGGGCACCCCGAGCCTCATCCAGGACTCCTACCGGCTCGGCCGCATCGGCAACGTTGTCTACATCCTGAGCAACCAGCCCGGCGGCCCCATCCGCGTGAACGAGGGCAATACCCTCACCTTCTGCGGGGAAATCTACACGCGGCTGCCGTAGTTTTCCCGCCGGCCGGCACCGCGCGGCGCCGCACCCCGCAATACTCCCGCTTAACTCCCGGGAACGGAGACCGATAGGAGCGTTGGACCTATGAATTGCCCCGGAACCAAGGCGTTGCTATCGCGCGGAGTCCGCCGTCCCGGCGGGACCGCTCGGCGCGCCTTCACCTTGGTCGAGGTGATCATGTCGGTCTGCGTGCTCGCCCTCACGATCACGACCTCGATCACCGTCATGCAAAGGGCGTTTCTCAATTTCGATTCCGCCCGCAACCTCGAGGTCGCGAGCCGCATTTTGCAATGCGAGCTCGAGAAACAGCGGCTTCTGCCGTGGGCCCAGGTCTCGAACTCCGCGTACACGCCGACGATCGACGCCGTCTTCCTCAACAACCCCAAAATCGCCGGCCGCTTCACGCTCCAGCGCACCATCGACCTGCTGCCGGATCGCGGCGGCAAACTGCTCCAGATCACCCTCACCGCCTCCTGGCGTTCCTTCGACGGCCGCACGCAATCGCGCAGCTACACCACCTACTATGGCCAGAACGGTCTCTACTCCGCCTTCACGACCCGCTCCTGAAGGCGCGGCGCGCCGGCGCGCGTTCACCGTCGTCGAGCTGCTCGTCGCCGCCACCGTCAGCGGCATCGTGCTCACCGGCGTCCTCGCCACCACCGTCGAGCTCGCCCGCAGCAGCATGCGCGTCACCCACTACGCCGACATGGACATGCAGGTCCGCCGCGCCTTCGAGCAGCTCGGCGTCGATCTCAAGGCCGCCAGCAATCTCACCTGGAACAGCGCCACCGACATCACCGTCACCGTGCCGCGCAGCAACGGGACCTCCGAGCAGTTCACCTACGCCTGGAACAGCGCGACCGAAACGTTCTACCGCGTGCCCGGCGCCAGCAGCGCCTCGTACACCGGCCGCCGGGATTTGATCCGCGGCATTCCGTCCGCCGCCAACGGCGGCACCGGCCTCGCGTTTGCGCGCCTCGATTCGGGCGGCAACGCCACCTCCTCCGACGCCGCCACCAAGCGTCTCCAGATTTCCCTTACGGTCAGCCGCAACGTCGGCACCGCCGCCAAGACCCGCACCGTCGCCGCCACGGTCTTCACGCTCCGCAACAAGCCCGCGTCATGAACGCCGCCTCCCGCCCCGCCCGCCGCCGGCAGCGCGGCAGCCTCCTGCTCTCCGCGATGCTGATCGCGATCTCGATGGGCGCGGGCCTCGTCGGCTACCTCCAGGTCAGCCGCAACGCCCTGCAGCTCGCCCAGCGCACCTACTACCTCAACGACGCCGCCGCCCTCGCCGAAGCCGGCCTCGAGGAAGCCGCCTACTGCTTCCGCCAGATCGAACTCGGCACCGCCGTCAACACGGTCTGGAACGCGTGGACCACCTCCGGCAGCAACGCGACCATCACCCTGCCCCAATTCAGCCGCGGCCAGGGCGCCATCGGCCGCGTGAAGGTCTTCGTCAGCGGCTTCAACGGCTCCGTCCAGATCCCCTACGTCATCTCCCAGGCCACCGTCACCCCGCTCGACGGCAGCCCGCCGATCACCAAGACGCTCCGCATCGGCCTGAAAAAACGCGGCGCGTACAACGCCGCCGTCGTCACCACTTCGGATTTCGAACTCGGGGCGTCGTCCGTCATCGACAGCTTCAACTCCAATCCCTCGGGCCTCACCGGCGCCACGCCGCTGGCCTATCCCGGCAACGGCGCCACCTCGAACGCCGATGTCATCGTCTTCGGCGGCGAGGCGGAATTCGACTCCGGCAGCCGGCTCAAGGGCAACTTGATGGTCGCTCCCGGCGTGTCCGCCCCGGCGGCCAGCTACGTCACCGGCAATATCGTCACCGACTATGTCGGCACTTTCCCGATGCCGACCTTCCCGTCGCTCGCCTCGATCAACCGCGGGTACCTCCTGCTCACGGTTCCGGCGACCCTGCCTCGCTCCGGCGACTCCCCCGCCTCCGACGGCCGCTACTACTATTTCCCGCTGCTGGCGTCGTTGAAGAGCACCACGATCACCGCGGGCAGGAACGTCACGGTTGTCTGCGCCAATGTCCGGTCCAATATCACCATCCAGGCCGGCGCTTCCCTGATCGTGTACACTTGGGGCACGATCGAATCGGAAAAAATCGACAACCAAGCTTGGGCCGGCGCGCTCCAGATTTTCACCTCGACCCGCAACGACTGCGAACTGGATCTCGGCCGCACCCTCCAGGCCTGCATCTACGCCCCGTATGCAACGATCGAAATCGAGAGCGACGAGGGCAACGCCGACTTCATCGGCTCGATGATGGCCCGGAGCGTCGAAATCGATTCCGGGTTCAAGTTCCACTACGACGAAGCCCTGAAGAACTCGAGCATGGTGGTCGGCGTCGGCTACACGATCTCCACGTGGTACGACCTCCAGGGCACCGCCGAAGCCGCGGGCCTGTCCGCCCTCACCGGCGGGTTTCTACTGTGACCCGTCCGCGGTCCCGTCCGTGAGGCGGTACACTTCCATCCGCGCGTTGGAAAAGAGCCGGTTCGCCGGCGGCAGGTCCACCTTCGCCCCATCCGCGAGGCTGCGATCCACGAGAATGTAGCAGGGACCGTTCGTGACCTGCGCCGCCCGCAACGGCCGGCCGCGGTAGAAGAAATTGGAAACGAGGTTCGCCCGGATCCGCAGCCGCGTCGAATCCAGCGCATAGTGCGGCCCCTCGATCCACAGCCGCCGCTCCGCCAGCGCCGAATAGTAGAAGTGCACGCCCGTGAGCGTCCGGTCGAGCGCCCCCCAATGGTCCTTCCGCATGTTTTCCGGCGTGCAGGCGTTCGAGACCAGCACGGCATTGCGCTCCGTGTTGTGCCGGACCCAGAGCAACGCCTCCTGCAACTCCCGCATGTAGCCGTCGGGCTTCAAGTCGGTCGGCGTCGCGAGAAATTCCCGGAAACCCGTCCGGTTGCGCTTCCACCACAGCGAGGTCTGCATGCCGAGGGCGCAGGCAAACACCAGCACGCCGCCGCCGATCGCCAGCCGCGGCCACCACCGCGAACGCAGCGGCGGCGTCGCCCGGCGCACCCACGGCAGCCCCAGATCCAGCTCCACCTCGATCGCCGCCCGCCGCCACGCCGCCAAACGCCGGACCGCCGCCACGAAAAACGCCGCCGTCAGCACCGCCATCGGCAGCCGCATCATCAAAATCAGATAGAGTTCGCCGTAGCTGTTCAGCTCCATCAACAGGCCCATCCCGGCACTCGCGACCAAGAAGGCCCCCAGCCAACCGGCCAGCACCCGGTCGCGCTTGCTCTCGCCGCCCCACAGCAGATACGGCAACGCCAACAGGCGCACGCCGCAGGTCCCCGCCAAGACCACCGCCGCGCACAGCCAGGTCGCGGCCGGCTTCGCCAGCCACTCCGGCAGCAGCCCTGCCGCCGTCGCCTGCCACGCCGGCAAAAACTGTTTCCAGAATCCCGTCAGCTCGAAGACATGGAAGGGATTGAACTTCGCGTCGCCCGTGCGCCACGCCGACATCGTCGGGTAATACACCGCGAGGAAAGCCGCGCCCAGCAGCCCGCCGAACGCCACCAGCCGCCACGGGCTCCGCCGTTCCTGCCACCAGCGCCCCGCCGCCCGCAGCCCGAGCGCGCCCAGCAGCACCGGCAGCAGCGTGCCCTTCGCCCCCGTGCCCGCCGTCGCCAGCAACGCCAGCCACGCGTACTGCCGCCACCCGCAGTCCCGCCGCCGCGCCGCCTGCGCGATCGCGATCAGCAATGCCCCGCAATAGATCATCCCGAAGAAAAACGTCGGGCTCACGAAGAGCCACCGCACGAACAGCCCGAGGAACATCGGCGAACCGTAACTATCCGCAAACGACACCTCGCTCGCCACCACGAGCAGCAACGCCGCCGCCACCCCGCCCCACGGGCTGCGCGACAGCGACCGCCCCAGCACGTACGCCTGCGCCACGAGCGCCGCGCCCAGCGGCGCAAACACCAGCCGCAGCATCACCGCCCCGAGCTCCACCCCCGTCGTCCAGGAGGCCGCCGCCGCGTGCACCATCATGAAATAGTGGTACTGCAACGGCGTGCCCGCGAGGCTCGGGTCGTCGAGCGGCCAGTTGTTTTTGATCACCGCCGCCCGGCTCACGAGGTAAACCCAGTCGTGGAAAATCGCCCGCGTCGGCAACCCTCCGGCCAGCGGCGCCTCCGAAAACATCTGGCTCGCCGCCATCGCCACCGTCGCGAGAAACGCCAACCCGAGGCCGACCGAGATGCCCGCGTGCCGCGCCGCCACGCGCACCCGCAGCGGCCAATGCCCCTGCGTCCGCCGGATCAGCAACGCCAGCGCCACCCACAGCAGCGGCGTCCACGGGTACAACGCCTTCGCCCCGGTCGCGGCCAGCCCGAGGAACGTGAAAATCTCGATCGCAAAACCCGTCGGCAAGGCCAGCGCCAACAGCGCCGTCGGCGTCACCCGCACCCCGCGCACCGCATACAGCGCCACCGTCCCGGGCAACGCCACATAGAGCGCCACGTACGCCGCATATCCCGCCACCGTGTCGAACGCATACCCGCAGGCCCGCGCCAGAATATACACCGCCCCGTACAGCAGCGCCAACGCCGCCGGCCAAAGGGCCAGCAGCACGGCAGGGCGGGAAATCGCGGAAACGACGTTACGCAGCGGCGACGTCACAAGGCAGCGGAGGGGGTGTTGGTGTTGCAGGGGTGCGCCGCCGGGGAAGGCGACGGAACCGGCGCGGAAGATGCAGCCCGGCACCGGTTCGACGCGGAGCCAAGATTCCGCGTGCGGGTTTGCAACGCCGAACTCCCGTTCCGGCCGCCGTACCGTCAGAATTTTCCCGCCGCCGCCATTCATCTGCGAACACCCGCCGGCGCGCGGTCGCCGCGGGCTTACTTCAATTCGTACACCTCCACGAGCGCCACGCCGCTCTCGCCGCCGTCGCCCGTGATCTGCGCCGTGTAATTGCCCGGCGCCAGGTGCAGCACCAGCGCCGCATCCGCGCTGCCGTTCGCAAAGGGAAACGCCCCGGACTCCGCCGCCGCCGCCCGCACCGTCGCCGCTTGGTTGGCCGCACTCCACCCGCGGTTCTCCGCCACCGGCTCCGTCCCGCGCAAAACCGTCAGCACCGGCCGCCCCAGCGCGCCCGTCACGCCCAGCGCCGCCAAGGCCGGTCCCGCCGCCCGCACCAACACGCGCTTCGGCACGGCACCGGAAACGGAAATGCCCGCGATCAAGGTGTTGTCGCCGCCGCCGACAAAGGCTCGCGTCGACAAATTCGCCAGCCTCTGCCCGCCCGCCCCCGCCGACAAATCGTACACCTCGATCAGACCCACGCCCGCCCCGCCCTGCGCTTCGCTCACGATCGCCGAATACGCCCCGGGCGCCAAGGTCAGCCGCAACGCCGCATCCGCGCTGCCCGCCGGAAAAGGAAACGCGCCCACGGCCGCACCCGCCGCCGCGATCTCCCCGGCCGCCCCGCCCGTCGTCCATCCCGCATTGCTCGCGATCACGGCCGCGCCGCGGAACAGTTCGAGCCTCGGCGCCGGCAAGGTCCCGCCGATCCCGAACGCCGCCAACGCCGGACCCGAGGCCCGCACCAACACGTTCACCGGCACATCGCCCGTGACCACAAACCCCGCCACGATCACGTTGTCGCCCGTCCCCGCCCGCGCCCGCGTCGAAAGGTTCTGCAGTCGCTGCGTCGCCGCCGCCCGGTCCGCCGGCCCGCTCAACGCCGTCACGCGCCCGCCCGCGCTCAATTGTCCCGCGAGGCTTGCTCCGCTCGCCGCCACATCCGCCGTCAAAACGGCCCCGCCGGCCAACGTCGCCGTCACGCGCCCGCCGGCCGTGACCGTACCGATCGCCGCGTCGAACCGTTCGCCGTCGTCCGTCACCGCCAGCACCTGCCCCGTCGCTGTCGCGATCACCTGTGCGGACAAGAGTCCGCCCGTCGCCCCGGCCCGGAAGTAGCCGGCCACCGCCGCCGTCGGCCCGGCCGGCAACACCCGGGCCGCTGCGCCGAAGCCCGCCACGGTCAGCGTCCCGCCCGCGTCGATCGTCCCGGCCAATCCGGCCGTCGGCGTGCCTTGCCCGCGGATCGTCAGCGCACCCGCGTCGTCGATCTGCGCCGTCCCGGCCAGCACGGTCCCGGCCGCCGACCGGCCGAGCACCACGGCCGAGCCGTCGTCCCGCACAAACGCCGCCAGGTTCGCTCCGAAATACGTCCCCGCCCAGCGCCCGCGCGTCACCGTCAGCGCTGCCGGCGCGCTCGTGGCGCTGCCGCCCGCGTTCGTCACGCGCACCGCGTAGGCACCCGCGTCCTCCGGCCGCACCTGCGGCAACACCAACTCCGCCCCCGTCGCCCCCGCGACCGGCACGCCGTCACGGAACCACTGATACGTCGGCGCCGGATACCCCGCCCCCTGCGCCGCCAGCCGCGCCGTGCTCCCCGCGCGCACCTCCGCCGCCGTCGGCCCCGTCGCCACACTGGCGGCGACTGCCGGCAAAAAGCCCACCGTGAAACGCGGATCGCGGTACTGCGCCGCGACCGTCTCGTCGATCCGCCGCGACGCCGCGATCCGGCCGGTCACGTCGAGCGTCGCCCCGGCCAGATCGGTCGAACGGTACTCCCAGAATTGCACATCCGGCGCCGCGGTCGCGTTGTCGAGCCGCCAGCCCTCGCGGGCAATGTGCGTTCCCATCGCGCAATCGATGAACACGACTTGGCTGTGCGGCCACGTGTTGGCTACGCCCTGCCGTGGATCGATGCGCGCGAGGAACACGTTGGTCACGCCCGGCGCCGCCGTGAGCCGGCAGTCGACGTACACGTGGCCCTTGCCCGTCTGGCCGTTGCGCACCTGCGCGAGGAAACCGGCCCCGACCGACCGCAACTCGCAGCGGTGGAAATGGCAGGCACCGCCGCCCCACATGAAGTCCACGTCGCCCTCGATCAGGCAGTCCGTCGCGAACAGGCTGCCGTTCCACAGCAGCGTGTCCTGGAAACTCGTCAACGTGACGCGGTCGAGCACGACCCGCTGCCCGTTGCCCCGCAGCGCCTCGGCTTGCGAACCGCCCCGCGGCGTGAGGTTGCTCAGCGTCAGCGTCTCGAAAGTGACGTCGCTCGCGTCGCACGAGAACATCGCGCGGTTGTTGCCCGCGTTGAAATTGGCGTTGTTCGCGTAGGCGATCACGGTGCCGGCCCGGTCTTCGCCCCGCAGGGTGACGAAAGGCTTCGTCGACCCGAGGTAGTTGATTTCCCGGTACGTCCCGCGGCGCACGGTGATCGTCGCGCGCCGGGTGTTGCCCGCCGGCACGAAGTCCAGCGCGCCCTGCACCGTCGTGAAGTCCCCGCTGCCGTCCGCCGCCACCGTCACCGCCGCCGTCCCCGGCACCGGCCC
>JACCDS010024593.1_pt1 | contig 17849 bp, 16 predicted proteins | sample 7446441 | NCBI WGS metagenome assembly JACCDS01 (sample SAMN15323445, study PRJNA562643) | freshwater metagenome | isolation source: river surface water | place: USA:Blue River Watershed | collected 2017-08-17
TCGCAAAGTAAAGGACCGTGTAGATGCGCCATGGTTTGAGCAATCCAACGATCAAACAAACGATGGCCGTTGCCGCGGGAATGAAAAACCAGGCGGCGTGAAAGAGGTAGTTTACGCTAAACAGGTTTGCAAATTGCGTGAAATTTTGCAGGTTGGTGAGTGTGCTGTAGAGCTGCGCATCGTAAGGATTGCTCGGGGCGATGAGTTGCTTGGCGATGAATAAACCAATGAGTGCAATCGCAAGAGATAGCGTTTGTTTTAAGTTCAATTTTCGCCATCCAAACAAAGCCAAAATTGGGAGGTATAATATTCCGGCTGGGTGTGATAGCCATATAATGGTCATCGACAAGAAGAGTAATGAAGGTAGTCGTTTCGAGTCCAAAACCATCCATTGAATGGCGGTAACGAAGGCCAGTGTGCTGAGTCCGATTTCGCTGTATCCAATAAAAAATGCTTCGCTGCCGCCACAAAAAATCACCAAAAAATACAACCATCGCTGGGGGCTATTTTTAAAGAAAATCCATCCGGCCCAAGCCATCAATGGGAGGATGATGTTGATGCTTTGCATGACCAAATTGATCGGTGCGCCCAAATGTGAAAGGAGCTGACCGGGCCAAACCAAAAACTCACAAGCGATGCGGTCGTAAAACAGACTTTGGTGATTTAGAATTCTAAAAAGGGTATAGGCGCTATCGGTATGTAGCCATCTTTCGGGTCCGAGATAGACAACAACAAACAGGTATATCGGCCAAAGATATCCTTCACCTTGTTTGCCAATCCATCGATTTGCGAATCCAACACCACTGCGGCGCGGCGATTCTGCGGTGATGTGCGGTTTTTGGTCGCCGGGATTATGCTGGGAGTTCGGCTTCATCCAAAACGGTCTTCACGATTTCGGGTTCGTCGTCTTTTTCCACCACCAAATTGTCGATGATGAATTCTTGACGTTCTGGGGTGTTTTTGCCCATGTAATAATTGAGCAATTTTTCGATGTTCGATTCCTGGCTCAAGATCACTGGTTCGATGCGGATATCGGGTCCAATGAAGCCAGCAAATTCATCCGGCGAAATTTCACCGAGTCCCTTAAATCGTGTGATTTCTGGTTTGTGTCCGAGTTTAGAAATCGCATTTTTGCGCTCTTCATCGGAATAGCAATAGATGGTTTCCTTTTTGTTTCTTACCCGGAATAGCGGGGTGCCCAAGATGTAAAGGTGTCCGTTTCTCACCAAATCTGGGAAGAATTGCAGGAAAAACGTCATCAACAGCAATCTGATGTGCATGCCATCCACGTCGGCATCGGTGGCGATGACAATGCGGTTGTATCTGAGGTTTTCGAGGCCTTCTTCGATGTTTAGGGCATGTTGGAGTAGGTTGAATTCTTCGTTTTCGTAAACGATTTTCTTTTTCAGTCCGTAGCAATTCAGCGGTTTACCACGTAAGCTAAACACGGCCTGCAAGTTGGGGTTTCGGCTTTTGGTGATGGATCCGCTGGCGCTATCTCCCTCTGTGATGAATAGGGTGGTTTCGAAACGCACATCAGATTTGGGATCTGTGAGGTGGGTTTTGCAATCCCTCAATTTTTTGTTGTGTAAGTTGGCGCGCTTGGCTCTTTCCTTGGCCAATTTCTGCACCCCAGCCATGTCTTTTCGTTCGCGTTCGTTTTGCAGAATTTTTTTCAACAGGGCTTCGGCGGCGGTGGGGTTTTTGTGCAGGTAATCGTCAACATTTTTCTTCACGAAGTCCAACATCGCCGTTTTGATCGACGGTCCATCTGGTCCCATGTCGGAGCTACCCAATTTTGTCTTGGTTTGGCTCTCAAAAACGGGTTCCATGATCCGTATGCTAATGGCTGCGGTGATGGATGCGCGGATATCTGTGGCGTCGAATTCTTTTTTATAGAACTCTCGAATGGTTTTTACGAAGGCTTCGCGGAAGGCGGCCAAGTGAGTACCCCCTTGTGTGGTGTATTGGCCGTTTACGAAGGAATAGTATTCTTCACCGTAAGAATCGGTGTGTGTAAAGGCGAGCTCAACGTCATCGTTTTTGACATGGATAACGGGGTAGAGTGCGGCTTCGGGTGTGACTTTGTGTTCCAACAAATCGAGCAAACCTCTGCGGGAGGCATAGCTTTCTCCATTGAATTTGATGGTAAGGGCGGCGTTGAGGTAGGTGTAGTTTTTGATTTGCTCTCTCAAAAATTCACTGATGAAGCGATAGTTTTTGAAGATGCTGGCATCGGGTTCGAATACCATCATGGTGCCATTGGGCTCTGTGGTATCGGTTTCGGGGGCGTCTACGATGAGTTCACCCCTTTCAAATTCGGCCCGTTTGGTTCTGCCATCACGGAAACTCTGCACCACGAAGTAGTTTGACAGTGCGTTTACGGCTTTGGTACCCACACCATTCAATCCAACCGATTTTTGGAAGGCTTTGGAATCGTACTTACCACCGGTGTTGATTTTGGATACACAATCGATGACCTTTCCTAGTGGAATTCCACGTCCCCAATCTCGGATGGTTACGCGCTTATCGTCGATGGTGATTTCGATGCGTTTACCATTGCCCATGACGTGTTCGTCGATGGAGTTGTCAACGATTTCTTTCACCAGCACGTAGATGCCATCGTCGGCGGCGGTGCCATCGCCCAATTTACCAATGTACATCCCTGGGCGCAGGCGGATGTGCTCTTTCCAGTCTAGACTTCTGATTTCGTCTTCGGTATACCTTGCCACTTCGCTCATAAATACAATATTAGTGTATGGAAAGTAATGGCAATGCCCGAGTTTTTCACATCATTGACTTATTTTCGCAATATGAAATTTCAGGGCTTGATTTGGGCGATGTTGTTGGTGGTGGGATGTACTTCTAAAATTGATCGTGATTTGGAAAAGGTGAAGGATTACCAGGCGATGATTGTGCCCAAGGTTCAGTGGGAAAAAATCCCCGATTCGGCGCACGTGGCGTTGATGACTTTTGCTAAAGCGCATCCGGAATACAAGCACAGCAGCGATTTTGTGTACGTGTGCACCAAGTTGGTGGAGCGACAGGGTATGAATTTCAAGGCGGCGGAGTATAGCGAGTATTACATCGAACAGTTCAAGCCATTGGGTAAACCTTTGATGGAAATGTTGGTGGTTGCGGCACATTACTATGAGCAGGGCGGGGTGATGGACAAGGCGTTGAAATACTATCAGCGTTTGGCCAAGGAATTTGCCAATGAAGAGGTTGGTAAACAGGCGGTTGTGATGATCGATATGATCAGTTTGGGTTTGACAACGCCAGAGGCGCAAATGGAATATGTGATGAAAAAGGCGGCGCAGCGAGATAGTTTGTCCAAATCACACTGATGCAGGCTTTGTTGTTGGGGGCGGTATAGGCGATGTTGATAGACACATTCCACCGGGTACACGATTATTTGCGAATTTCGCTTACAGACAATTGCAATTTGCGATGTTCGTATTGTATGCCCGAAGAGGACTATGATTTCACGCCCGCCAGCAGGTTGATGCAGGTTGCAGAATTGGAGGCGATTGCCCGTGTTTTTGTGGCCAAAGGAATCAAAAAAATCCGTTTAACGGGGGGAGAACCCTTGGTGAGAAAGGATGTGGGTGAAATCATTCAGCGATTGAGTGCTTTGGATGTTGAATTAACGATGACCACCAATGCCACGCGGATTCATGAGTTTGTGGATGTGATGTGGGAGGCGGGTGTGCGAAAAATCAACGTGAGTTTGGATACCTTGAACGCGGATACATTTTTGTTTCTGACGAAGAGAGATTTGTTTGATCGGGTGAAAACCAACATCCATTTGTTGTTGGCAAAGGGCTTTGTAGTGAAGGTGAATGTGGTGGTGATGCGGGGTGTGAATGACAGGGAAGTGTTGGATTTTGTTCGTTGGACCTTCACTGAAACTTTGGACGTACGTTTCATTGAATTTATGCCATTCGAAGGCAATCGATGGGATCAAGAGAAGGTGGTGACTTGGCAGGAGATGTTGGATATGGTTCGGAATGAATGGGGCGATGAAGTTGTGCCCATCGCAAGGAAACCGCATGAAACGGTGAAGCAATATCGTCTCAGTGGCGGAAAGGGCACATTTGCAGTGATTAGTACTATGAGTGCGCCTTTTTGTGGGGATTGCAATCGGTTGCGATTAACGGCAGATGGCAAGATGAAAAATTGTTTGTTTAGCAAGGGCGAAACGGATTTGTTGGGTGCATTGAGGTTGGGGGAGGACATTGGATTGCTGATCGATCAAAATGTTCAGGCGAAGGCGATGGCGCTGGGCGGACAGTTTGGTGTGGGGCTATCGTCTGTGGATGCAGGCACAATTGTGAATCGCAGCATGATCACGATTGGCGGCTAGGTCTTATCTTGCGCTTTGATGATGAGAAAGATGATTTCTGTGGATGACGCCCGAAGTTTGATTTCGGAGCATTGCATGGGTTTGGGCACTGAGCGGGTTGAATTGTTGGCGGGTTTGGGTGGTGTTTTGTGCGATGATGTTTTTTCTGCGATTGATATGCCGGGTTTTGCACAAAGTGCGATGGACGGGTATGCCTTGAATTGGTCGGGATACGGAGGGAGCGGTGCATTGACGGTGGTGGGAGAGATGGCGGCAGGGGCGTCTGAAGGATTGCCAAAACCAGCGCCAAATCAAGCCATTCGGATTTTTACTGGTGCTCCGTTGCCTGATGGGTTGGATACAGTGGTGATGCAAGAGAAGGTGAAACTGGAAGGTGATCAATTGTTTGTTGAGGATGCTGGATTGCTTCGCGGCAAAAATGTACGTCCTGTGGGCAGCGAAATCAAACAAGGGGATTTGGCATTGGGTAAAGGAACCCAACTCACCCCGGCGGCCATAGGGTTCTTGGCAAGTTTGGGCATTACGCACGTGAACATTTGTAAAAGACCCCGCGTGGCGGTGATTGTTACTGGAAATGAACTTCAAAAACCTGGGAATCCCTTGGGTTTTGGACAGGTATACGAATCAAATTCTCAAATGTTGCAAGCCGCCGTGATGGATTTGCGATTTCCGTGCCCTGAATTGTATTATGCGAAGGACGATTTGGGTGAATTGGCAGCGGTGATTGAAAGGGCTGCAGAACATCACGATGTAGTTTTACTTACAGGCGGTGTGAGTGTGGGCGATTATGATTTTGTTGTTCAGGCATCGACCCAAGTAGGGGTTGAAGGTGTTTTTCACAAAATCAAACAGAAGCCAGGAAAGCCCATTTTCTTTGGACATCGTACATCGAACCAAACAGGGCAGTCAACGGTGATTTTTGGGTTGCCGGGAAATCCAGGCTCTGTGATGACTTGCTTTTACTTATATGTGCGCCCCGCGTTGGTGAAAATGTCGGGAATGCCTACAGCGATTGGCCCAGTATCGGCCCAGTTCAATGATTCGTACAGCAAGCCCATTGGGATGACGCATTTTTTGAAGGGTGTTTATGATCGCGAATTGGGTGGCAATTCATTGCCCTCAGTGAGATTGTTGGGTGCCCAGGAATCGTATCGTTTGAGCTCATTTTCTGTGGCGAACTGTCTCATCGAAATTCCCGAAGATCGAAGCGAAATAGCTGCCGGCACATCGGTGATTGTTCATGTGTTTGGCTGAAGATTGAAACTCCATTAATTTCGAGGCATGTTGGGGATTCCGGGTTTATGGATTTTATTATTTTTCGTTGTTGCCTTTCTGTATTCTGCTGTTGGTCATGGCGGCGCGAGTGGTTATCTCGCCTTGATGTCGATCTGGCATTTGGCCCCCGAACACATGAAACCTGTTGCGTTGATTTTGAATTTGGTGGTCAGCGGCATTGCATTTATTCAATTTTATAGGCAAGGTCACTTTTTGTGGCGGCTCTTTTTGCCCATAGCGGCCCTATCTATTCCGATGGCCTATTTGGGCGGATTTACTCCGTTGAAAGACGATGTATATCAGTTGGGATTGGGTGTGTTTTTGGTGATTTCGGTTGTGCTTTTGAATGTGAATTTGCGCGGTGGTATTTCATTGAAAAACCACGATGAGCAGGGTGTTCTCAAAAGTGAGACGTTGCATAGTTCGCGTGGGTTTGTGTGTATTGCTGCCATCCTTGGCGGTGGCATTGGATATGTGTCGGGCCTACTCGGTATTGGCGGTGGTATTTTACTGTCTCCGGTGCTTTTACTGCTGGGATGGACCCAACAAAAGCAGACTGCGGCGATGGGTGCGGCTTTCATTTTTGTTAATTCGATGTCGGGCTTGGTAGGTTTCGTTCAACAGCATCCATTGTGGGATTCTGCGGCCGAAAAAATGAGTGGTGTTGCGGATCAAGCAATCACCGGTGGGTCTGTGTTGGGGGTGTGTTGGCTGTCGGTTTTGATGATTGTGGGGGCATTGATTGTGCCCGTGATGATGGGCGGTGTAGTGGGTTCATGGTATGGTTCCAAGAAATTTAGCCATCGAGGGATGAAAGGGATTTTGTCTGTTGTATTGTTGATTGCTGCAATCAAATTACTTTTGCCATGATGCAGGTTCAACTGATGAGTTATGGTGCCCTAACCGATGTTACCGGGTCTGAGGTGTTTGAATTGGAAATTTCACAGCAGTCAGTGACTGTTGCAGAATTGAAGTTGATTTTATTGGCGCGATATCCAGCTTTGGAGGGAAAAACGTTTCGGATTGCAGTGAATGAGCGTTTTGTGGTTGATGAATTTGAAGTTTTGCCTGGTGTTAAAATAGCCTTGATGCCACCGTTTTCGGGTGGTTGATGATTGGGATTTGCAATCGATGTAACTTGGAATGATAAAAGTTGAAGAAATTGGATATAATGTGAGTGCATTTCGAACAGCCTGATAGATAGATTTTTGCGATGGAAATGGAGCCTGATTTTTTGGATAGATACCAACGACAGTTGATGTTGGGAGAGGTGGGTTTGGGCGGGCAGCGCGCTTTGCGCGCTGCCCGTGTGATGGTTGTGGGCCTCGGTGGATTGGGCTGTCCGGTGGTTCAGTACCTCGCTGCGGCGGGTGTTGGAAATCTGATTTTGGTGGATGCTGATCGGGTGTCGTTAAGCAATTTGCAGCGACAAATTTTGTACACGCAAAAGGATGTTGGTGAATTGAAAGTTGAGGTGGCCAGGGACTTTGTGGAAAGACAGAATGCTCAAATACAGGTTTCGGTATATACGGAAATGTTGTCTGCGGAAAACGCAACTGATTTGTTGGCTTTGGCGGATATCGTGGTGGATTGTACCGATAATTTTGCAGCTCGTTATTTGATCAACGATGCTTGTGCTGCGGCGAACAAACCTTGGGTGTATGGGTCCATCGCGAAGTTTGAAGGGCAGGTGGCGGTGTTCAATGCGTTGATGAAGTCTTCGGCGGATGAAAGTCAAGAAATATTGGTGTCTCAATCGTCTGATGAATCGGTCATTCGTTCTTTGAATTATAGGGATGTATTCCCCAATCCACCGGGAGAGGGTGAAATTCAAAATTGCGCCGAATCGGGGGTCTTGGGTGCATTGGCGGGGATCATTGGATCAATTCAGGGGATGGAGGTGATGAAGTGGATTTTGGGATTGAAGGGTCTTTTGGCGAATCAAATGCTCACATATAATGCGATCAATCACAGCATGGTGAAATTCCAACTCCGCGAAAATACTGATTGAAAGTAGTAACTTTACCCTCGGAAATGTCTGATAAAAAACCCAAAAATATCTTTGTTGAAGGACCTGTTTCTCCGGTGAAAATTGGGGAGGATATTGCACATCATCAGAAAAAGACAAACATCGGTGCCCATAGTATTTTCATGGGGCAGGTGAGGGCGGATTCGGTGGATGGAGAGGCTGTGTTGGCGATTGAATATACCGCTCATCAGGAGATGGCGTTGTTGGCCATGCATGAAATTCGTGAGGCGATTTTTGCAAAATACCCACTCACCTGTTTGCATATCACCCACAGTTTGGGATTGGTGAAGGCGGGTGAAATTTGTTTGTTTGTGTTTGCGTCGGCGGTACATCGAAAAGAAGCGATAGCGGCCTGTGAGGAAGTTGTTGAACGTATTAAAAAGGAATTACCGATTTGGGGTAAGGAGTTATTTAATGACGACCAATATCAGTGGAAGGAAAATAAAGGATGATCCAAATAACGCATAAATCCAATAGTTTGCGGAAGGCAGTGGCCCAAGCCGTGGTGAAAGTGTCGAAGGAATCCACCATGGAAGCGGTGATTCAAAAAACGGTGCCAAAAGGCGATGTATTGGAATTTGCACGTGTAGCGGGATTGTTTGCGGTGAAGAAAACGAGCGATGTGATCCCCGATTGTCATCCCTTGCCTGTAGAATTTACCCAAGTGAGTTACACGTTTTCTGGTTTGGAAATACACATCGCGGTGGAGGTGCATACAGTATATAAAACGGGGGTTGAGGTGGAAGCGATGCATGGTGCCTCGGTGGTTGCGCTCACTTTGTACGACATGTTGAAGCCGATTGATAAAGGCATAGAAATATCCAACATTCGCTTGCTATCAAAGATTGGTGGGAAATCGGATGCGATGAAATTGGCTTTGGAAAAGATTGTTCACGAGATCAAAGCCGTTGTGGTGGTATGCAGTGATTCGGTTTCTGAAGGAACGGCGGAGGATCACGCGGGTGCACAGGTTTCTGCGCGATTAAAATCCATGGGCATGCAAGTAATGCCTGTGGTTGTATTGCCTGATCAAGTGGAGGCCATTCAACAAGCGGTTTTTTCGTATCAATCAGAAGTGAATTTGATCTTGTTTGTGGGTGGTACGGGGTTGTCGAACCGCGATGTTACGCCAGAGGCAGTTCGCCCGTTGCTGACCCGTGAGATTGATGGAATCATGGAAACTGCCCGTAGATACGGTCAGGATCGGATGCCATTCGCGATGTTGTCGCGCGGGGTGGCCGGAATGGTCAACGAAACGTTGGTGATTACCTTACCCGGTTCAACCAAGGGGGCGATGGAAACCGTGGATGCCTTGTTTCCTGGGGTGTTACATGTATTTGCCGTGAAAGACGGTCAAAAACACTGAGGGCAATATCCTTAGTAGGGAGAAATGTATTTGGGTTTTTTCTGGGCTGGTTTCTTTTTGAAATCGCCACGTTTCCATGATTCTAGGAATTGCATCCAAGCGGTAGGACTGAAATAGTTCTGTGGTGGGGCTTGTTTGTAATAGTAAAGTTCGTTGGCCCGGGATTGTGCGAGCATTTGCTGACTGGTATGGGCGTCTGCTGGGCGCATGCGAAGTTCTTCTTTTAGGGCTTCGGCTTCGAGGTTTTGGCGGGCTCTTTCGTAGGCGTCATCGGGAATTTCTTTGGTTACAAATTCGTTTTCGAAGAGGGCTTTGAGGGGTAGCGCACGGATGAAAATGGCGGGAATGCTGATTGTGTCTTGAACCATCAATTTGATGATGCTGAATCGATTGCCCTGAAGACTATCCGGAACTACGTGCCACGAGGGCTCTTGTTCTACTTGATTGAAAAGGATGGTATCACCTTTTTTCACAACTACATCGAAATGACCCAAGTAATCTGTGTATCCAATGAGGCCGCGTTTTGGGGTTCTGATGTTTACGAAAGGAATGGGTTTGAGGCTATCTGAGGTAAGGACCAATCCCGTGAAAAGAATGTAGGGGTTGTTTTCTTTGCCTGGTTGGGCTTTTGCGATGGTGTTACTGCCCAGAAGCACGATCAAAAGGAGTAACCATCGGAATGTCATATTTTCAAAGATAACCAAAAATTGGGATGCGCCTCAAACGGGTAGTAACCATCCCATGAGTATTACCAATAAAACGATAAACGGTGTTGGGATTTTTTTTGTGGATAGCAAGGCCAACGTAAGGGCAAAAACGGCGATGCTGATTTGTGGGTGTTGGATGGAGGTATTGAGGTTTCCCCAAAAATAGGCATTGATAGACAGCGCTGCTGTGAGGATGAAGCCCACTGCGGCGGCGAAAATGCCATCGAGTGCTAAGCGAATGGCTCTGTGAGACTGTAGGGTGTTGTAAATGGGGTAGGCGAAAAATACCATCAAGGTTCCGGGCATGAATACGGCAATCAATCCAATTAAACAGCCGATGAACTGATATGCAGTGTCATATCCGAACGATTTCATCGCCATGGAATTTACGTAAACCATGAAATTGAAATTGGGTCCGGGTAGTGCTTGTAGCAATCCCAAACCATTGTTGAATTCTTGGGGTGTGAGGCGATTGTGGTACACCACGTATTGGTCGTGGCTCATGGCAGCGAGCGTATTTCCTCCACCAAAACTCAAGGAGCCAATACGGTATGTGTTTTCGAAAAGGATGATGGGTTGGGCTACATTGAGGTATTCTGAATTCTGACTTAAGATTAAGCCCACGCCACCTACAACCAGAAATACGATGGCAAAAGCCACTAGGTTTTTCCATTTAATTTGGATCTGGGGGCGGTTAGACTGTTGAGGCAGTTCGTATTTATTGAATTTTGCACTCAAAAACCCACCCAAAATAATGCCCAAAGGGAAAAGAATGGGGGAATTGACGATGAATCCCAAAATGCCCAACACCAGGAAAATGGCATAGTTTAACGTGGATTTGCGAATCCATGGCGCCATCGAAATTACGGCGTATGCCAAAAATGCCGCCACCATGGGTTGCATAAATTGGAGGTGATTGGCTTGTAAGAATTTTGGGGAAAGCGCAATGATGCTCATGATGGTGGCGCCTGGTAAAGCCCATAACAATAAACTCAAGAGGGCCATGCCAGGTCCGCCCATTTTCCAACCCAAAATGGTGATGGTTTGTGTGGTTGAAGGTCCGGGTAACAAACTGCAAAATGCATTCACTTCCATGAGGGTTTCTTGGTCAAAAAATTGGTGTTTATCAACCAATCTTTTTTTGAACTGAGGAATGTGCATCTGCGGTCCACCAAAAGCGGAAAGGCCCAACCAAAAAACATTGCGCAGGAATTTGATTTGTCTCGCCTGTGTTATCTTTGTGAAATGCTGTTGAGACATATAATGGTTGGCCTACAAGGCAAAGTTGCAAAAAATCTTGGGATTTGTTTGTTGTTTGTCATCCTTTTTCAATCAAGTTGCTCGAATTCTAGTGAATCTACCCCGGAAAAGCAGGCGTTGATGCTGCAACATAGCGATTCTTTATGGCAAGGACACCGCGCTGTGACTTCGTTGTTTAGGTACAAGTTGGATGTGATCAATGAGCGCAAAACCACAATGAAAGCCACCCTGCAGCAGCTCAAATTTGCTTCAGCGGATCAAATGAATGAGGAAAATCAGGCCAACGCAGTGAAATATGAGGCGGTGTATCGGGTGTATCGTGACATCATTGAGACCTACACTCAAACTGTGTTGAGGGCTGAGGAGTTGTACTATTCCATCAAAGGGCTGGAAAAACAAATTAAGTCAAACGCCTACGGCGATGGTTCAGATGCTGCAAAATTGAAGCAATTCAAAGTGGAGTATGGCGCATTGAAACAAAAATTGGATGTGTTGCTCGTGGATGCCAATTTTATTGATAGGCAATTGACGGCTGTTGAACCGGCTTATCAAACGGTGTCGCCCAAAGTAGAATCTTTGGTAGAGAAAAACGAATTGTAAAAGCGCTCAAAAACGACATTAATGGCTTCATCCGTGGGGTGCATGCGGTCTGAGCGAAAGAACTTCCAATCGTTCAACTCTTCTGTGATGATTTCGTACGCAGGAAAATACAAGTCTTTAGTGTGATTGCTGTTTGTCTGCTCTTCCATGAATTCAGTCATGGCGGAAATCAACGTTGATTTAGATGCCAAATTTTGATTCAAGCCATCCCGCATGTGTTTTACTGGGCTGATTGTGAACACCACTGTGGCTGAAGGGTTTATTGTATGGAGGATTGTTGAAATGTGAGATATCGTGATTTTGATATCTGCTTGTTTGCTGAGATGTTTTTTGAAATCTTGCTGTGGCAATTTGTGGCAATTTCCTACGTAGATATTCGTGGGTAAGTGTTGGTATATCCAAGTGGTGCCAAGGGTGATGCAAATCAAATCGCTGTTTTGAATTGCTGATAGTCCTATTTGGGCTTCTCGATAAAGTTCTGCGCCCAGAATTTCTGGGCTTTCATGATGAAACCTGTAGGCGTGTTGTAAGCTGTGGTAAATTCCATTGTGCAAGTAGAACGCTTCACTTTGAATGTGATTTGCCCATGTATTGCTGTCTTGCGCCGCCCACAACATTTGGGTATTTTGTAACATGGGCAATGGGTGGAAAATTACGCCGAAGGGGTTTGAGTGAGATGATATTCCCAAACTTTGTACCCTAGTGTGCATTTCCTCACCGAAACACGAGCCCATGAAAAACAAACGACTTTTTGCATGTAACATGGGTGAGATGCCAATGGTGGTTTGAATGCGTTGGTCGTGTCGCTGGTTATTCACGGTTACAAACCAAGGGCTTTTTTTTGTGATTTGATATGTGAAGTAACCCTTGTTAAAGAAAATCTGGGCCATTACTCCGTATTTTTGTAATAATGAGATACTTAATCTTGGCATTTTTGACGCTTGTAAGTGGTGCTTCCTTTGCACAATTGAGTGGAAATTACACCATCGGTGGAACCACCTCCGCCACGAATTATTCAACTTGGGGTGATTTTGCCTCGGCAGTTGTGAACAGTGGTGTGTCTGGTTCTGTTTCAGTAAAAGTAATGTCGGACCTTACCGTTACGTCTCCGGTAGAGTTTAAACAGAATAGCAGTAATCCAACCACATCGAGTAAAAAAATCACCATCGACGGGAACGGTAAAAAGATCACCGGGGCGTTGACCTATGAGGTTTTGTTTTTCAATGGCATGGATTTTCTGGAGATTCAGAATTTGAGTGTTGTGAACAGCGGGACATCTAGTTCGGGGATGTGTGTGAGGTTGGCTTCTGGGGCTGATGATAATGTTTTTAGCAGCTGCTCGTTGGAGTTTTCGAATATCAGCAGTAGCACAAAGTCACCAGCGGCTTATTTGGCTTTTGCATCGTCTCAAACCAATGTGCTTACAGTGAGTTCGTCCAACAATGGGGTACGTAATGTTATTAAGAATTGTGTGATGACAACCAGCAATGCCAATAGCCCAGGGCCAATATATGCGATTGTGGATCAACAAGGGTCAGCCACCTATGCTGGAACCGGTACTGAAAATGCGATCACTGGGAATACAATTAAGAATTTTTACAAAACCGCCATACAATTGCAATATGTGAATGGAGAAACGGTGTCAGGAAATGATATCAGTAGGAGCGCTACGAGCAGTTCTGCGCCAGTGGATACGGTGATGTATGCGATTTACATGACCAATGGTGCTTGCAGTAACGCTTCCATTCAATTGTTGAACAACTCCATTCACGATTTGCCGTATGCAGGGGCTGCTGCCGGAAGCACCACCAATTACATCAGTCGTTTTTGGGGTGTTGCGAGCGGCGCTGTTTCGGGGAAGTCGGCATATCCTGTGGTTGTTTCCGGGAATACTTTCAAGAGAATTGCTGTGCTCAATAATGTGGTGGGATTGGAGATTTCCAAAGGTCAGTACTATTCGATAAAAAAGAATGAGTTGAACCGTTTATTGGCAGATAAATCCGGCGATTCTTATGGGTTCAATTTGCAAACAGTGGTGGATATTGAGGTGATGGGCAATGTGATTCGCGGTTGTGTTTTCGGTGCCAATGGCGGAAATAGTCGGTTAATGCATTTTAGCAATTGTGGCAATTCGAATTATTCGTGGAATAGGTTGGAAGACAATGTGTTAGATTCGAATAAAACAGGCAATAGGATGACATGTTTGAGTGTTTTTGACGATGGGGATTGGCAAATCAATCGAAATAAAATTGTACTTAATGTAACCACCACAACCAATTCTGGTTTCTCCGGTGTGTATCTATGGTTTTTGCATGACGTGGTATTTAATTCCAATTTGATTGCTCGGAATGAAGGCTACAACAACACCGATAATTTCTATGTCATCAACTACAACACAGGATACAAAACAGAGGTTCGACAAAATACAATATACAGTCGTTCTAGTAGTTTATCGACCCATGTTGGCATGGGCTATTACATGGAAGATGAGTCTGAAGTAACATTTGTGGGAAATGTTTTGGACATTCGGGGCGATGATTTTGGCTACGGCATAAACATTTGGTCATCAACCAAAGTAAAGGAACTCAACCACAATACTTGTTATGTGAATTTCCCAGCGGGAGAGCAGTGGGGCGTTGAATCCAATTATTATGCATCTTGGTCTGATTACAAATCTGGCGGTGTTGCGGGCAGTGGTGAGTATTTTGGCAATCCAGGATGGTTTGATGTGCCCAAAAATGATTTTAGGTCACAAATTTTTGAAAATCAAAACAATGTGGCAACAGTTTTGGGGAACGAAGCGGATGTTACAGGTGCCAAACGGGCCTCAGGAAAATCGGATCGTGGTGCTATGGAAAGCGTGTTTGACGTTGCTGCTGTGAAAACCAATTTTAGTATTGCGTCACAAATTTGTTCGGGTTATGAGGGGAAGGTTGACATCACGGTGAAGAACAATTACACCGATACCATCTATAAATTTTATGTGGCGTATGCATTGAATGGCTCTGTCACTCGGCAGTTGGTGAACAGTCGGATTCTACCAAAAGATTCACTGAAGATTGATTTTGTGGTGCCTTTGAAAATTTCATCCACCGGTGATGCCTCGATACACATATTTGTTGAAGCGTTTGATGACAATAGGAAGAATGATACATTCAAATTTAAAACATTTGTGAAGCCAGCTCCGGGTGGAGGATATTTTGAATTTTCATCAAAGACACAGGTGGGGAACAATCCCGTTTATCAGCGTGGGAAACCGCTCGACATAACTGTGGTTGATGTGCCGGTGATTTATGATATAAAATCTCCCAGATTATACAATAATTCGCAGTATGGCACCGGTGGGGCGTCCAAATGGACGGCGAGTGTGACGGCCATTTCGCCAAGCGGGAAAACCGTTTCGGGTGCGACCATTACTGCGCCAACTGCGAGTGCAGATTTAGAAGTTCAATTTAAAACGAGCGATGTGAAATTGGAGGATAGTTTGGTTACATTGTTGTTGAAGATTTCGGATTTAAGCAATGGATGTGATACAATTTTGAAGAGGCAGGTGTTTATTTATCCGTCGGTTACGCCAGATTTTTCTATTCCTACAAAGGCGTGTGTGGGAGATACAATTCGATTCGTGAATGCATCTAAATACAAATCGGGTTACGTAGAAAATTGGTGGAGTTATGGTACGGGTGACCCCAATGACACCTCCAATATGGTTGACGGAGAATTTATTTTCAAGAAAACGGGTAATTATTCTGTGAAATTGCGTTGTACCACGAATCCATACGGTTTTGTGTTTGAAAAGTCGGTGTTATTGGTGGTGAATGCCATACCTCAAGCGAAATTCACTCGTCAGAATGCTTGCGTGGGAGAGTTGGTGAAATTTGTGAATCAAACCACTCCTAGCAACGCCAAGATGTATTGGGATTTTGGTGATGGTAAGGGCTTTGTGCTGAACAACTCTACCAATATTTCATTGAATTATGGCGCTGCTGGCACTTATGTGGTAACACTCAAGGCAGACATTTCTGGTTGTGAAGCCGCGGAAACACAAAAAGTATTTCAATTTGTAGTGCCGAAAGCTTCCTTTACTGCAGTGAGTGGTAGGTGCGATGGGGATGCATTCGCTTTTGACAATGCAAGCAGCATTGCGAGCGGTGTTTTTGGGTCGAAATGGTTTTTCAATCACCCCGATAGCAACAGCAATGAGACGAATCCAAAATATATATTCAACACATCGGGCAGCAAATCTGTGAAGTTGGTTGTGAAATCAGAATTTGGTTGTAAGGATTCTCAGACCCGTATCGTGAATGTTTTTGAGTCGCCGAAGGTTGAATTTAAATACGATGCGTCTTGTATCAGAACGGCTACACAATTTGTGAATCAAACCCCAGCTGTATCAGGTGCCGTTGCCAATTATACTTGGAATTTTGGAGATGGTAAATCCTCAAATGCCTCGTCGCCCAAACACAACTGGTCGACGTTGGGTAAGAAGGTTGTGGTGTTTAAGGTAAAGCTCGATAATGGTTGCGAGGATTCATTGTCAAAGACTTTGGATGTGTTGGTTCAGCCGACGGCTGATTTTACCGCGGGTTCGGTTTGCTCCGGAGATGAGTTGGCGTTTCTCAACAAAAGCACTACTGCGACAGGTAGCATGAGTTATGCTTGGGAATTTGGCGACAACTCCAGTTCAAGCCTAGAAAATCCCAAAAAGCGTTACAGCGTGAAGCAAACTACGGCTTACAACGTTACGTTGGTGGTGAATTTACAGGGTGGATGTGCCGATTCAATTACAAAAGCAGTGACCGTGCAAGAATTGCCCAGGACCTGCGATTTTGTGGCTTCTCCTGATTATCAATTTGCCTTTTATGGGTTGAGTTTAGAGCCAATGGACGATGTTTCAGTGGCCGGCGGACAGGCGGGTATCGATTATACTTGGACTGTGGCTGGATTGGGAATAAAAAACTCCAAAGATGTGAATGCCAAGGTGAGTTATGATTTGCAACAGGATGGTTTATACACAGTTACGATTAAATCGGTGGTGAGGGCCACGGGTTGTGAATGTAGCAAAACCAAACAGGTTGTGATGGATCGCGCATCGGTTCAAAACACTTTTGCCGATGGGTTGCAGGTGTACCCAAATCCCGTGCAAGATCAATTTTGGGTGATGGTGCCACAGAATTACTCGAACGCGAAATATGTTATTTGGAATTCGATGGGTGCCAAAATAATGGGCGGCGCAGTGGAAGGTTCGGGTGCGTTTTCTATTGGATTGCCTGCGATATCTGCGGGTATGTACACCTTGGAGTTGATTGGAGAGAATCGCACCGAGAAAGTTAAATTCATGGTTACTGGCCTTCGTTGAGGATTGAGATCAGATGAAATCGCTGAGAGAAAAAGAGAATTTACACGTGGTGTTTTGGCTCATCAAGGATTTTGCTTGGCTCATGCATTTTCGTGAGTTGGGTATGGCGATGGCGCTACCTACGATTTTGCTATCGATTTGGATTACTTGGAAGAGCTTTCGCGCCTCTGTGGCTGATTTTTACCACAATTTGGCCATCAGTTGCTGGATTTTGGGCAATGCCATTTGGATGACCGGCGAATTTTATTTCAACGATGAAATCCGCAGTGTGGCAATGCCCTTTTTTGGCATCGGACTGGTGGTTATCGCCTATTTCTATAGTTGGGTGAATCCAAAGGCCAAAAGCGACGAAGTGCAATAAACAAAAAGCCTCGCGGAGTGAGGGCGTTTTACTAACATCGATTACCTTTGCAGTTCAACGCCAAATCAATGGATACAACAGTGTACGTCCCGAAGAACAAGGTTAGGGTGGTTACCGCCGCCAGCTTGTTCGATGGTCACGATGCCGCAATCAACGTAATGCGCCGCATCATTCAGTCAACCGGTTGTGAAGTGATTCACTTGGGTCACGATCGCAGTGTGCAGGAGGTGGTGGAGACCGCCATTCAGGAGGATGCCAACGCCATCGTGATGACCAGCTACCAAGGCGGTCACAACGAGTACTTCAAATACATGTTTGATTTGTTGAAGGAAAGGGGTGCCGAGCACATCAAGATTTTTGGTGGTGGCGGCGGGGTGATTTTGCCTGAAGAGATCAAAGAACTCATGGATTATGGCATCACGAGGATTTATTCACCCGACGATGGCCGGGCGATGGGTTTGCAAGGCATGATCAATGATTTGGTGATGCAGGCCGATTATCCCACTGGTGCGCAACTTCAAGGCGA
>JACCDS010999941.1_pt1 | contig 17846 bp, 13 predicted proteins | sample 7446441 | NCBI WGS metagenome assembly JACCDS01 (sample SAMN15323445, study PRJNA562643) | freshwater metagenome | isolation source: river surface water | place: USA:Blue River Watershed | collected 2017-08-17
CGTGCGCCTCGTCGTTCCAGGCTGCGACAGAAGCGGTCTGCACCGGCGGCGCCATGGCGCAGCCGTGGTAGGTGCGGTAGAGCAGGAATTTCTTCAGGATTTTCTCGTCGCCGGCCACGAAACCGGAGCGCATGCCCGGCACATTGGAGCGCTTCGACAGGCTGGAGAACATGACTAGCCGTTCGTTCGAGCGGCCGAGCAGCTTGGCCGCCTGCAGACCGCCGATCGGCGGGTTGGCTTCATCGAAATAGATTTCCGAGTAGCACTCGTCGGAGGCGATGATGAAGCCGTACTTGTCCGACAGGGCGAACAGCGTTTTCCAGTCGTCGAGCGACAAGACCTTGCCAGTCGGGTTGCCCGGCGAACAGACGTAGAACAACTGCACGCGAGCCCACTCGGCGTCAGTGAGCTGGCCATAGTCGAAGGCGAAGCCGTTTTCCGGCAGGTTGTTCAGGAAGCGCGGTTCGGCACCAGACAGGTAAGCCGCCCCTTCGTAGATCTGATAAAACGGATTCGGGCTGACGATGATCGGCACATGACCACGGCTCGGGTCGATGACGGTCTGGGCGAAGGAAAATAGCGCTTCGCGGGAACCGTTGACCGGCAGGATCTCGGTTTCCGGATTCAGGAAAATACCGTAGCGACGGTCGCACCAGGCGGCGATGGCCTGACGCAGAATCGGCATGCCTTGCGTGGTCGGGTAGTTGGCCAGGCCTTTCAGGCCACCGGCCAGCGCATCCATGATGAACTGTGGCGTAGCGTGTTGCGGCTCGCCAATGGAAAGCTTGATTTCCTTGTGCTGCGGGTTCGGCGTGACGCCGGCAAACAGGGCGCGCAGCTTTTCAAAAGGGTAGGGCTGGAGTTGGGCGAGATGCGGATTCACGTCGAGCGTCGAATGGGTGTAAAAATAGAATTATCGCCGAAAAAGACGTGCCTGCCTCATGAACCAACGCCTAGCGCTGTCTCTGCTTGTTTTGCCCCTGTTTTCCGTCGCGTGCGCCTTCGGCTATCACGCGCGCGGTACGCTGAGCGACGTTCCTGGAGCGTTGCATGGCAAGGCGTTTCCGGGCAATGCGACGGGCGGCAGCCGTTTCGTGCTGGCTGATGCGCAAGGACTCCTGCGTTGCGATGGCGAGATGTCGCCAGCGGATTCGTCGCCGGTACCGGGCAGTTGCGATGGCGAATCCGGGAACGGAATCGTGCGCTGCAGCGATGGTCGGGTGATGAGGGCTCGCTGGACAGCGATTTCCTGTCGTTCGATTCAAGGTGTTGCGGTGGATGAAGGGGGGAATCGACTGACTTTTCTGGTCGAGCGCAAACGTTGAGGCTATCCGTATCGATATATTGTTAAATCTGAAATATCCGTATAGATTTGACATTGTGTCGTGCCTGTTTGCGTGTGCGGAGGCGACCCGGATTCGGGGGAGGTTATGGCTAATTCATCGTTGTCCTATTTGCCGAATGCGTTGGTGATCGATGTTCCCGAAATCGATCTCCAGCATGCCCAGCTTTTTGCGCAACTTGAAGCGTTCAAAGCCTCGTGCGTCGAGCACAATGCCTTCATGTCCCAGGAGGCCGAGGAAATATTCCGCACGCTGGTCGACCATTGTGAAACCGAAGAGCGTCTCGCTGCTGTGGCAGGGCTGGACTTTCGCCGGCATGGCGAAAAACATCGGGCGATGCTGAGCGGTATCCGGAAAAGACTCGATGCCATGGAACACCCCGAGGCCGATGTCTACGGCTTGATTCGCTACGTCGAATACTGGTTCGAGCGCCATATCAAGGAAGAGGACAAGAACCTGGGTGAGAATCTTCGCCAGTCGTCTTTTGCTGATGTCGGTCAGCAATTTGCAGACGAGTTCCTTGAGCAGCGTTCACCTTGCTGAGCCCCCGGCTCGGCGGTGCTCAGCCGAGGAGGGTAACCCGTATTTTCTGGAACAGGCTCAGTTCCCCCCACCAGGTCAGGCCTTTTTCACGAAATTGGTTGCCTGATACCGTGAGCGCCAGCTTGCGTGCGCCGAACTCCGTCTTGCCGATCTCGGCGACAAAGCCGGATTCCATCAGATAGCGGGCGATAGCCGGCTGCACCTGCTGGCCGCTGATCGTCCAGCGCGAGCCGTAACCTTCGTCATCACCCGTCAGCATCAGGATGGGTTCGTTGATGATCAGGCGTAATACCTGCAGTGTTTCCGCGCGATGGGGGATGGCGGCGGGAAACATCGGCTCGTCCCGTCAGTAGGGCACGCGGGTCGGGTTGTTTGACCAGCGTTCCAGTGGGGCTAGGGAGCCAGGGAGCGGCCGATGCTCCATGACGATGCTACGGTCATTGAAATGCCGGTTGAGTTCGGAATACAGTTCATCGTCGCAGAAACCGATGGCCGCCGCTTCGGCGCGGCTGTTGGCGAAGACGATGCGCTCGATATGCGCCCAATAAGCGGCGGACAGGCACATCGGGCACGGTTCGCTGGAGGCGTACAGCGTGCAGCCACGCAGATGAAAGTGGCCGCTCTCGGTACATGCGGTGCGAATGGCGCCAATCTCGGCGTGGGCAGTGGGGTCGTGGCTGGCGACGACGCGGTTCCAACCTTCGGCGATGATCCTGCCATCGCGCACGATGACGGCACCGAAAGGGCCGCCTTCGCCGGCTTCGCTACCCCGGGTCGCCAATTCGACGGCGCGGGCGAGGAAATAATCGTCGTCATGCATTGCTTGCGGACTCCCTAAGGGCGGGGTGGGCACACACGGGACTAGCCTGCTCAAGATGCTATCATACGGCCCCCGCTGCGGTGCAGCATGGTGCGCCGAGCGGAATAAACCATGCGCCTGACCAAACTCAAACTCGCCGGCTTCAAGTCCTTCGTCGATCCGACAGCCGTTGCCCTGCCCGGGCAACTGGTCGGTGTCGTCGGCCCCAATGGCTGCGGTAAATCCAACATCATGGATGCCGTGCGCTGGGTGCTGGGCGAGTCGAAAGCTTCCGAACTGCGCGGCGAGTCGATGCAGGACGTTATCTTCAACGGCTCGACCAACCGCAAGCCGGTGTCGCGCGCTTCCGTCGAACTGATTTTCGACAATGCACTTGGCCGGGCGCTGGGCCAGTGGTCGCAGTACGCCGAACTGTCGGTCAAGCGCGTCCTGACCCGCACCGGTCAGTCGGACTACTTCATCAACAACCTGAAGGTCCGCCGCAAGGACATCACCGATCTCTTCCTCGGTACCGGCCTTGGGCCGCGCGCCTACGCCATCATCGGCCAGGGCATGATCTCGCGCATCATCGAGGCCAAGCCGGACGATCTGCGCGTCTTCCTGGAAGAAGCCGCTGGCGTCACCCGTTACAAGGAGCGGCGCAAGGAAACGCAGGGGCGTCTGGAAGACACACGCGAGAACCTGCTGCGCGTCGAAGACATCCGTGAGGAACTGGGTCACCAGATCGAGCGTCTCGCATCGCAGGCCGAAGTGGCGCGTCGCTATCAGGGGTTGAGCGAGCAACTGACCCAGCGTCAGCAACTGCTCTGGTTGTTGCGCAAGCGCGAAGCAGAAGCCGAACGCCAACGCCTGGCGCTGGAAGTCGAACGGGCGACAACCGATCTCGAGGCGCAAAGTGCCGCCCTGCGCGAGACCGAAGCGCACGCCGAGGAAACCCGCGAAGCCCACTTCGCTGCTGGCGACGCTCTGCACAACGCGCAGAGCGAGATGTACACGGCCAATGCCGAGGTCGCACGGCTGGAGGCGGAAATTCGCCACCGCCGCGAATCACGCAGCCAGCTCGAAGCACGCCTGGTCCAACTGGAGGGCGAATTGGCCCAGTGGACGGCAACTGCCGAAAAATTGGCCGAAGATCGCCTGAAATGGGAAGAGGCGCAGGAAATCACCCGGCTACGTGTCGAGGAAGCCGAGGAGCACCTGCACCAGCAGATGAACCTGGCGCCGCAGGTTGAAGAGGATCACGCCCAGGCCCAGGAAGAGCTGCAGCGTCTGCGCTCTCGCTCGACCAATAGCGAGCAGAAGCTTGAAGTCGAACTGACCAACAAGTCGCATGCTCAGCGCGCCTTGCAGGCTATCACCCAGCGCCGTGAGCGGCTGCGCGAGGAAACTTTCGGCGAGGCACCGGATGAACTCGATCTGGCCGAAAAGGAAGAGGAACTGGCGCTGTTGCGCGAGGAACTGGCCGGCGATCAGGATCATCTCCAGCAACTGCAGCAGGAGATGCCGCAACTGGAAACGCGCCGTCGCGAGGCGCAGGCTGAGTTGCAGCGCATCGAGCGCGAGTTGGCAGCCGGCCAGGCCCGTCGCGCCACGCTGGAACAAATGCAGGCGCGTACCCAGCAAAGCGGCAAGTTGCCGGAATGGCTGCGGCGCCATGGTCTGGAAAGCGCACCGCCGTTGTGGCAGAAAATTCATGTCGAAGCCGGCTGGGAAGATGCCGTCGAGGCGGTGCTGCGCGAGCGTTTGAGTGCCATCGCCTGCGACGACCCAGCCAAGCTGGATGAATGGCTGCACGACCGCCCGGAAGCACGCTTGTCGATAGTCCTGAACGGTTCGCTCGGCACCGGATCACCCGGCGGGGTGGCGGGGAGTCTGGCTGGCCGCATTCGCTGCGACGAGCCGGCCGTGCGTGCCGTGCTGGCCGACTGGCTGGGCGGCATCCTGACAGCTGATACGCTGGCCGATGCCTTGGTACGGCGCGGCCAACTGCCGGAAGGGGCGCAGATCGTGACGCGTGGCGGAGATTTGCTGACCCGTGGCAGCGTGACCTTCTTTGCTCCGGACCAGGGCGAGCACGGCCTGCTCGAACGCCAGCGCGAGATCGAAGCCCTGGCCGAGGGCGTGGCACTGGCCGAAGAGCAGGCCGAGAACCGGCGCGAGCAGTTGGCCCTGTTCGACGAGCAGCTCGAAGACAAGCAGGAAGAAATGGGCGAGATTCGGCAGTACGTCACCGACCGCCAGCAGCGCGTGCATGTCGTGCAGATGGATGTGCTGAAGTTGACGCAGGCCATCGAGCGCTACAAGGAGCAGAAGGAGCGCGTCGCCGAGCAGTTGGCCGAGCTGGCCGAAGAAGAAGAGGGCGAGCGCGAGCGTGAGATGGCGGCCGACGAGCGCATCGAGGAAATCCGCGAGGGCCTGGGCCGCATTCGTGTCCTGGTTTCCGGCGCCCAGTCACGCCTCGACGAATGCGAACGCGCTGTTCGTGCCGAGCGCGAACGCAATGCCGATTTTGACCGTGCCTTGCGCGAAGCGCAGTTCTCGTTGCGTGAGGCCGATGGCAAGCTGCAGGATGTTTTTGCCCAGCAGGCCACGGCACAGCGCGAACTGAGCCGTATCGAGAAGGATCGTCTCCTTTGTGCCGAGCAGGTCGAGGCAGCGCCGCCGGATATCATGGAAGGCCAGCTTCAGGTGGCTTTGGAAGCCCGCCAGGCCGCCGAGAAAATACTTGCCGGGAAGCGCGATGCGCTGGAAGCCGCCACCCAGGCGCTGCGCGGGCTGGAAGAGCAGCGCCTGAAAATCGAACAGAGTCTGGAGCCGCTGCGTATCCGGATCGGCGACCTGAAGTTGAAGGAGCAGGCGGCGGCACTCAATACCGAGCAGTTCGCCATGCAACTGGTCGAAGCCGGGGCCGACGAAACAGCCCTGCAGCATGAAATCGGCAATGCCAAGGCACCAGCCCTACAGGGTGAAATAACCCGCCTGAACAATGCCATCGCCGAGCTTGGTGCGGTCAATATGGCCGCCTTGCAGGAACTGGAAACAGCGACCGAGCGCAAGGGCTACCTCGACATGCAGGCAGCCGACCTGAACGAAGCGATGGAAACGCTGGAAAACGCCATTCGCCGCATTGATCGCGAAACCCGCGACCTGCTGCAGAGCACTTTCGATACGGTGAACGGTCACTTCGGCCAATTGTTCCCTGAGTTGTTCGGCGGTGGCCGCGCCGAACTGGTAATGACCGGCGACGAAATTCTCGATGCCGGTGTTCAGGTTATCGCCCAGCCGCCGGGCAAGAAGAACTCCACCATCCACCTGCTTTCCGGCGGCGAGAAGGCGTTGACGGCCATCGCGCTGGTTTTCTCGATGTTCCAGTTGAATCCGGCACCGTTTTGCCTGCTCGACGAGGTCGATGCGCCGCTCGACGACACCAATACCGAGCGTTTCTGCGGCATGGTCAAGAAAATGTCAGGAGCAACCCAATTCCTGTTCATTTCCCATAATAAAATTGCGATGGAAATGGCCGAGCAACTGGTCGGCGTCACCATGCAGGAAAGCGGCGTGTCGCGCGTGGTGGAAGTGGATATCGAAGAAGCCTTGAAGATGAGGGATGCTGCCTGAGGCGCTCCCGGGAAGAGATCGAGATGACCGAATTGCAGATGGGTTTGATTGGCTTGGGCGCGGCAGCTGTAGTGGGCGTGTTCGGCTACAACAAGTGGCAGGAGATGCGTCAACGCAAGGTGGCCGAGGCCGTGCTCAAGCCGCACCACGAGGATGTCCTGCTCGCCAAGGGGGGGAAGACGGAGCCAGAAGTTGCGCCAGTCGCCCCGGTCGTCCAGCTTGAGCGTGCCGAACCCGAACTCGGGGTTGATATGAGCGAACCGGTGGCAGAGCGCGTCGAGCCGGTGTTCGTCGACCCGGCGCCGACCGAGGTGTCGGACGACAGGGTGACGGCCCAGGCTGAGATGCCGCCTCCGGAGATGCCGGAGATCAATCAGCCCGCGTCGGCTGTCGTGGAGCCTGTCGCTGCACCGCCGGCAGCCAGCCAGCCAGTGGCCGAAGATGCCCCCGAGCTTGATGCCGGCGATGTTCCCGATGCCTTGCTCGACCCGCGTCTCGAATTCATCGTGACCATGGAACTGGTCGAGCCGGTTTCATCGATCCAGATTCTGCATTCCCAGCGTTCGGCACTGCATCGCCTGAACAAACCTGTGCACTGGGTTGGTTTCAACGAAAAGACCCGTGAATGGCAGCGCCTGGCGCCGGATAGCGATCTGGATTTGCGTCGTCTGCGCGTTGGCCTGCAACTGGTCAATCGCCTGGGGCCGGTGTCGGAGGGCGATCTGGTCATCTTTAGCAATGCCATGCAGGCATTGGCCGACGAGCTGATGGCCGTGGCCGACATGCCGCCGTCCCGAGTGCTCGATCAGGCTGCAGAGATCGACCGTTTTTGTGCGGCTGTCGATCTGGAAATCGGCCTGAACCTGGTCAGCCGGGGCTCGGCTTTCCCGGGAACCAAGATCCGGGCGCTCTCCGAAGCTGCCGGCAGGGTGCTCGGCGTCGATGGCCTGTTCACCCGTTACGACGATACCGGGCGTGCCCAGTTCAGCCTGCAGAACTTCGAGAGCACGCCATTCTCGGCTGATGCGCTGCGCAACATGACGACACATGGCCTGACCTTCCTGCTCGACGTGCCGCGTGTCGATCATGGCGAACGCGTGTTCATGCAGATGACCGAAGTGGCCAAGCGTTTCGCCGATACGCTGCAGGGCGCATTGGTCGACGACAACCGCCAGCCGCTGTCCGATTCGCAACTCGACCACATTCGCCGCGAATTCATCGGCAAGCCGCAGGCAACCATGGCCAGCTTCGGCTTGGCCGCCGGTACGCCGCAAGCCCTGCGTCTGTTCTCCTGATGGCAGTTCCGGGTTTTGCTGCCGAGCGTGCCGCCTGGCTGCGCGGCGAACTGGAGCGGCACAATCACGCCTACTACGTGCTTGATGAGCCGAGCGTCCCGGATGCGGAGTATGACAAGCTGTACCGTGAATTGCAGGGGCTCGAGTCGGAATATCCGGCACTGGCGACTGTCGATTCGCCAACCAGTCGGGTCGGTGGGCAACCGCTGCCACAGTTCGCAGCCGTGCAGCACGATGTGCCGATGTTGTCGATCCAGACTGAAACGGATACGGAGGCAAGCGGCGCGGCGAATTTCGACGCCAGGGTTCGTCGGGAGCTTGATCTCACCGATGCTGCTCCTCCCATCGAGTATGCGGCAGAACTGAAGTTCGACGGGCTGGCGGTCAGCCTGCGCTATGAAAACGGCGTGCTGGTGCGCGGCGCGACACGCGGCGACGGGGCCACCGGCGAAGACGTCACGCAGAACCTGCGCACCTTGCGCCAGATTCCCTTGCGTCTCACAGGTCAGGCACCGGCTGTGCTGGAAGTGCGCGGCGAGGTCTACATGCGGCGCGACGATCTGGCGCGCTACAACGCGGCGGCCGCGGAGCGTGGTGAGAAAACCCTGGTCAATCCGCGCAATGCGGCTGCCGGTAGCATCCGCCAGCTTGATCCGGCGGTGGCGGCAAGCCGGCCTTTGCGCTTTTTTGCCTACGGCCTTGGCGCCGTAGAAGGCTGGCGTATGCCGGAAACCCATGCTGGCGTGCTCGATGCCTTGGCTGCCTTTGGCTTGCCGGTTTGCGAGCATCGCGCTGTGTTGCAGGGGGGCGACGAACTGGCCGGCTTTCACCGGCGTGTTGCCGAATTGCGCGACGGCCTGCCCTTCGATATCGACGGCGTGGTGTACAAGGTCAATAGCCTGGAATTGCAGCGTCGCCTCGGTTTCCGCACCCGCGAGCCGCGCTGGGCAGTGGCCCATAAGTATCCACCGCAGGAAGCAATGACGATCGTCGAAGCCATCGACATCCAGGTTGGCCGCACCGGTGCGTTGACGCCGGTGGCCCGACTGGCGCCGGTCTTCGTTGGCGGCGTGACGGTGACCAATGCCACGCTGCATAACGCGGACGAGGTTGCGCGCAAGGGTGGCATCTGCATTGGCGACACGGTGATCGTGCGCCGGGCGGGGGATGTCATTCCCGAGGTGCTCGGCGTCGTTGCCGAACGCCGTCCGGCCGATGCGCGGTCTTTCGCCATGCCCGATGCCTGCCCGGTCTGTGGCGCCCACGTCGTACGCGAACCGGGCGAGGCGGTGACGCGCTGTTCCGGCGGCTTCTCATGCCGTGCCCAGCGTACGCAGGCCATTCTGCACTTTGCTAGCCGACGCATGATGGATATCGACGGGCTTGGCGAGCGCTACGTCGAGCGCCTGGTGGAGTTCGATTACGTACATAGCGTTGCCGATCTCTATCGACTGACGCTCGATGACTTGCTCGAAATGAAACGGCGGGCCGACGAACGCGATGGGATCGTGCCGGAGACGGTCAAGGTCGGTCAAATAGCGACGCGCTGGGCCGAAAACCTGCTCGCTGCCATTGCCGCCAGCCGTACGCCGCGCTTGGCGCGCCTACTGTTCGCGCTCGGTATCCGTCACGTCGGTGAAACGACGGCGAAGACGCTGGCCGACTGGCTGGGCAGCTTTGAGCGGGTGCGCCGGGCGCCGGCGCCACTGCTTGCCGCATTGCCTGATATCGGTGCCACGGTGGCAGCGGCGATTGCCGATTTCTTCGCTGAGGAACGCAACGTCCAGGCCGTTGATGCCTTGTTCCGGGAAGGCGTGGCGCCAGTCGACGAGCATGCGCCGCACCCGGGCTTGGCTGAGCGCCTGGCTTGGGATGCGCTTTACGTCGCGCTGGGCGTTCCCCGCTTGACCCCCGTGCGGGCTCGGCAGGTCGCCGCTGTCGTGGATGGCGCATCGCTGGCCGGGCAGGGACTCGATCGGGCGCGCCTGTCGGCAGCGGCTATTCCCAGCGAGGTGATCGACGCACTGACCACCTGGCTGTCTGCACCGGGGAATCGCGGCTTGTTGGCGGCGGTGGCCACCCGGCGTGCTGAATTGCTTGCCATCCTGCCAGTGGCGGACGAGCGAGCGGCTAGCGTGGCTTCTGCGCTGGCCGGCAAGACCTTGGTGCTGACCGGTACGCTTCCCACCTTGAAGCGCGATGAAGCCAAGGCAATGATCGAGGAGGCCGGTGGCAAGGTGGCTGGCTCGGTGTCGAAAAAAACGGATTATGTCGTTGCCGGTGAAGAGGCCGGTTCCAAGCTGGAAAAGGCGCAGGAACTGGGCGTCTCGGTGATCGACGAGGCTGAATTACTGAAGTTGCTCGAACAGGGAGTTCAACAATGAAAAAGGTCAGAAAAGCAGTTTTCCCGGTAGCCGGCATGGGTACTCGTTTCTTGCCGGCTACCAAGGCCAGCCCGAAGGAAATGCTGCCTATCGTGGACAAGCCGCTGATCCAGTATGCGGTGGAAGAGGCGGTGGCCGCCGGCATCACCGACATGGTATTCGTGACCGGCCGTTCCAAGCGCGCCATCGAGGACCATTTCGACAAGGCCTACGAGCTGGAAAGCGAACTGGAAGCGCGCGGCAAGAACGAGATGCTCGAATTCGTGCGTAACATGATTCCGAAGAACATCAACTGCATCTACATCCGCCAGGCCGAAGCGCTCGGGCTGGGGCATGCGGTGCTGTGCGCCAAGCCGGTGATCGGTGACGAGCCCTTCGCGGTGCTGCTTGCCGACGACCTGCTCGACGGCAAGCCGGCCGTCATGAAGCAGATGACCGATACCTACGACTACTACCGTTGCTCGGTGCTCGGCGTGCAGGACGTGCCGCGTGCCGACACCAAGAGCTACGGCATCGTCGATGCGCGCAAGGTGGCCGAGCGCGTCGAGCAGGTCAATGCCATCGTCGAGAAGCCGAAGCCGGAAGAGGCTCCTTCCACGCTGGCGGTGGTTGGCCGCTACATCCTGACGCCACGCATTTTCCATCACCTGGAAAACATCAAGCCGGGGGCGGGGGGCGAGATCCAGCTGACTGACGGTATTGCCTCGCTACTGGGTGAGGAGCAGGTGCTGGCCTATCGCTACGAAGGTATTCGCTACGACTGCGGTTCCAAGCTGGGCTACCTGCAGGCGACGGTGGACCTGGGGCGGCGCCATGCCGAGGTGGGACCGGCTTTCGATGCCTATCTGAAAACGCTGGGGGGCTGAAATGGACTTGCAAAAAGCCAACGCGATGCTGGAGAACGCCGATGTCATTCATGACGAGGCGGTGGTGCAGAAGGCCGTGGGTGAAGTGGCGGCAGCGATCAGCGCACGCCTGGCCGACAAGTATCCCCTGGTGCTGTGCGTGATGACCGGCGGTGTCGTTTTTTGCGGCCAGTTGATGACCCAACTCAAGTTTCCGCTCGATTTCGACTACCTGCACGCCACGCGTTACGGCCCGGAAACCCAGGGCGGCAAGATATCGTGGCGGACGGCGCCGTGGACGTCGGTCAAGGGGCGTTCCGTGCTGGTCGTCGATGACATCCTCGACGAGGGCGTGACCTTGGCTGCGGTCAAGGAAAGCCTGAAGCGGATGGGCGCAGCGGAAGTATTGACTGCCGTATTCGCCGACAAACTGAACGGCAAGCAGAAGCCGGTTGCCGCTGATTTCGTCGGCCTGACCGTGCCGGACCGCTTCGTCTTCGGCTTCGGTATGGATGCGGGTGGCGCCTGGCGCAACCTGCCGGCCATCTACGCCATGAAGGAAGAGGTGTGAGCGGTCAGACCGTTACCGAATTCATGGCCTATTGGGAAGCCGAGGGCCAAGCTTACGTGCGGCGCGGCGACTACGACTGGATGGCCGCACTGGTTCCCGGCAAGCGCGTGCTGGAAATCGGCTGTGGTGTGGGCTATTCCACGGTGGCACTGCTCAAGCGGGAATTGGCCGTGCTCGCTGTCGACTCCCTGCCGGAGTGCCTGGAAGCCACGCGGCAACGCGCGGAAGGTGCCGACGTGGCGCTGCTCGAGGCCAATCTGGCTACGCTGAGCGATGCCGAGAAGGCCACGATCAGCGCGTTTCAGCCCGATACGGTCGTTTGCTGGCTGATGGGGGCGCCGGCAGCAGTGACCGGGGCGACAGCCAGTGAGGCCGGACAGCAATCCGTTACCGCCTACCGCGAGAAGATGCACCGTCTGGTTGCCGAATTGGCAAGCAGCCTGCCATCGGTACGCACCCTGCATCTGGTCGACCGCACCGCCATCCCCTGGCAAGCCAAGGATATCGGCCGCGATACGCTGGTCCGTTACCATAACGAAAAAACCCTGCACGACCTGCCGTTCGTGGGTGAGCGGCGTCATGCGCTGTATCGCAAGATCGACGATGGCGTCGCATCCATGGCGCAATACCGCAAATCGCACCCTGCGCTGAAGAGCGTGGTGCCGACGCTGGCCTCGTTGCTGGCTGAAAGGAAGCAATAACATGTTGGCAATCATCGGCGGCAGCGGCCTGACAACTTTATCCAACCTCGACGTTTCGCATCGCGAGGTGGTTCGTACACCCTACGGCGAAGCCTCGGGCGCCCTGGTTTTCGGGCAGATTTGCGGCAAGCCGGCGGTGTTCCTGCCGCGTCACGGCTACGGACATACGATCCCGCCGCACAAGGTCAATTACCGGGCCAATATCTGGGCCTTGCACCATCACAATGTCACCGGAATCATCTCGGTTGCCTCGGTTGGTGGTATCCGTAGCGATCTCGATCCGGGTGACATCGTCTTGCCGAACCAGATCATCGACTACACCTGGGGGCGAAATTCGACCTTCTTCGACGGCAACGGCACGCCGGTGCACCACGTCGACTTTACCGAGCCCTACGATGCCGACTTGAGCCGCCGCATTCTCGCTGCCGGTCAGGAATTGGGCATCGAGATCAAGGTCGATGCTGTTTATGCCGCCACGCAGGGGCCGCGCCTGGAGACGGCAGCCGAAGTCAATCGCCTGGAGCGCGATGGTGCCGACGTGGTGGGCATGACCGGCATGCCGGAGGCGGTTTTGGCGCGTGAACTGAATCTGCCTTATGCGGCGATCAATGTCATCGCCAACCATGGGGCAGGACGGGGCGACAGCACTAACGGCATCCACTTCGAAAGCCTGGAGGTCGTCCTGCATGATGCAATGGGGCGCGTCCGGGCCATCATCGAACGCCTGGTCGGCTGCCAGGAGAATTGTCAGATTCCCGGAAAGTCGGTCTGAGCAACAGATAGACCACGGTTTGCCGGTAGTTGCCGGCAAACCGTCAAAACCTTCACGGGATCAGATCTTCAGCCGCTCCATCAACTCGGTTTCGAGTCGGATACGGTGGTGCGTATCCCGCAGGTCGCCGCCGCTGATCAGGAAAACGTCCTCGGCCCGCTCGCCCAAGGTGGTGATCTTGGCTGTTTGCAGGTTGGCACCGTGTTCGGCCAGCGTATTGGCGACCGTATAGAGCAGGCCCGGGCGGTCGGCCGCGATCAGCGACAGGATGAAGTGCGTTCCCTTTTCGTCGCCGCGGATACTGACTTCCGGCTTGATCGGGAAATGCTTGACTTGACGGGAGAGTCGGCCGGACGAGGGGATGTCTGGCGGCAACTGCAGCAAAAGACGTTGCTCCAGTTCGTGTTCGATGTAGGGCACCATCTCCCGCTCGTTCTCGCGGCTCTCCACATCAAGCACGACGAAACTGTCCAATGCGTAGCCATGCGCCGTAGTGTGGATCTTGGCATCGACAATGCTGTATCCGGAACGCGCGAAGAAGCCGACGATGCGGGCGAAGAGGTCGGGCTGGTCCTGGGTATAGACCATGACCTGCATACCCAGCCCTTCCTGATAAGGACGGGCACGGACGACCGGTTGGTTGTTGAATATCCGGTAATGCAGCGAGCGGGTGTGCCAAGCTATCTCTTCCGCTGAGTGGCGCAGGAAATAGACCGTATCGAGTTGTTTCCACAGCCGCTCATGCACGGTGTCGGAGAGGGCGAAGAAGCGCAGCAGGCGCATTGCTTCGGCCTGGCGCTCGGCAATGACACCGTGTGCCTCTGGTGCTTCGCCCTGCGTGATGTGATGCTGCGCCTGGAAATAGAGGTCAGCCAGCAGCTTGCCTTTCCAGTGGTTCCACACCTTCGGGCTGGTGCCGCGAATGTCGGCATGGGTCAGCAGATAGAGTGCCTGCAGGTGGCGCATGTCGCCGACCAGCTTGACGAAGCGGGCGATTACGTCGGGGTCGGTCAGGTCTTCCTTCTGGGCAACCTGCGACATGACCAGATGGTTCTTGACCAGCCAGACGACCAGTTCGGTGTCTTCCTCGCTCAGGCCGTGGTCGACGCAGAATTCGCGCGCATCGACGGTGCCCAGTTCGGAATGGTCGCCGCCGCGTCCCTTGGCTATGTCGTGGAATAGGGCGGCGACGTAAAGAAGCCACGGCTGTTCCAGTTCGCTGACGATGCGCGAGCACATAGGGTATTCATGTGCAAATTCGCTCATCGTGAAGCGGCGGATGTTGCGCATGACCTGGAGGATGTGCTGGTCCACGGTGTAGACGTGGAAAAGGTCGTGCTGCATCTGGCCGACGATCTTGCCAAAATTGGGCAGGTAGTTGCCCAGGATGTCGAGCTGGTTCATGCGTCGGAATTCGTGCACGATTCCCCGCTCGCTTTGCAGCAGCTTCAGGAAAGCAATACGGTTGGCCGGATCGGCCCGGAATTCCGGCGTGATCAGGTCTCGGGAGCGCCACAGCGCCCGTAGCGTGCGGGTCGTCATGCCGGATAGTTCGTGGCACTCCTGCATCACCAGGAAGCAGTCCAGGATGGCCGACGGGTCGCGTTCGAACAGCTTTTCGTCGCGGATGTCGAGCAGGTTGCCGACCATCTGGAAATTTTCGTCCAACGGTTGCGGCACCTGGTCGATTTCCGGTGTCAGGGCTGCCGCGATGTTCTGCAGGATGATGGTGTTGAGCACCGTGACCGTCTTGGCATGGCGGTAATACACCTGCATCAGCTGCTCCGAGGCGCGCTTGGCTTCATCGGTCACGAAGCCGAATTTCTCCGCGAGGTTGTTCTGGTAGTCGAACAACAAGCGATCCTCGCGTCGCCCGATCATGAAATGAAGGCGAATACGCAGGTGGGTCAGGTACTCCTCGCAGGTATCGGTCAGCCGCATGCCTTCCTGGCTGATGATGCCGTTTTCGTGCAGCTCGGCCCAGGTCGCGCCGTAGCCGGCAGCTTTGGAGACCCAGAAAATAACCTGCAGGTCGCGCAGGCCGCCCGGCGACTCCTTGCAGTTCGGTTCCAGGCTGTAGGGCGTTTCGTTGAAACGCAGATAACGTTCCTGCTGTTCGAGGCGCTTGGCTTCGAAAAAGACCAGGGGGTCCAGGTTGCCGCGCAAGCGTTTCTGGAAGGTGGCGAATAGTTTGGCGTTGCCGGTCAGCAAGCGAGCTTCGAGCAGCGCGGTCTGTACCGTGATGTCTTGCGCTGCCTCGTTCAGGCATTCCTGAACGGTACGGACGCTATGACCGATTTCGAGGCCGATGTCCCAGAAATGGCCGACCAGGCGCTCGAGTTTTTCCTGTGTCGTTTTGCTGGCTTCCTGCGGCAGCAGGATCAGCAGGTCGATATCCGATGCCGGAAACAGTTCGCCGCGACCGTAACCGCCCACCGCCGCCAGCGCCATCGAGGCCGGGAAGTCGAAGGATTGCCAGAGCTTTTCGAGCACCACGTCGACCTGCGCGCTACGCTCGCGGAGCAGGGCGCGAGCGTCGTTGCTGCGCTCGTAATTCTGTTGAAGCTGGAGCTGGTTGGCCTTGACCTCTGCGCGCAGGGCGGCAACGTCGCAACTCATCAAACGATCCAGTCCGGCTTGGGCCGGCAAGCGGCCGACAGGGTAAGCACCTCGTAGCCGGTTTCAGTGACCAGGATAGTGTGTTCCCACTGGGCAGACAGGCTACGGTCCTTGGTGACGATGGTCCAGCCATCGGCCCTTTCGCGGATTGCCGCCTTGCCGGCGTTGATCATCGGCTCGATGGTGAAGATCATGCCCGGCTCCAGCTTCGGGCCGGTACCGGCCTTGCCGTAGTGCAGGACTTGCGGGTCTTCGTGGAATTTCTTGCCGATACCGTGGCCACAGAATTCGCGGACGACCGAGTAGCCGTTCTTCTCGGCATGTTTCTGGATGATGGCGCCAATGTCGCCGAGGTAGGCGCCCGGCTTGACAACCGAAATGCCCAGCCACATGCATTCGAAGGTGATCTCGCACAGCCGGTTTGCTTGAATGGAACCTTCGCCGACCACGAACATCCGGCTGGTGTCGCCGTGGTATTCGTCCTTGATGGTCGTGATATCGAGGTTGATGATGTCGCCGTTTTTCAGGATGCGCTCGCCTGGTACGCCGTGGCAAACCTGCTGGTTCACCGAGGTACAGATCGACTTCGGATACGGGTCGTAGCCAGAGGGGGCATAGTTGAGCGGGGCAGGGATGCAGCCCTGCACATCGACCATGTAGTCGTGGCAGAGTTTGTCGAGTTCGTCGGTGGTGATGCCGGCTTTGACGAAGGGTTCGATGTAATCGAGAACCTCTCCGGCGAGACGCCCGGCAACACGCATTTTTTCGATTTCGTCCGGGGTCTTGATGGTGATGCTCATGGCTGTTCTTGGGTGCGTTGTAGAGAAAGAAGGATAAATGATGGGGCTGGTTTCGCAAAGTGGAAGCCCGTGGAAATGGCATACTGCGCGGGTTTTCAGCTTGTCGGTGATGTCATGAAGATTCTTCTGCTCGGTAAGGATGGCCAGGTCGGCTGGCAATTGCAGCGCTCCCTGGCGCCGCACGGTGAGGTCGTCGCTTGCGGGCGTGTCGAATGCGATTTGTCCGATGTGGAGCGGATTCGTTCCGTCGTGCGTGAGGTGCGCCCGTCGATCATCGTCAATGCAACGGCATATACCGCCGTAGACAAGGCGGAATCCGAGGCAGAGTTGGCGAGGCGGATCAATGGTCTGGCCCCTGGGGTATTGGCCGAGGAGGCGGCGCGCCTGAATGCCTTGCTGGTTCATTATTCGACGGATTACGTCTATGACGGAACCAAAACGGACCCCTATGTTGAAGGTGACCAGACTGGGCCGCAGAGCGTCTATGGGCTGACCAAGCTGGAAGGCGAAAATGCCATTCGGGCAGTCGGTGGCAAATCGCTGATTTTTCGTACCAGTTGGGTGTTTGGTGCGCGTGGCGGCAATTTCGTCAAGACCATCCTGCGTCTGGCGCGGGAGAAGGAAAGCCTGAATGTGGTCGCCGATCAGCTGGGCTCACCAACGCCGGCTGCCTTGATTGCGACTGTCAGTGGCGTGGCGCTGGCCATGCTCCGGCATGGGCAACTGATGGCGGAGGGCGAAAATCGCCTGTATCACCTGGCAGCAGCTCGGCCGGTCAGTTGGTGCGAGTTTGCCAAGACCATCGTTGGCTTGGCTGGTCAGGCGCCGGGTTTCGATTTGCGCCTCAAGTCAGAGGCGATACATCCGATTACGACTGCTGGATATCCGACCCCGGCACGCCGCCCGGCCAATTCTCGTCTCGACTGTAGCAAGCTGGAGAGCGATTTCGGTTTGCAAATGCCTGACTGGCAGCCCTATCTGGAGCGCATGCTGCAGTTGCTGGCCTTGAAGCAAAATGGTTATTGAGGCTTTTGGCTTCGCTGTTCTGCTGCTATAATCCGCAGGTTTTTCTCGGTCGTTTCGACTGCGAAAAACGGTTGTCTGCATGGTGCAGGCAACCAAAATCCACACATCCGCCGATTAAGGGTGTCCGTCAAAACTCAATAATGACGGGCGTTTCCGGCGGGTGGCGGTTCAACCCTTAAAAGGAAATTGCTATGTCCGTTACCATGCGCGAAATGCTGGAAGCCGGTGTTCACTTCGGCCACCAGACCCGTTTCTGGTCCCCCAAGATGGCCCCGTACATCTTCGGCGCCCGCAACAAGATCCACATCGTCAACCTCGAAAAGACCCTGGCCAAGTACAACGAAGCCATGGCTTTCGTGAAGAAGCTGGCCGCCAACCGTGGCAACATCCTGTTCGTTGGCACCAAGCGCCAGGCTCGTGAAATCGTCGCCGAGGAAGCAGCACGCGCCGGCGCTCCGTACGTCGACCAGCGTTGGCTGGGCGGCATGCTGACCAACTTCAAAACGGTC
>JACCDS012318335.1_pt1 | contig 17844 bp, 18 predicted proteins | sample 7446441 | NCBI WGS metagenome assembly JACCDS01 (sample SAMN15323445, study PRJNA562643) | freshwater metagenome | isolation source: river surface water | place: USA:Blue River Watershed | collected 2017-08-17
CACGGCAAGGCAGTCGATGTGTCCAAAGCCTCAGCCAAATTGACGCTGCTGACCGGCGCTGAAAAGCAAGAAGTTGATCTCAAGCCTAGCGATGACAAACTGGAGGCCGCCGGGGCTTTCAAAGTCGGTCCTGGCACAAAGATCATTGCCGTCATATCAGTCGGAGGTAGGCAGTCGACGGCAAGATTCGTTTTGAAATGATATGTATGTCTTTTAAGGGCGGAACGTCAAGTACGAGACGACCGGTCGTTGACTCGCGCTAATCTGGTGACCGCTATGGGTGGAGTGCTGACTGTCAGATGTAAAACTCGCGACATTTAATACTCACTTGGCAGCATGATCACCCAGTGCTCTCCATCCCAGCAGGCATACAGCGACACAGCTTGCATCGGAAAATCCGTGTACGGGATCTCTTGCCTTGCTAGTTCTTTGCCGTTTCCGTCGTCATAGATCATGGTTGCTTTGATGCCATGAACCTGCACCTTGATTTGTACGAACCAGTCATTGGTGCCAATTTCGCTAACGTGACTGACAATCGCGTCCATCATCCAAAAGCACTCCGCCTCCTCTGCTAAGTACTTTGTGCCATCAGTTAGTAAATGGCGACGGCTAATGCGGTAGTACTTCTCTGTGCCAGTGAAGTACGTGAGCACGGCGGGGTCAAATGTCTTACGCATTTCACAACCCCGTTCTTGTAAGTTCAGCTTGGCTGTTTGCCAACAAGTCAATACGAATATTGGGCTGTATGTTGGTCACCAAATAGTGAATCGCATAGTTCAGCTGACGAGCCCGTTCACGATCATTTTCTGCATCATCAAAGTTTGCCAAACAACGCTCCAAATCATCCTTGGCACGTTTGAGAGTGTAGATTGCATCCTGAATACGTTCACGTGCATTCTCTCTTTCATAATTTGCGTTTAAAACTTGAAGTTCTGTGCGTCCATTAAGTTCTGACATCTATAGTCCTTTCTTGTTTGAGTAACTACAGTTTGTTGTCAGACTTTCAGATGGACAACCGATATTTGGCAACCCGATAACTTGGACGGGTACTGGTTAAAAACTACCAGGGCAAAAGGCTAAGTACTCCACGTAAAAAATCCGCAGCGCTAGAAATTAGGTCTGCAGATCCCTTTCGGGAAGCAGATACAAACCGCACTACTTTGCAAAATTTCACTGCTCAAGCGCAAAACTCGACGTGTTTAAAAGCCCTACAGCACATCGATTTGCAAGCCCGAATACTTTGAGTGCTGAGAGCCTAGATCAGCGCTTGTAGGGCTTGCTATGCAATCTGCGCGAGTTATCCACAGAGCGCGTGAGTTATCCAAAAAAAATCACGAAAAACATAGCTTTTAGTAGATTTCAAAGTTTGAGCGTTGAAATCATTGAAGAAAAAAACCGCTCAAAAGTTATCCACAGTCAGTTCATTTCGCCCTGCTCCACCCCCAGAAACCCAACACTTTGGACGGACTCAGGTTGTCCAGATAAATATATGAAAACACAATGCAATTAACGCAAACACATGATTTAGGAGACACGAAATGGCACAAGCAAAAACACTCACAGCAACTGATATCGAACAGCTGCTCAACTACATCAATACACGCAAGTACTCAGCGCGTAACCGTTCAATGATGCTGCTCACGCACTGGGCAGGTTTGCGCATTGGCGAAGTTGCTTGTTTGCGCTGGAGCGATGTAACAAACAGCGACGGGCAAGTAAAAGAAGAGATCCGTTTGTTGCCCGACATGACTAAAGGCCGTCATGCACGTACTGTGTTCGTTAGCGCAAAGCTCAAAGCAGAGTTGCAAGCCTACGCTAATCAAACAAAGTGCGTGGAGCGCAGCTACCCATTCTTTGCAAGCCAGAAAAGCGTCAAGGCTGGGTTTAGCGCAAACAGCTTGTCACAAACGTTTGCCCTGCTTTACGAAGGCGCTGGACTTGAAGGCGCTAGCAGTCACAGCGGACGCAGAACGTTCCTCACAAACCTTGCCAACAAGGGCACGGCAATTCACTTACTCAAAACGCTTGCTGGGCACCGCAGCATCCAAACCACAGCCACTTACCTGTACAGCAGCCCTAGCCAATTACGCGCTGTTGTTGAGCTAGTCTAAGAATTTTTTGATCACCACATCCAAAGTTATGATGCAGTTTTTGTCGTATCAAGATGCGAAGACTATCAACTACTGATGGCGTACACCCAGAAGATTTAGTACAAGCTGGACTCGACCACTACAAGTCAGCAATAGAGCTTTATACAAAATCACCAGTTTATTTTGATTCAGGTGGTTACCTGATGCATATGTCTTCAGAGTTGATCTTGAAAGCATGGCTTCAAGAGTCGATTAATTCCTTTCCAGCGACCCATCTTCTTAGTGTTTTATATGCAGAGCTAGTAACGTCAGCAAATGCTCCTGAATTGACTCCGCAGCAGACCGACACATTAAACACTCTAGATTCCTACGAGCGACTAAGGTATCCAAGCCGGAAATGTCCAGTTGAAGTTGGAGATGAAGAATTGCACCCTATTGCAGATCTTCATCGGTTTTTTTTAGAACATCTTCCGAGCTCTTTAATTGACAAAATGGGAACTATCACCGACCTAGGAAAAGGCGGTCGTGTACTCATGAAGAAACCAATTGAGAAATGAACTTTTTCACTTCCGGCAAGTCACACGATGATGACTATGAGTCTTTAAATTTCCCAAGCAATGAAGATAGTCAACTTTGCCGTGATTTTGTTGAGTCACTTTGGCAAGACTATTCAACATTGGCAGACAAGAACTTTCTGTCTGACTCAAGAAATCATTTCCATCAAAGATTTTGGGAAATGTATCTTTCTGTAACGTTCCTGCGGCGAGGCTATAACGTAATCAAGTCAAAAGATGAATCTCCAGATGTTTGTATTCAGTTGGATGGAAAAAAACTTTGGATTGAAGCGGTTGCGCCAGGCGCAGGAACAGGCGAAGACAAGATACCTACCCCTGAATTTGGTAAAGCGAATTGGGTGCCAACCGATCGAATTACCCTTCGCTACTTGCATGTTATAGATAGCAAATTTCAAAATTACCAAAAGTACGTTGCTAAAAAAATTGTTAGTCCCGATGATCTTTTTGTTATCGCGATCAACTGCAACAAGGTTCCGCATGCTTATTTCGGATCAACAGTCCCCTTCCATATCCAAGCGCTTTTGCCAATAGGTCCACCGAATGTAATTTTTGATGTTGCTAGCGATTCGATTATTGAAACTGGTTACTCTTTCAAAGACTCTGTAGTCAAAAATTCAGGCTCTAAAGTTGGAAAAAATGTCTTTATTGATGAAAAATATTCTGGCATTTCAGCTGTCATGAATGCCATTCATGAAGTCGCTGGTTACACATTAAACAAGAGCAATCTTGGAGTTGATTTTGATTTCTTTCACAACCCCCTTGCACTGAACCCTTTAGCAACTGATGAATTTTCCTGGGCCAAAAATCGATTTATTGAAGACAATCAGATTTATACGATTGACCCTAACGTAAATTAAACACTTGGGATTGATTTCCAATCAGTCGTGTAGTTGGGAGATTTACGCTCCTGACGCATCCCCCACTCTTCCCGCATTCCACCTGTACTCACCTTAACTGTTCCACGTCCAAAGCGGGAGTTCAGCCCATCAATGGCTTTCATTAAACGGGTGTCACTTGTTGTGACTGGTTCAAGTAGATCACCTTGGACCATAGAAATCGGTGAGATATCAGCCAGCATGATCCCAGCCTTTTTATAGTTGTAGCCTTCACGCCAAAGCAGCCCTGCTACGTGTTGCACCCACCGGTTGATAACCAAGCTGTCGTTTGTGGGCTGAGGCAATGGAACTGCCATACTGGGGTTGTATTGGGGTTCCTCGGGCTTGAATCGGTTGGTCTGGAGAAACACCTGCACTAAGGCTGCTTGCCCACCCTGTGCCCGCAGTTTTGCTGTGGCGTTGGCCACGAATACGCTCAGAGCGTCTTGGACCACTGCAAGCTCTGTGATGGGCTTACCGAACGAGCGACTACTGATGATTTGCTTCTTAACAGACACATGCTCCTCAAGATCGATGCATGAGATCCCCTGCAGCTCCCGTTGAGTTTTCTCCATCACCACGCCGAACTCTGAGCGTAAGGTAGGTGTGTGTGCTTCACGAAGCTCTTGGACGGTTTGGATTCCATGCAACGCTAACCGCTTAGCGATCTTTCTACCAACGCCCCAGACTTCATCAACCGTGATTTGACTTAGTAGCTTTGCTTGTTGCGCATCATTCAGATTGTTGTAGTTAAAAACGCCCTTAGACCTTGGATGCTTCTTTGCGACATGGTTGGCTAACTTAGCCAGTGTCTTTGTTTGCCCAATCCCTACGCAAACAGGAATGCCTGTCCATCTCAACACCCGCTCACGCATTTCGTAGCTGAGTTCTCTTAGCTTTGGGACACCGCTCAGATCCAGAAAGCTCTCATCAATCGAATACACCTCTTGTCTCGGTGCATAACTAGCCAAGATAGACATGACACGGTTTGACATGTCTGCATAGAGCGCATAGTTACTGCTCAACGCCAAGATGCCATGTTCTTCTGCAAGTGCCTTGCATTCAAACCACGGCTGCCCCATCCTGACGCCAAGTACCTTAGCTTCGTTAGAACGCGACACTGCGCATCCGTCATTGTTTGAAAGCACTACGACGGGCACATCTCTCAAGTCAGGACGAAAGATCCTCTCACAACTTACATAGAAGTTGTTGCAGTCCACTAATGCAATCTGAGCAACCACGCGTCTTCACCATTAGCAAAGCTTGTGCAGGTTGAAGGTGACAACACCCCACACTAAGAAGTCGTCTTCTTCCTTGATCAAGCGCGGTGGATAGATTGGGTTCTCTGCAATCAGCTTCACAACCCCACCTCGGCGGTAGAGCCGCTTGACTGTGAACTCATTGTTCAACTGGACAATCACGACGTTGTTGTGCTTAGGATCTATGCTGCGGTCAACTAACAACGCATCCCCTTCATAGATACCTGCCCCGGTCATTGAGTCGCCCTTGACCCTGAAGAAATATGTAGCCTCTTTGTTACGGATGAGCTGCTTATTGAGGTCAATCCGCTCTTGAGCGTGGTCTGCAGCAGGCGAAGGAAACCCAGCTGGAATTTTCCAGCTGCAAACATCTAGCGACAGAGGACTGACCTCGACTAAGACTGGTTGATCTGATGACAATGTTTCCATTAGGCCGATGATACTGTACAAATAAACAGCATCATAAATGTTTGGTTGTAGATCTAACCCCGGGCATAGATTCAATTCAAAACTAATTGAATCAGCGACTTAAAATTTAATTTCAATAAGATTCCTGATCATCTCTCCAACCTAGAAAGAGTCCGCTTAGATATGGAACAACCCAACAATGATGAGCATAGAGAGTTACAGCAACCATTTCTAGATTTAGCAATCGAGAGTTGGCGGTTTGCCAAGCTTTTTTCTCGAATCACAGCGAAGATGGACTTAAATGAAGCCAGTCGTTATTCAAATCAACTTCGTTACTTTCTTAAAAGATTAGACGATAGCCTGCTTGCTATAAACATGAAGATAGTTAACCTTGAGGGGCAGCTGTATGACCCAGGTATGGCAGCCTCACCATTGAACATCGCTGACTTTGGACCAGATGAGAAGCTTGTTGTCGCACAAATGGTTGAACCATTGATCATGGGACCAAACGGAATTGTTAAACCAGCAACAGTAATGCTGACACTTGCGAGTTAAAAATGAAACAGTATGTAGGTATTGACTTAGGTACAACAAACAGTGCCATCACCACGTTTGATGGCGAAAACGTAAAACTGTACAAAAGCCCAGAACAAAACGACGTTACCCCCTCGGCAATTTTCATTGACAGACGAGGTAACAAGTACGTGGGTCAGCGAGCTTACGACAACGCAGCACGAAATCCGAACAATTCAGCAGTTTTGTTCAAAAGACTTATAGGCACAAGCACGCCTATAAAGTTGTCTGCTGTAGATATAACGATGACCCCAGAGGAATGTTCAGCTGAAATTTTGAAAGTTCTATACAGCTATCTTCCCGAGTCAGTTCGAAATGATCCTGACACAGGAGCTGTCATCACAGTTCCTGCTGCGTTTAACCAGATGCAAAAAGACGCAACACTCTCTGCTGCAGAAGCTGCTGGCATGGGCAAGATTGCTCTTATGCAAGAGCCAGTTGCGGCAGTCATGAGTGTGATGCGTCACCGAAAGGGTGACGGCACTTTCTTGGTTTACGACCTAGGTGGTGGAACTCTAGACATTGCTATCGCTGAAAGCATTAATGGACGTGTAAGCCTGCTTGCACACGGTGGAATTGCCATGTGTGGCGGACGCGATTTCGACAGAATCATTCTGGATCAAATCGTAAAACCGTGGTTACTGGAGAACTTTGACTTAGCCGATGACTTTAGTACTGATAACAAGTACGCCACCCTGCGTTATATGGCGACGTGGGCTTCAGAAAAAGCAAAAATTGAACTCTCATCAAAGGATGAAGCAATCATTAGCCTTGATGACAGCGAGTTGCGAGTTCAAGATCGCTCGGGTAAAGACATTTACGTTGATATACCGATTACACGGGAGGCTTTTGACAAGCTAGTCGCAGAAAAAATTCATGAATCAATCGAGGCAACAAGAGAAACAATGACCAAAGTAGGTCTGACTGCTCATGATGTCGGTCGTATCGTATTTGTCGGCGGCCCAACTCAGTACAAGCCTCTGCGTGACAAGGTCGCATTTGAATTAGGAATAGCCGCATCTACAGACGTTAATCCTATGACGGCAGTTGCAGAAGGTGCGGCTGTTTTTGCGGAGTCAATTGATTGGTCATCACACAATCGAAGTCGTAAAGCTGGACGAGGTGAAATATCTGTAGGGTCAGACTTCAATCTCTCCTTTGCATATGTATCAAGAACTCCAGATTCAAAAGCAAAAATTGTTGCAAAACTAGGAGGCCAAGTCTTAGAGGGAGCAGCATTCCAACTTGATAGCCTTGACACGGGATGGTCATCAGGAAAAATTACTCTTAAAAATGGAGCAGGCATTGAGGTGCCTTTATCCAAACCAGGTGAAAACACTTTCAAAATTTTTGTCTTTGATAACGCTGGTGGTCCGATTAATCTTCCGCAAGACAAAATCGTAATTTCGCGAACTGCAGCTCAAATTGATGCGATTCCAGCTTCTCATTCGATTGGAGTTGAGGCTCGTGAAAAATTAGGTGGCAGGTTCATCTTGGACTATTTGGTCAAGGAAGGCGATGCTCTGCCTAAAAAAGGTCAGCGAACTTTTAAGTCAGATGAGTCGTTAACCGCAGGCGCGCCAAGTTCAATAAAGTTCAAACTTTGGGAAGGTGGAATTGAAGACCCTGTCTCTGACAATCGTTTCATCGGCATGTTCGAAATTCGTGGCTCAGATTTCTCTGATGGCGTTATTGCGAAAGGTTCAGACCTTATTGTTGACTATGAAGTACATGACTCTGGAAACATTGTTATGGAAGTTACAGTCCCTTCGATTGGAAATAGTTTCGAGAGTGGGAGAAACTTTTATTCTCGTCAAACTGGACAAATCGACTACTCAAACGCCACGAAGTTGATCGACGAAGAAGCTCATCGAGTTTCAGAACGTGTTAGTGAGGTTTCATCCAAAGTCGTTGATGAAAGACTTCAGCAGGCCAAAGATCGAATTGCATCAGCACAAACAAACTCATCAACTGCAAGCGATGCTGAAACCGCGAAAAAGGCAATGGATGATTTACAAGAAGCGAAGAAGTTACTTGCAAACACCAGAAAAGATAACTTAAAGGTAATTCGTCAACTCGATTTAGATGGAGTGACAAAATTCTTTGATGACCATGTAAGAGATCATGCAAAGCCCAACGAGGTAACTTCTTTTGATAATTTGGTGAATACAGCCAAACGCGTGATTTCAAGTCCTAGCGGTGATTTTGAAAGCCACATTCGTGAACTACGCGGCAAACTTTTTGAAATCCTCTGGCGACAAGATTGGTTTGTTATCGACCGTTTCAACAATTTAGCAGACTCTCCCCATCTATTCCCCAATGCTGGCGAGTTCAACGAGTTAGTGCGATTAGGAAAGAAAGCAACATCTGAAAATGATATTGAAAAATTGCGCCAAGTAGTTGGCACTCTACAGTCAGCTCGTGTTTCTTGGGGCGGTGAAGACCAGTTGCTAATGAGTTCGAATATTTTGATCGGCTGATAATGACTATTGATAGTTGGCTACCTATAAGCTTTGTGTTTCCCGATGGAAGCAAGTGTGGAAAAACGAAACATAGCGGAACTAACTGGCAGCTCATGACCATTGAGGGTGGTGGTCATGCACTTGTGGCGAAGGTGGAACTCCATGAAAAGTGGATGACATCACGACTCATTGACTCGACTTCCATGAGGAAGTTTTACTTTGGTGAGGATGAGTTTTTCTTTCTGTCGAGCTCACCTAGTCAATTACTTGCTCCAGTCTATGACTGCAGATCGCCTAACAATAAAAATGAAGCCTTAGCATTTTCACTGGCAATTAAATCAACTCGAGAACTGGATTCAGTGTCTTCTTTACATGATGCTATTTACGTGGAAAAACTCAGTCGTCTGCTACCTGTCTATAGTGAAGCGGAAGATATAGGTGATGATTTAGTCCTTGGTTCTTGGCTTAGTGGTGGTGTTGAAATTTCAGCTGGTGCGATTTCAAAATTAAGTAGGGTCGTTAGTTGGATGGGCGACAGCAGCCTCAAAGATGTGGTGAATGCCTCAGGTGTCATTGCTTTAGTCAAGACAGACATTGATTCTTCCCAAGAACTTAAAAATAAGAGTAGTCGCGTTGGTTTGCATGAACAGTCATCGTCAATTGCAGGCATTGACACAACAGAAACATTCCACCTGCCAGGAAGACCATATCTTGAAGATTTTTTCAACGAGCACATAGTCGATTTAATTAGAAATAAAGAGCGTTACGCAGCACTTGGGGTCGAGTTCCCTTCAGCGATGGTTTTACACGGACCTCCTGGATGTGGGAAAACCTTCGCAGTCGAGAAGTTAATTGAATTTCTAGGTTGGCCCAACTACCAGATAGATGCTTCGAGTGTTGGCAGCCCATACATTCACGAAACAAGCAGGAAGGTAGCCGAAGTATTTGAAAATGCAATTAACAATGCACCGTCAGTGCTTGTTATTGATGAAATGGAGTCTTTCCTAGCTGACAGAGAATCAGGTGCGGGCTCAAGTCAACACAGGGTAGAAGAGGTTGCCGAGTTCTTAAGACGGATTCCTGAAGCCGTCAAAAATCAAGTGCTGATTGTTGCAATGACAAACAGAATTGAGATGATCGACCCAGCAATTCTTAGACGCGGGCGCTTTGATCACATCATAGAAGTAGGACCAGCTTCAGAGGAAGAAGTGAAAGCACTCCTCGATAAACTGGTAGAAAAGTTACCTAAAAATGGGGCTATCGACACCAACTTGTTAGCAAAAAAACTTGCACATAGGCCGTTATCAGACGTTTCTTTTGTAGTGCGAGAGGGAGCGCGATTGGCTGCTAGAGCTGGTCTCACCCACGTAGAAATGGAATATTTTGAGAATGCTCTTGCATCTAGCCCGGCTAGAGGAGAAGAGCCCCATAGCAAAATAGGCTTCTTCTAATTACTTCCCGAAGAACATATATAACAGCACTACGATTGCAATGCCTAGGTGCCATTTATCAAAGTCACGAAGTGGACCTTTTCCTAGGAACCTATAACTATTTCCTCCTGATGCAATAACTCTGTATCGACAAATTGGAAAGATTGGTACAAAGATCATTACGAAATAATAAGTCGTCATGTATGAGCCCGTTTCGTGGTCAATATCCGACGAACCATACAGAGTAAATCCGCAACCATTAATTGTTTGCAGTGTTGGTGCAGACTTTATAGGAGTCAATCCTTTGAACAGCGTTGCATTCCTAGTGACTGTTTGCAAGTTGTTGTTAGCTCGCTCTATGGTGGTATTGGAGCTGGCATATTTTTTAGCCTTATCAATAATTTCGATGCAGGCCTGCCAATTTTCACTGTGATTGCCATAGGCAACGGCGCAGCTAACTAGTACTTGAGCAGCGTTATCTTCTTCATCCTTAATTAAGTCATCTGGCACTCCTGCTGTTCTCGCAGCTGCAGACAACTTTGGTAAATCCAGCACTAATTTATTCGCCACTTGTTCCGCTTTAGCGGGATTGGTGTCTATAAACGCCAAATCTTCACTTAGCCTATTTTTGAATGGCTTGAGCAACTCCGCAAAAGATCTTGTTCTTTCGATATCTGACAATGCTTGCGAATCGTCCTCAGCTTTTTCAGCAAGCTCAGGAAAGTGTTGAAAGTATTTCTTCAAAAGCCCAGTGATAGCTTTCGTTTCAGACATCAAGTCATGTTCATTGAACAGCTTCAATCCTGCACCACGAATTGCGTATCCGGTGTTATGGCTCAAATCGTGTTCCATTCCACGAGACTTCATGCTCAACTGGATCGGTAAAGCAACTCGACTCCAGTTGCGAACAAGCTTTTCTAACTGCTCAAAATACTGTGGGAAATTTTTAGAACTGTGTTCCGTACAACCCTTGATTGCATCGACTACTTTAAAAATGTTTTGAGATTCAGCTTCTAAAAAACTAGACACCTCTAATCGATAACTATCAATGATTTCATCAATCAAGAGGGGCGCATGTTTAGTTCCGTTTTCAGTAGATTCTGATGCGACCAGCCCAACGATATCAAGCAATTTTTCGCTATCCATTCGATCGAGAGCAGCTTTTACTGACTCTCGATAGAGTTTCTTTTGTATCTCAAACGGCTCATCTAACGCTTCAACGCCTTGAACTTCTGAGAATCCAGCCAGTTGTCGATCTTCATTGATCTGTCGCAATAGAACGCCAGCATCGATTTGATCTGCTGCAAAGGCTAGTTCAATAATCAATTCAACCCATAAGGAATTTGATTCATCCTCGGAAAGAACATCCAGGGCAGCCGAGATTAAGTTAGCTTTAACAACTGGTTGCTCAGAACGAAGACTGTGAATGTATTCGCTAAGCTCATCGTCCAAAAGTTCTACATACTTTTCAGCCTTACGCGGAGCCAATCCTGGCAACCAAGCTACCTCTGCCTGCAATCTATTTCTTGGATTTGTTAAGTCTTGCCGGGCCTTAGAACATAGTTCTTGATCAAAGAAAAGGCTTTGTTCTTCCGCAAGGGAAACGATCTTAGAACGATCATCGCGGGTGCTCGCTTTAAGTAAGCCAAACGGAGTTGCCTTTAAGGCATTGATTGAAGAAGAGTTTGCTCTTCTCTTGACTTTTCGGTCTCCGCTTGACATACAACATCCTCGTCACTAATCTGGTCGTTTATCATAGTCCACAGAATTTCAGCGACGATAAAAATTGAGAGATCACGCCATTTGCGGTGACATGTGCACTTAAACAGGATTGGAAAATGACAGAAGAATCAGGGAAGTCAAAACGCGGATTTGCCGGCCTTAGCAGCATGGTCTCTGTTGTCGATGTTCCCGAGCCGACTAAGCCAGCGGAGGTCGAGGAAACGCCTCAAGAAAATGTACCGAAACGCGGTTCGCCCCTGAAGTTCAATGTGCCAGCCCCAACTCCTGAGATACCGTTTTGGAGTAAAACATGGGTCAAATGGGTTGGTGGCATTTTTGCCACCTTAGTAGTAATCGGCGCATTCAGCGGTAAAAAAGAAGTGCCGAGCTCGACATATTCAAACACACCAAGTTACGCCCCCACCCCAAGTTACACACCGCCACCGAGTTACACGCCACCTGAGCCTGCTTATCCCAGTTATTCACCACCTGCGTACACACCACCGACCTACACGCCGCCTCCAACTTATGAATCTTCCACAACTGAAGATGTGCCACCAATCGGTACTGATCATGTATTGACTGAAAGCCAATTGAGGTATTGCTTATCTCAGAAGATTCGACTGGATGGATGGGAGTCACAAGTGAATTCGTACTCCGATTATTCTGTAAACAGCTTCAACAGCGCTATTCAACACTACAACAGTAGGTGCGGTAGCTTTAAGTATCGACAGCAGACAATGACAACTGTCAACAGTCAAGTTGAATCCAGAAGGTCGACTCTCTATTCTGAAGGGATGTTCAAAGCAGCCCAATACAGTGGTAAGTAACTACATAAATGATGTCACATCAATCGATTATGAAATTAGTGATTGCATTTAGTGCAGTCTATTTGTCTGCTCTCATGGCATTTGAAGCGCACGCAGAAAAGACGATATGGGATGAGTTACCTAACACAATGAGTGGCAAATATAGCTATTTCGAGAAGCAAGACGTATCGGATGTTTTCAAAATATACAAGTTGATGAGAGGAACCAAGTTCATATTTACATGTGCTAACGCGCATACATTTCAAACATTTGCAAAACAAATGGATGAAGTGCTAGATGTTGCGACGGCAGAAAAAATTGCTAGCGCACAATGTAATGAAAAAATGGATTTCGGCGGATTTGAAATGCCTATCGGCACTCCAATCCTTCTAGCTTTTGAAAAGGACTACAAGGCTGCCGATGGTTACCAAGCCTCCCTGAAAAAATGGGCCCCTGTCACAGCAAACAACCAGGCTCAATTGTTTGTGTATCTTGGTAAACCTTCAATTACAAATGAAGGAAATATTGGAGTTTGGATTCTTGGCAATTACGGTAAAGATGCGCAAGCGGCATCATCAGTCAGTCTTAGAGAGTTTGACTGTAGACAGCGTTTATTCAGAATGGTCAGGGTGTCAACCTTTACCGAAAAATATGGTCGAGGTGAAAAACTAAGTGATGCGACCGGTGAGTCTAAGTGGCAGACTGCTATGCCAGGCACATTGTTTGAAAGCTTGCTGGATCACATATGTGCCAGTAAGTACCTCAATTTAGCTTGCATAAAAACTATTGATCGGAATCCTTTTTTTTGATCAACACTGAAGCCAAGCCTAGACCAATAGCAAACTCAATTGAGCTGATTAAGGCATAACTGATTCCGAACGAAGCACCAATCAGCGCAGAAATCCCAAGACCAATAAGTGCAGCGTTTCGGTCGCCCTTAGATACATATCCTGTTGCAAGTCCGGCACCTACGTACAGGATGATGTATTTGCTACTCAGGTACATGCTTTTCCTTTTAAATTTTATACACGCGCTAAATTTACATCGTTTTAAGATCTGAAATCCTAATTTGAGTCGCTATAGGTGTAGCCAACAGTGAGGCAATGGTACGAAAGAAACTAAAGAACGTTGGTTGCACATGGAAAAATTCCTTGTGAAGCATGAAACGACAGATTCATTCCTCGCCTGTTTTCAGCGCTTACAAGCTTCCCCATCTGGATGTGTTTATCTGCGACATCAATTCGCCAGTCTTCCTTAGTACAGGTAGCCGACTTTTTCAAGTTCAATTGCTCGCCGATTTCCCACATTTTGACTTTATCTCTCTTGCCAACGCTTTGACATGCTTTGACCACGCTAAGGGACTTATTGATTGAGTAAGCTGAAATACGTGATTTGAAAAACGGCCACGTCATTGGATTCATCGACAACAATTTGCAACTAGAAGAATCAATGACTGCTGCAATGTCGTGAAATGTGAGACAGGCAACATTTTTCGGCGAGAAATTTCTTACGGAAATTTTGAACTCATCACAACTTGATTGATATCCGACCTCAAGTCCTGGTTCCAACTCAAGACAGCCACATCCCAATTTTCTCACCCCAGTTAAAGCCCACCACTGCTCAAAAGATAGATCTTCTAAAGCACCAAAAAGCTCATAGGTCTTGAATGAAGCATCACTCATGAACATTCCAGTTCGACACATTTGTACGTAATGCGGTGAGAGTTTTAAGGCTTCAAACCAAGCTCCCAAGTAGCCACTGCAAGCAAGTTCACATCCCCTATCACCAGATGCTGGTCTTAATCGGCTCGGTTCGTTATCAGAAATTGCAGTTAGGTTATTCATGTTTTGTCTTGAACAAAATATGAAATTTCTCAGATTTATTGCTTTTAGTCTTGAACTCCGCGTCAATTCCGACCGGTTTTATCAACTTGAGGAATAAATCATGGAAAACACTAATACGCCACAAACCAACGGTCATACCCCTGTAACAGCCGCCGCTCCAGTAGATGAGCTGGCTTTCGGTCTTCTGATGAATCGCACACTCGGCGGTTCTGCCAGCCGTCGTCCTAGCGATAAAAGCGCAAACGATGTCCAAGTCGACATGGTTTTAGGCCAAGCGCAAAACCTTGCCAAGATGAACGATCAGTACGTAGAAACGTACGTAGTTCGTGGAACAAAGGAGCTGTATGCCCTTTTAGGTGCGATTTATAGCTATGCCTTGCAAATTAATGAGTCGCCTTTGCGTGACCACATCCTTCAGCGTATGCGCGAACGATTGGAAGAAGAACATGAAATCAAGACTCAGGTCAACACACCATGGATGACCACTGTTCTGCGATTCATCCTTCCAACTGATCGCCAAACGGCTTATTCATATTCCAAGGTTCTTCAGGTGGCCCACGACGAGAACCTTACAGCGCTTGAACTCCCCAACTACATCAAGGAGCGCGGAGGTATTGGAAAAATCACAGCTACAAAAGAAGAAGCTGAAGCGAGTAAATCAATTAAGGAACATAAAGAAGCTAAAGCTGACATGTTGCGAAAGATTCTTTTAGCAAACGCCAAATCAGCACAAACGATTGTTCAAGTTGAAGATAAGTTCGTTATCAACACTATTGCTGAAGGTAAAAAAGAAGGTTCATTCGAATTCGCTATCTGTGTCAATCCAGGAGGCAATGAGCGTCGCGTAGTGCGATTCATCAGAGTTAATGAAGCCGTTGAAGCACAACTGCTTTCTTTAGTTGCTGAAGCAAGTCTCTCCGACGATTTAGCTGGCACCCAAGAAAAGCTGGATGTATTGCGTGAGAAGCTTGGAATCACATCTGGTTGGGGCATGAAGCCGGGAGATAAAGGTTATCAGCCAATGGGCTTACCTTCACTCAATACAGCAGTACAGCCGGAAGTAATGCTTAACGCACCACACAGCTCAACTGTTAGTGCAGTAACGATTCAGCAGCCTGCATAACTCAGCGTTTAGGCCAATCCCTAAACCTTCGGGTTTAGGGTACTTTTCAAGGAGAACGATTTGTACGATTTATTTGAAAAAATTAAAAAAGGATCAATCCTGCTTTGGAACGTGGCAGATGAAAAAGATTTACCTAAACGCAAAGAAATGAATCGATTGCTTGGGACTGATGAGTTCACCTACTACAAAACTCATGGCCACCACAGTGACTACATACGAAAACTTGGGCGTCTAAAAAACTATCTAACTACAGATCCAAGTGAAGTTAAAACGGGTTGGTGGGCGCAGATTACAACATCTCACTTCTTGTTTACAAGCCACGAAATTGAATCCAACAGCTTTTTTTTATTGAAGTATGGCCATCAATGTTTTGGGTCGTATTTTGTAGATCGAAGCGATATCGAATATCTTGAAAAACTGCTTCGCAGATACGAGCAGGTCATGCAGATTTCGGATGAAATTAAAAACTGGCCAAAAAGAATTGAAGGACACAAAGAGGAAATTAAACGGGATGGTATCGAAGACAGTGTGATCGAAAACTTTCAAATAACAAGACTAATAGAGATCACAGATAGTTACGGAAAGCAAGCAATCGATCACGCCATGCAGGAACTCGTTGCTTGGCATGACGCACATTTCTGGAAAAACAAAAAATCGCAAACATCGATTGAGAACTCACAAGATGAAGCTTCGATCGTCTGAGATTAGGCACACAAATTAATTGATCGTCTAAAAGCCACAGATCTCGCCATCTTCGGTTGACTGCACAACTTTCCAGAAAACACACTACATAAAACTTAACGAGTGTGAATCATGGTGCAAGCCCTTAATCCATCATCAATTGAACGTCATCGTTCCGTTCCTTTGCAAGAGACGATTACAAGAATTCCTGGGTATCCCAGAAAACTTGTAATCTTCAAAATCCCAGCATCAAGCTATTGGTGGGTTCGCTATTACGCTGACAAACACATCTACAAAAGGACAACAAAAACGGAAAGCAAGCGTGAAGCGTTGGAGGCTGCCAAGCGCTTTTATGACGACATTAATTTCCGCATGCGCGGTGGAAATTTTGAAGGCATCCCCAGCGATGTAAATGCTGCGGAAGTTGTTCCGTTCAGGAAGGTTTGCAAACTTCTTTTAGAAAGCGAACAGGCAAAAGTTGATCGCAAGCAGCAAGCTGAATTGACACTAAAAAATAGTGAATTGCGTTTTGACAAACTGATCCTCCCCTTCTTTGGGCACATGGATATCTTGACCATCAACTACAAGGTTCTAGATGAGTTTTTACAAAAAATCTCTAAGCTCGAACCTAAGCTAAGCGTGTCCACTGTTAGCAACTACATGGGCCTTGTTCGCAAAGTATTGCAACACGGCGCTCGACATGGATACCTCGAACACTTGCCGGAGTTTCCTAAAGTCGGCGTCGAAGATAGACCACGCGGATGGTTCAACGTTGGTGAGTACAAAACAATAACGAAAGTCAGCAAGCAACTAGCTGGCAAACGAATGGAATGGCGCTATCACGGTGAAGCGGAAGAAAGCACCTACTTCTGCGAAGTTGGCGGGAGGCTTGGACCGAATGATCGCCTGATCAAACGATATGAGATGACAAAGGATTTGTCCGATCTGATCGTGTTTATGGTCAACAGTTACATACGCCCAACAGACATCAGAAACATGCAACACAAGCATGTTGAGATCATCAGACGCGAGTGGACGTACTTGCGATTGACACTCCCACCAAGCAAAGGACACAGCTTTCCAATCACCACGATGCCTTGGGCGGTCAAAGTCTATGAGCGCATTTGCAGGCGACAAGAGCTTGAATTAGGCAGACCCGTTAAACCTGATGACTATGTATTCATGACGCAGGCCAAGTCACGTGACAACGCCATGAAAACATTAGCTAAGCAATTCGATATCTTGCTCAGCATCACCAATTTGAAAGTCAGCAACATTGGTGAACCAAGAACTATGTATAGCCTTCGCCATAGCTGCATCATGTTCCGTTTGATGTTTGGACGAGCTGTTGACACCCTAACCCTTGCAAGGAATGCTAGAACCAGTCCGGAAATGATTGATCGTTTCTACGCTGCCCCACTTCAGGGTGAGATGAACGTGGGTGAATTGCAGAGCAAGCGCAGGCCTCGCCCCTGGGAATAAGCTCAATTTAAATGCGTTTCTTTGTTGTGTGCTCAGATGCATACGAGCGCACAGCTTTGTTAATAGCCCTTGCGGGCATCAAAAACGCCCTACAACGCATTTTTTCCACGAGGGGCTGGGCTGAGTAGCTGAACGCTAGTAAAAACAAACGTAGCGTTTTTTCGAAGCTATCGATTTTTATGCCCCTGCTTTTTAGGGCTGCGCGGCACAGTTTTATGATCTGCGAATGCGATAACCAACGTGGGGTTTCTGAGTGACGCCTTGAAGCATTTTGAGCTTGAAATGAGGTCCAAATACTTATCAAAAGTAGTATACCTCCACTATACTACTTTGAGCATAAAAAAAAGCACTAAGAATTGCTTCTAAGTGCTTGATTTTGTTGGCAAAAGATGGTGGGCGATGCAAGTTTCGAACTTGCGACCCCCACAGTGTGAATGTGGTGCTCTACCCCTGAGCTAATCGCCCATTTTTACCGCTCTCCATTGCTGGAAAGACCATCATTATGCCACAG